>Ga0209348_1000759_pt1 | contig 16179 bp, 31 predicted proteins | sample ETNvirenome_2_30_FD_184065 | JGI IMG/M metagenome (GOLD analysis project Ga0209348, IMG submission 184065) | Marine viral communities from the Pacific Ocean - ETNP_2_30 (SPAdes) (version 2) | ecosystem: Environmental > Aquatic > Marine > Oceanic | place: Pacific Ocean | collected 2013-06-22 | reverse complement strand
ATGTTGTAGATGATACGACTCCAGAGTTGGGTGGCGATCTTGATGTTTTAGCTAGAGATATTGTGTCTAGTTCAAATAGAGATATTGATTTAGCCCCACATGGCACTGGTAAAGTTGTTGTTAAAGGAAATGATAATCCCGGCACTATAGTTTTGAATTGTGAGGCGAATACGCATGGTCAAACTTTAAAATCACAACCACATAGTGCATTAGTTACAAATACAATGCTTTTACCAGCAGGTGCTAGTTCAACATTAGTGTCGTTGGTTTCAACAGACACACTTAGCAATAAAACTCTTGCTGGTGTTACAGTATCAAGTAGAGCTGTAGGGCATGTTGTTACAGACAATGATGGTAGCTTTGATCTAAGTGCTGGCAACGATTTTAAATGCACCACGGCTACTGGTCTAACGCTGACCTTTACAAACGCGGCAGCAGGGCAGTCTGGCAACATCATGTTTGTCAATGGCGGCAACCACACGATCGCAGCCCACGCTGACGTAGCCATAAGCGCAGATTCACTCACTGCTATTTCAGCAACAGGCACATATCATCTAGCTTACTATTGCAGCGCAGCTAGCGGCAGCAACACTATATTAGTATCTGCATCGGCTGCTTTGACATAAGGATTACAGATGTCTTTAATTAAAGCACAAGGCGCAGGTGAAGTAAGCACAGGTTTTTACAGCCATCTGCTTGACCAGTCGTTAAAGTTTAATGATGCGGATAGCCCTTACTTGCACCGAACCCCAGCAAGTCAGGGAAGCCTTACAACTTTTACCTTTAGCTTTTGGTATAAACGTTGTGTGTTTGGAACATATCAAGAAGTTTTGCATGTATATCCGGGGTCTGGTGAGCGTTCACAAATTCTGTTTATGACTGATGATGTGCTTAAAGTAGAGCTTGAAGCAGGAAACACTAATCACTTTCTAACTAATATGAAGTTTAGAGATCCATCAGCTTGGTATCATGTGGTTGTAGCTTTTGACAGCACAAATGGAACTCAAGCAAACAGAGTTAAAATCTATGTAAATGGAGTTGATCAGTCTGATACTGCAAACGGTGGTGGTGGTTTTTCCACAGCAAACTACCCTAGTCAAAACGCAACAAGCGGTTTTAACACAACAAGCCAGCATGAGATTTCAACCTATGATGGGTCAGATTATCACCTAGATGGCTACCTAGCCGAAGTGAATTTTATTGACGGAACAGCCCTAACTGCCGACAGCTTTGGCGAGACGGTTCAGGGTATCTGGACGCCAAAAGATACCAGCGGTTTGACCTTTGGAACCAATGGTTTTCACCTGACATTCAAAGATGATGTGGTTAGTGAGGGGTTTAATACTGTTACCTACACTGCTAATGCTGGGACTCAAAGTATTAGTGGGCTGGGCTTTGAGCAAGATGGTTTAGTGTGGATTAAAGACCGTAATAATGCAACAGACCACGGTTTATTTGATGCAGTTAGGGGTGCGGGAAAATCTTTAAAATCTAATACTAACGCTGCTGAACAAACACAGTCAGATAGTTTAACGTCTTTTGATAGTGATGGATTTTCTTTAGGAGATAACACAGAAGCTGGCCCTGATGTTAATTATAATAATGGTGATTCGCATGTAGCTTGGTGTTGGGAAGCTGGCGGAACACCAACAGCCGACAACAGTGCTGGTGCGGGGGCAACCCCAACAGCAGGTTCTGTTAAGATAGATGGTAGCAATCTTGGTTCTGCATTGGCTGGGTCAATAGCTGCGACTAGATTATCGGCAAATACTACTACAGGTTTTTCAATAATAAGTTATACGAGAACTTCCAGTGGCAGCGATACGATTGCTCACGGCTTGAGTGCAAAACCGAAGGTTGTGTTGTACAAGTCACGAAGTTCGGGTGCTTGGTATTTTACACATGAATTGGTTGATGGCAGTTATGATTCTTTAAATTTAAATACCACAGATGTTAATGCAAATGTTTCTGGTGCTTCAGCCCCAACTAGTAGTGTGTTCAGTAATACTATATTTGGGTCGGCTGAAAATTTTATAGCATATTGTTGGTCAGAAGTTTCTGGCTACTCAAAGTTTGGTTCATACACAGGAAATGGGTCTGCGTCTGGCCCTAGTGTCACGTTAGGATTTACTCCTGCATGGATTATGCTGAAGCGCACTGATGGTGGTTCTGAAGATTGGAACATTCACGATAATACAAGAAGTCCAGCAAATCCTATAACAGATAGATTGTTTGCTGATTTAACTACTGCTGAAACTACATCCTCTGGTTATGCTATAGATTTTAATTCTAATGGTTTTCAACTTAAAGGGACTGATGGCGGCTCTAATGCTAGCGGTGCAACCTATATCTACATGGCCTTTGCCGACACTCGTGAAGCAGCCTTCTTCAAAGATGTATCAGGTCAAGGCAATCACTGGACACCTGTTAATTTAGATTATCGGGATAGTGTTCCTGATACGCCAACGAATAACTTTGCTATTTTTAACGCACTAAATTTACCCGCAGCCGCCGTACTGTCAGAGGGAAATACTAAATTTACACAGACATCTAATGACAGAGCCGCTATTGGGAATATGGCGATGTCCTCTGGGAAATGGTATTATGAAGTATACTATACTGCTGGCACTAATCCCGAAGCAGGGTTAGCAAGAGTAAAAGATAGTTTTGCCAACTCTGGTGCAACAGGTTCCAGTGATAAATTTTTGTACATCACTAACGCCACAAGTTTTAGAACACCAGCTTGGACATCGACTGATGCGACTGGGGTATCAGCTCAGACATCAGAGACTATTCTTGGGTTTGCTATTGATGCTGATAATGGCAAAGCATTTATTTCAGTCAATGGCACTTATATTAATAGTGGTAATCCTGCCGCTGGTTCAAATCCACAAGCAACATTTGACGCAGATTGGGTTACTCAAACTGGCGGTGGGGTAGTCCCTTTTATTGGGGTGTATACTGGCACATCAGGGGATGTAAGAATTAATTTTGGACAAGACAGTTCTTTTTCTGGTGCAAAATCTACAGCTAACAGTAACGCAGATGGAAACGGTCACGGATCATTTCAATACGCGCCGCCAACTGGATTTCTTGCCTTGTGTTCGCAGAACTTGCCCGATGTGGACATCATTGATGGCACTGAGAATTTCAACACGGTTTTGTGGACAGGCAATGGAGCAAGCAGCCGTGCTATAAGTGGGGTTGGCTTCAGTCCTGATTGGGTGTGGGCAAAGCAACGCAGCCAAGCGATAAGTCATGTATTGTACGATAGTGTTCGCGGCGCAGGCAGTGATAAAGAGTTAGTCAGTAATAGCACAAATGCTGAAGGGGCGGGGAATCAAGACCAGTATGGTTATTTGTCTAGTTTTGACAGTGATGGCTTTACTGGCGCAGATGGGACAAGTTCACCCAACTATTATTTTAACGAAAACAGCCAAACATTTGTAGCTTGGAATTGGTTAGCTGGCACATCGTTCAGCAATGATGCTTCAGCAACAGGTGTTGGCACGATTGACAGTTCTGGTCAGGTAAACACAACGGCTGGGTTTAGCATTATAAGTTGGACTGGAATAGGGTCTGCGGGAACTGTAGCTCATGGACTAGGGGCAACACCAACTGCGATTATTATAAAAAACCGTGACCAAGGTGATAAATGGATTGTTTACCATCAAGGTCAAAACGCAAGTCCTGCAACAGGATATTTGTCTCTTAATGAAACCTCCGCTTTTGGTGCTTCAACAAGTGTGTTTAATAACACTGCACCTACCTCAACGGTGTTTACTGTTAACACAGGTGGAAGTGTAAATGCATCATCTGAAAATTATATAGCATATTGTTTTACAGACATTGAGGGTTACTCAAAACATGGCAGCTACGTTGGAAACGGAAATGCAAATGGTGCGTTTGTCTACACAGGGTTCAGGCCAGCTTGGATAATAATAAAAGCTACTGACTCAACTCAAAGTTGGTGGATGCACGATAACAAGCGTGATGTTGATAACGTAGTTGAGCATAATTTAGCAGCAAATTTGTCTAATGCAGAAGATGACGATTATCCAGTAATAGATTTTTTATCTAATGGTTTCAAATGTAGGTCGACAGATACAAGCCATAACGGAAATGGAAATGTTATTGTTTTCTTAGCCTTTGCTGACCAGCCATTCAAATTTGCTAATGCACGATAGGAGATAACAATGCCGTGGAAATATAGCGGAAGGATAATTAGGGTAGGTAAAGCGTGGACGGACAATGACGGCACACAGTATCCTGCGGTCTGGAACAATTTAAGCGCAGATGAGAAAGCTGCGATTGGCCTGACATGGGAAGATGAAATTGCGGCACACGATAACAGGTTCTATTGGGGCAGGGACGCTGATGGCAAACTGATTCCTCGCTCACTTACTGATGTTAATGAGGTTGATGAGGATGGCAAAGCAATCCTTGGCATTGATGGCAAGCAACTCGTTACGCTTGGTTTGAAATCCAAGGCTATAGCCCTAGCCAAAGCTCAAGCAGCTAGCCAGCTTGCGCCATACGACTGGTATGTGACTAGGAAATCAGAAAAGTCTACAGCAATACCCAGCGCAGTCAGCACTTATAGAGATGCTGTTAGGACGGCTTGTGCAGCGATAGAAACATCAATTGGTAATGCAAGTGACTTGGCTGCGTTTATGGCGTTGTACGATACGCCTGTGGACAGCGATGGTAAGCCAACTGGCAATGCGCCGATTAACGATTGGCCTGATGCAATCTAATGGAGCCAATAACCACAGCTATAGCTGCGGTAACTGCGGCCTCGAATGCTATAGGGTTTATCAAGGCTCGTATCAATGATGTTCAATCTGTTGCAGATATTTCAGACCAAATCGGTACGTTATTCTCAGCGCAAAAAAAGCTCAACGAAGAACGTAATAAACAAGCTGGTGTTGGTGACATCAACATTCGTAGTTCAATTGATGCAGTTCTTGAAGCTAAAAAACTTAATGAGCAAATGCAAGAAATTGCTACGATGATTAATATGCGTTGGCCTAAACCAGCCGACCAACCTAGTACATGGCAGGAGATTCTTAATCATCATAATCAGAAACTCCGGGAACAAAAGGAAGCGGTTAAGAAAGCGCAAGTTGAAGCGGCTCGTAGGCAACAAGAAATATCAGAGACAATTAAAACGTGTGCAATTATCTTCTGTGTACTCTTGGTAGCTATTTTTCTTTTCGCTGTGATGTTTATGACAATAGCTCGTAGTGTTGAGGGTGAACGGTATGATTACAGTAGAACAGTTTTTAAGGTGGAAAGTCCTACCACGCTTTATGATGTTGGCTAGCACTGTAATGTCTTGGCGTTGTGCGGAATGGTTTATGTCTCTTGATGATCCGACAGCATCACAGTCAGCTTTTGTCAGTGTTGTAATGGGGGTGATGACAGGTGTGTTTGGCATCTGGATGGGGCATGAACACAAGAAGGATTAGTTATGACTGATGAAAAGAAAAAACCAATATCTGTAACGCTAGGTGAAAATAGTTTTGAATTGGTGTTGCGAATATTGGGCAATGAGTTTGTGGCAATTAAAATAGGTAGTACAAATTTTTCTGGTAAGTTGATTGCTGGTGGTATTTTGTTGTTGTTTTTTACATTTATGATTTTGGAGGTGTTTGGTTTATCACAAGTCATGGGTGTTGAGTAATGGCTACCAAGTTAAATGAAAACACCGAACTATCTATGCCTATCCGCAACTTGATTGCGATGGTGGTTGGAGCAGCGATTGGAACTTGGGCTTATTTTGGAATCATAGAAAGATTAAACAGCATAGAGAATACAATCATTTTGATTGAAGCAGATTTAGAACAGAACACAGAATTTCGTATTAAATGGCCGAGAGGTGAGGCCGGGAGTCTACCCGCTGACTCTGAGCAGTTTATGTTAATAGAGCATCTGTCAGAGCAACTTGCTAAATTGCAAGAACAAATTGATGAAGGCCGTGCGCCACATGACCAGCAACAAAAATTAACACTAGATTTTTATGAAAAAAGATTAACTAATATTGAAGAACAGATAGAAAAAATGAGGAACGGACAACGTGGTAACTGAAACAATTACACTGATACTCTATATGGGCGGTGATATTGCAGAGCATACCGCATTTGAGAAAATATCTAAATGTCTCAAGACCAAACGAAAGATAGAGAGAAACCTTTACAAGAAATCAACATCGGTCAGGTACGCTTGCGAAAACAAAACAGTTGTAATTGAAAAGAATGATGATGGTTCAAATTATATTGTGAGGATAATAGAATGATACAAGCATTAATAGGGCCAGTGACAGGGCTATTAGATAAATTTGTTGAGGACAAAGATCAGAAGAACAAGTTGGCGCATGAGTTGGCTACTATGGCTGATCGACACGCACAAGAGTTAGCCAAAGGCCAGTTGGCTATCAACGCTGAAGAAGCAAAGTCAAAAAACATTTTTGTATCGGGTTGGAGGCCGAGTGTGGGTTGGTGCTGTAGTCTAGCCCTATTCGCTCATTTTTTAGTTTTTCCTACGATGGATGTGGTCACTGCTTACATGGGCATTGAGGCAGTGGCGTACCCAGCTTTTGATATGGACAGCTTAATGACTGTGCTGTTAGGATTATTGGGTCTTGGTGGGATGCGTAGCTTTGAAAAATACAAAGGGGTGACAAAGTGACAAAGCGTAAGTTTGCAAAGGTTCCTAAAACAAAAGGCGGTGTACCAAAGAAGTATGTGCGTGGGGCAAAAAACCCTAAAAAACGAGAGGCAGAGATTAAGCGCACTGCCAAGCTGTATAGACAAGGCAAGCTCACACCAGCTATGATGGATCGTATTAGCAAGCAGAGGAGTCGTGGGTAATGTCTAGGTTTGCAAGCATCTCAGGTGCGTCACGGTATTCCAAAGCAACTCTTGATAAGGTCTACAAACGTGGACTGGGTGCATACTATTCATCAGGGTCTAGGCCAAAGACATCTGCCCATGCTTGGGCTATGGGTAGGGTAAAGTCTTTTGTGTCTGGCAAGGGCGGTGCAAGAAAGGCTGACTCAGACTTGCTACGAGGTGGCAAGAAAAAGAAAAAACCAGCAGCGAAGAAAAAGAAATGAACAAAGATAGACTCAGAGAAGAGATAGCCGAAGATGAGGGCTGTAAGTACGAGGTGTATTTAGATCACCTTGGCTTGCCCACTTGCGGCATTGGTCATCTAATCACTGAAAATGATGAGGAGCATGGCAAACCTGTTGGAACAACAGTTGAGCAAGAACGTGTTAAGAAATTGTTTGCACTGGATATGTCTGTGACAATAGATGAGTGCAAAGTATTGTACCCTGACTTTGACGATTTGCCAGAGGAGTGTCAGCATATCATAGCTAACATGATGTTCAACATGGGTCGGCCCCGGCTGTCCAAGTTCAAGGGCATGAAGGCTGGCGTTGATGCAAGGGATTGGGACAAGGCGGCAGATGAGATGGTAGACTCGCGGTGGTACACTCAGGTTCCCAACAGGGCTAGACGTTTGGTAGATCGTATGAGAGCATTGGCAGATGGCTAAGACACCAGCATGGCAACGCAAAGCTGGCAAGAACCCCAAGGGTGGCTTGAACGCCAAAGGTCGTGCATCCTACAAGGGTGGTAAGCTAAAAGCACCTGTCAAGAAGGGTGACAACCCTAGAAGGGCTAGTTTCCTAGCTCGTATGGGTAACATGAGGGGGCCAGAGTACAAAAATGGCAAGCCGACACGGTTGTTATTATCACTCCGGGCATGGGGTGCCAGTAGCAAAGCTGATGCAAAGAAGAAGGCAGCAGCTATCTCAAAGCGTAACAAAGCTAAGAAAGGAAAGAAGTGATGTACGGCAAGAAAAAAAAAGCAGGAGCCAAGAAGAACGGCCTGACTGCTAAACAAAAGACTTTGCCAGCGGCTCTTCAGAAGAAGATTATGAAATCAAAGAAGAAGCGTTAGTACAAAGGCTCTCCACCGTTTGATATATAGTGAGCCAGACATTCTATAACGTGTGGCTCACTTACATACCATCCTTTCTCCTCTTCATTTAGGGGTATAATATACTTTGCTCTATGCGGCTCGTAACCATGCTCTTTAAGTATTCGGTGCAAGCCCCAGCCTTCAAGTATCAGGGCTGCGTAATAGTCCCTCGCTACTACCCTCGCTTCCTCTATGAGAACTTTGTTTTTTAACTGAACAACCGTTTGTGCCATGACACAACAACTCCCCTAGTCCATTTATTATCCAATATCCTGTCACCAACGGCATAGATTTTTGGCACCCCTCACATACCACATAGTCTGTTGCTGGCTCTTTAAACGCTCGCTGAGAGGCTTTGTCACGTTTCCGCTTCCTCACCACCGCTTTTGCACTTGAGGTCGTTGTGGGGCTTCCTGCCGCCCTTCTGGGTAATGTTTGGTTTCAATGGCCTCGGCAATCGGTTTGAAGCCAGCTTGCGAAATATCGTCAGCAATGTTGTCTGCTGACTCCACCATGATAACTTGATTTAAACTAACCCCGATTGACCCATCTGCCTCAGTCCATGCCGACACCTCATACTTATTGTCAGGCGATAGGGATATGGGGGCAATTTGTTTCATAACCGGGTCATAGCATTGCACATTTGCATTGCCATAGTCAGGCGCACGATCTGATTTTTTATCGTTGTTTGGAAACAACTTAAAACCAAACACTTTCTTTCTTTGTTTTGTAGGCATATTACCACTCCATTTTTAATCTACGCGCAGCTTGCGCTAGGGTTTCTTCAATCTGTTGAAATACTTGTGGTGCATGTTCTTTTGCTTGTTGCATACTTGTCACAAAATTTTCTGGATTAATATAATTTAGCAAATCATTAGGTGTTTTCATGTTTGCGGGACTGCATTTCATATCAACTTCACGCAAAAAGTTTGTAGCCTTTTGCACCTCTGGATTAAAGCCGCTGTTATCAGCGTTGCTTTCTGCCTTTTGGCTTTGTGCAACTTGGTCAGGTTTGCTATCTCTAAATTCATCAGCCTCTTCTTCTGAATAAACAAACCCAGCAACACCTATAAGCTTTAGTATCACCCTGTCTTTTGCACGTTTCTCTGCCATAGCGAAAGGATAATTGTTTGTGGTGTTTCGCGGTGTGCTTTCCCCTATTGACCATTCGCTAAACTCACCAAGGTAGCCAGTGACGCACATCACTGCGATGTTTTGTTCAGCACTGGTTTCTATAACCATCGGCGGGTCAAAGCGTATGCCTTTTTTATGAGCTATACGCTCCAAGGCTTTGTGAAGAACAACCGGGGTGCCTCGACAGTTCCATACAGCACCTTTATCCATCTCTGTACTCATGCCAACTTCTTCCAAAGCTTGTATCAGGTTTGGTGGCAAGGTTCCTCTAACCATCTTTTTTCTCCATAAGGTCTGCAATCAGCTTTATAGCCGTGGTGAAGGCAACCATTTGCTCTAACACTTTTGCCTCTAACTCATCGACTTTCATTTGCAGCATGTCGATTCGCTGTTGTGTTTCTTGTTCCTCAGTCATCACCCATGTCCTGCCTTGTTTCATTGTTTGAAGATTTTTGCACTGTCTTGTTTTTGACATCATGTATAGACATGTGCTTATCTCTATGATCTTCCTTGGCTAAAGAAACTTGCAATCTATTTACTTCACCAGACATTCCGACTGCTCTCATTGAGAGTGGTTGTTCTGCACTTTTCTCGTAATGAAATTTGTAAGAAAACTCTTCTTGGTTTTCATCAATGCCGCGAACCTCTAGGACAGTTCCCTTTGTGGTGTGCATCATAACGCAAATGCCAGTTTCTAAATGTTTTTTTACAAACCCATTTTCTGACTGAGGCAAATCGCATGGTTTGCAAACATTAATGTTGTGAACATTGGTTTTGATTGCATTTAGGTTTGAATATCTTTGCTCTGCGGCTAATCTAAAAATGTCCATTTAAAAATTCTCCTTATAAAATTCTGTTGCCCACATCACCAACTGACCACGGCCTGACCGTCCCTTGCGTTTGCGGTCATCAACCTTAACCAGCCCTTTCTCTTTTAGCTGCTTGTACCTTGCGGTCACTGTGCTGTAACCGTGATGAGGTAGCCTTGCTAAAACCTCATCTGAAATACAACCGTCTGAACCAAAGTCTTGTATGGCCTCAAGAACGACTTGCTCCATGTGGCTTGTATCAACGCTCTCAGCAGCCTCATGACTTGTCGCTGGATCGTTTGTCCGAGCCAGCTTGTGTGGCGGTGTATAGAATAAATCAAACATATCATCTGAATCTTGCACTGTAATCATTTCCAAAACTCCCTTGCTAGTTTAAGTATGTGTGGCCCATGCTTCCTTGCGATTTCTGTGAAATCCGGGGTGACTAGGCCAGCTAGTGTGTGCCAGTTTCCATTGGCGGCACGAATAAGATTTTGTGTGGTAATCCAACTGCGTTTTAAATCCTGATAAACATTTTCAAGATGTTCTTCTCGTAGCAGTGGGCAGTTATCTTCATCCCAAATATGGTAGCCTGATGCTGTGACTTGCAACAGTGATGGCTTCTGTCCTGTGGCTCTCCAATAGCCAGCCATTTGCCAGATGTTATATTCCGTTGGTTGAATGTCCGGTTTGGGTATTCGCCAAGTCCGTGTACCATCCTTCTTAACTGGATTGCGTTGTGGCATTTTGCATTTGAGATCGCACAAATGGTCAACACCATAGTAGTCGCGGAACATCATTATCTTTACGTCCAACTCTGGAACAGTAAACCATGTTCGGTGTTCGCCATGAATAGTGTTTAGGCCATGACGCCGTTGCCACTCTCTCAAGCCCTCTACTGCATGGCCTAACATGTCTGGCAGAAAATCGCGGAAAGCTTCATGTTCTTCTTTGTCCCTGCCTTCATCCCAATCACGCGGCTGGTATTCATCATACTCTGCCATCATGTGCCGAGTGGCTTCAGCGATAGGCATACCATCCTGCTTGCCTTTCTCTGGGTCATAGTTTGGAAGACCCTCAACCCTGTTTAGACCGCCCTCTACTATGCGGCCTGTAAACATTGGTGTGTTTGTTGGGAACTGAATATTGTGGTTCTCACGCAGCCAAAGCTTAAATAACATTTCGTACTTTGCTGACGTGCCGCCGCTTACGCTATCGTGTTTGTAAATATCCATGCTTGACCTCATTGCTAGTTGTGTTACGGTAACGTAATGTCTACAATCGGTCAACAGGTAAAGTTGAGAAAAATTATGACACTGAAAGAATATATACATATCAACAGGATAAGCCAAGCTAGGTTTGCTCGGCGTTGTGGTATATCTCGGTCAGCCATCAATCATTTTATAGCTGGCAGACGGTATCCAAACCCGGAGACAATGCGTAGAATTTTGTTGGCAACTAATGGAGAGGTAAAGCCGAATGACTTTTTTACAGAAGCCATGTCGCAAGTGCAAAGGTAAAGGCTTTCGGTATGTTAAAGATTACTTTGATCCAACAGACGTTGTGCCAGAGGACTGCGAGCATTGCGATGGCACTGGCGAGGTTTCTACTGACATTCAGTTGGGTGATGGTTTGTTTGCTAGGCGGTTAGCAAATGGCAATTGCGTGAGGTGCGATACTTTTCTTGATGGTGCTTTGGAATGTAAGGTTTGTCACTTAGTTTACGGAGATAATCATGGGCTTAAAAGATAGTTATAAAGTTCCTACAATTGAAGAAATCAAAGAGGCTTTGCGAGTGCCAGAGATAGATATTAAGTTTGATAATCTTGGTCGTGTTATACGCAAAAAGAATCCAGCCAAGAGCGTTTTAAAGCAGAAACAAAATGGCAGATAGCAGACAGAAAGATGATTTTTACCCCACGCCATTAGTGGCTATTGAAGCACTGTTAGACCATGAAAGCTTTGTTGGTGATATTTGGGAGCCAGCTTGCGGCGATGGTGCTATCTCTGCGCCTGTCTCTCTATACCACAACGTCATCAGCACTGATCTAAATGACTACGGATATGGCGATTCGGGGATTGACTTTCTCATGGAACAAAAGCTTGCAGCCCCCAACATTATCACCAACCCACCATACAAACTCGCTCAACAGTTCATACAGAAGGCTATCGACTTGGGTGCAAACAAGCACTGCTGGTTGTTGCGCTTGTCATTCTTGGAAGGTCAGCAACGCCGTGTCTCTCTCTTTGACAACCATAGGCCAGCTAGGGTTTGGGTGTTTTCTCAACGGCTAACAATATGGCGCGGTGATGAAGAGCCAAACGGTAGCGGAACTACTGCCTACGGCTGGTTTGTATGGGAAGGCAATGCAACAGAAACAAGGATTGATTGGCTATGACTGACAGTAGACAGAAAGGTGCAGCGTTTGAACGACAGATTGTAAACTACATAAAAGACCACTTGGGCGAGTCACTGCCTGAGATGCCAAAGCGCAACCTCTCTCAATATCAAATCAAGGGTGAGGCTGATATTGTAATCCCCGGCTGGTCTATTGAATGTAAGGCTTATGCCTCTGGCGCAACTTACAAGCAAGCATGGTGGGAACAGGCTTGCGAGGCATCCGGCGATAGGTTCCCTGTCTTGATATACAAGTTTAACAACAGGCCAATTCGATGCGTCATACAGCTTATGGCGGTGTGTCGCTCTTTCTCTTATGACCCACGACTTGTTGCAGAAATGTCACTGCAAACTTGGGTTCAAGTGGTGCGTGAATCTTATGGGGTTGACAAGAAAAATTGACTGGATAAAATCGAGCTTGCTCGTTCCTTAAAGCAATGCCAGTTAAAGCGTTATCGGAGCAAACCGAATTGCAAAACAAAACACATAATTTGTAAATAAAAAAAAGCATAGCCAAGTGTAAAGGCTATGCTTTAAAGATATGCCACGCGGCTATGCTATATTATGCTTCTTGAATAGCGGGAGAAGACTCTGTTTTCTCCACTTTTCGTATATCTCTTTTGGCAAATCTTTTGCACTGCCAAACAACTCCCATACAACACCGTCTTCATCTTCCCATACGAAAAAACCAAAACCTTTTGGCGGCAAGTGATCGTATGCTAAATATCTTCTTTTCATTGGTTCAACTCTCTCTCTCTTGCTACTCGCTCTTTCTCTTTTAGACAGTTGTGCAGCTTGGTGACAGTATCAGGCACATGTGTTGCCCCGGTTTCATAGTTGATAATTGTTCGTCTTGTAACGCCTAGCCTCTCAGCCATCTTTTGCTGGCTAAAGCCTAGTTGTAGACGTTCAAGCTTGATTTTTTTTGCATCCATGTTATTTTCCTCTCTGCATATTGTTTATGCTTTCTTGATTGCTAGTTAAGAAATGAGAACCGTCAAAGCGCAATGCTTTGGCGGTTTCTCTTTTAGTTTTCCATTTCAATAAAATCATAATTCATCCATAGGTCTTCCATTTCATCTTCAGTTATTGGGTGCATATCTTTTGGTTTGTCTGTATCCCAGCCCAGAATGACAAAGGTAAACTTTTTCATTGTCCAAGCTTTTTTGTGATATGTGTTTTCTGCTGGCACTTCTTCCCAGCCATAACAATATCGATCAACAATCTTAATGTATTCCCATCCTAAATTTGTTTGAGACTTGTCTTTTAATTTGAATATTGCGTTAATCATTTTTTTAACCTCTCTCTTTTGCTAGTTGTGCCATTAATGGCGATTTAAAGCCCACTGACAGGCCTTTAGCTGTCAATGGGTAGTCAGTACCTATTTTCCAAAGTGAGCCATTACAGCGTACCAAGTGTAGCTTCTACTGCTTTCGACTCCAAACAACCACAACCAGTCAATAAAACCCATTATTATTAAGATTGTGATTATCATACAAAAACCGTTTACAAGTTTCTCAGCCATTAGTTTAAATCCTTTAGCACTATCTCGCCTGAGTTGATGGCTTTTTGCGTTTGGTCTTTATTCATGTTCAAAAACTGATTGCGATATTTTCCGGTTGTTGTCGAATAATCCCAATAGTTTTTATCAAGATATATCGCGCCGCAATCCCCAACCTTGGCGATCATGGTTTGATAAGACTGAAAATATGTCCAACCACTATCGTCGCAACGAATAATAAACTGATTTGCAACGGGCTTTCCTGTCCTGCCTTTGATTTGTGATATTTTCATTTTATTGCTTCCTTTTGCTAGTGTTTCTGATCTCATCAGCTATGGCCTAACCATAGGACAGGCAAAGCATAGCCTTGCCTGTTTCGATCTTTATTCAGCCGCTACCGCTAGGCTATCGCTTGCTAGGATATAATCAGCCGCTTTTTGCGCTTGTCCAAAAGCTTTGATCATCGCGCGTTTATCTTGCTTCAAAACCTCAAGCCAGTTGTTTAGATATTTTGCATGGTCTGGCGTTGGTTGCTTCTCAAGCCCTAACATAGAGCAAAGAAAAGCCGCGCCAGTCTCTGCAATCAATTCTTCAAACGCATAGGCATTGCCACCAAAACGCCCGATCAGTTTACGATCAAGCCGGGTTGAATGGCCTGTCCAGTGTGTTAATTCATGCAACATGGTTGAATAATAGCTTTGCTCTGGCGTGCTGTCTTTGGTGCCTTTAAACGCGCTTTTCTCTGGCATTTGGATGAAATCCGGCTGTGGTGCATAAAATGCCCGGTTGCCGCCATGGTGAATATCTGCCCCGGTTGCGGCAATAAGCTTTTCAGCGTCGCCATTGTTAAAGCTTGGTGCTGGCTGATCATCAACTGGCTTTGAAACATAGCCATCAACTTGATCGGCATTGAACACACAAAAACCTTTCAGTAATGGCACCATTGCCTGTTCATCTGTCACTTTGTCGGTGATCATCACTTTGTCGAAAAACAAAATGTCGGTACCTTTTGAACCTTTACGCACCTTGGCACCAAGCTTTTCCCATTGCTTGAACGTCGCCCATTGGTTGCTTTTGAAGCCGTGCCTATAGGATGAAATGGCAGTCATAAATGTGTTAGTGCCTTGGTATGGCTTGCCAGACACAACATTGTGGTGACAATTCCCAGCCTGTTCTTGCCAAGGCTTTGTCCAATCGGTGCCATGTTCATTCATTAGTTGAAGCACCGCGTCTGTAACCATCTGGTATCTGTCTTTTTTTGTGAATGTTTTGGTCATCTGTTTGTCTTTCTTTGCTAGTTAGTTGTTTGGTTTTATTTGCGCGATTTCAAATCACGTTTGATTTCTGTTATGCAATCCATCACGAATATGCACCATCCAACAATGCCGATTGTGCTTCCTGCGAATAATATTAAAACGATTGAGTCATTCATTTTATTGTTTCCCTTTTGCTAGTGTTAACCTTTACCTAGTGCAAGTCTTGCACATAGTCAATACACCAATGCAATATTTTTTAAATTATTTTATCTAAGCTTCCAGCCCGGTATATATATAAGTGAAAGCTTTGCACCGTTTACCGTCTACATTTTATGTGTTATTAATCGGAAGTAGACAAGCAAAGCATTACTGTCTTTGTGTGGCTATTTGTTGGTGGCATTTGTTTTGCTTTGTTGTTGTTCCAAAACATGACCAGACAAAGCGCATTTAGTTTGTGCGCGGCATTGCTGTTGCATTGTTGCAAAGCTTGCAATAATAAGGCATAGGGGGGACGTTATTTTTGCCGTATGCCCCGACACGCGCCGCCTCACTCTATATGTGTTAAATGGTACGTTACAACACACAGCCGGAGGTTACATGGCTAGGTTTACAAACTTTAAGAAGGACGGCATTGTCAGGCTTCTGGGCGATGGCCTTAGTTTGGTACAGGCTTGTGAAGAGGTTGGTATTAGCCGTAGTGCTGTATATAAGGTTATGCGGCAGGATGAGGGCTTTGATGCTTCTATAAAAGAGGCACAAAGGCAGAGTGCTGAGAAGGCTTTAGAGGAGTTGGATGTTTTGTATGATGATGCTCTTCATAAGCGTAAGGACTATGACCCACATGTGTTGAGGGATTATGCTAACCATGTGAGGTGGAAGGTTAGTAAGATTATACCTGAGAGGTTTGGGGAGCAGAAGGCTAGGGCTGGTGTTGAGGTTACTGACGGTGCGGTGAAGATACTATGGGAAAGTTGATATAACTGTGAAACAGGTACGCATCCCTTATAAGCCTAGAGAGCTACAGGCTGAAATGCACGAAAGCGTAAAGCGTTGGAACGTGCTTGTGATGCACAGACGCTTTGGCAAGAC
>Ga0209348_1000758_pt1 | contig 16180 bp, 18 predicted proteins | sample ETNvirenome_2_30_FD_184065 | JGI IMG/M metagenome (GOLD analysis project Ga0209348, IMG submission 184065) | Marine viral communities from the Pacific Ocean - ETNP_2_30 (SPAdes) (version 2) | ecosystem: Environmental > Aquatic > Marine > Oceanic | place: Pacific Ocean | collected 2013-06-22 | reverse complement strand
CGAAGTTAACACAGGTTCAGCGCCTATAACACCTCCAGGATGGCAAGAGGTAGCTGCATAATGAGTTTGACAGAAACTCATATTTTTAATAAAATGAACGTATAAGGAATTAAAAAATGGCGAATTCTACATCTGCTAGTCTAAAACTTACAGTACAAGCAACCGGTGAAAACTCGGGAACTTGGGGTCAAATCACAAATACAAACTTACTTATTTTAGAACAAGCTATCGGTGGCTTTACAACTTTTAACTTAACTAACGCTAATAGATCATTAACTTTTACTAATGGTGCCGTATCAAATGGTAAAAATGATGTTATTAAATTAACAGGTACTTTATCAGGAACTAGAACTGTTTCTATTCCGGATGGAGTAGAAAAAGTTTATAACGTACAAAATGGTTGTGACCACGCAGGAAATACTTTAACTTTTAAAACATCTTCAGGTACAGGTGTCCTTTTATGTGAAGGAAATAATTATGTATTATATTCTGATGGAACTAATGTAGTAAAATTATCTGAGCAAAGAAACTGGAGAGTAGTTTCTGCAGCTGAAACAGTTCAAGCTGGCGCTCAACTTTTAGTAAACACAAATGGTGGAGCAGTGACAATCACACTACCTGCGTCTCCTGCCACAGGCGATGAGGTTTCATTTGTAGATCAAGGATACGATTTTGATAGTAACGCATTGACTGTTGGTAGAAACAGTTCTAATATAGCTAATGCAGCAGCAGATTTAGTTGTAAATACTCAAGGTGCTGGTTTCTGTTTAGTGTTCTCAGGAGATGCTACAACAGGTTGGACATACAAGGAGAAATAGAATATGGCAAATTACGAAGCAACAAAATACAATTTTTCTGGAGCGGATCTTACAGGTATCGAAGGAATTCCTACAGCTACTATTGTGCCATGGTCTGCATCTTCAGTGCCAACAGGTTTTTTAGAGTGTAACGGAGCAAATGTTTCAAGATCAACTTACGCTGCATTATTTGCAATTGTAGGTACAACTTATGGAGCTGGCGATGGTGCATCTACTTTTGGTTTACCTGATCTACAAGATAATGTAGCAATGGGTAAATCTGGAACTAAAGCTTTAGCATCAACTGGTGGAGCAAATACTGTAGCTTCAACTGGAAATGTTGGAGGTTCTACAGCGAACGCAACTTTATCAACTGCTCAACTTTCAAGTCACAATCACTTGATTGTAGGTCAACCTTACGGAAATGCTGGAAATGCATATAATAATGGTGCGATGGGTGGTGGACAATATACAGGAAACAGAGGAGATGGCGGAGCGCACTCACACAATATGAGTGCTACATTTAGTGGTGATGCAACTTCTGTTTTACAACCTTATTTAACAATAATATACGTAATAAAAACTTAGGAGAAAAAATGGCGAGTAAAGGAAATTGGGCAGTAGTAATGGATGATAAAAAAATTACTAAGAATTATGCAGAAGGTGCTTCTGAAGGTATTGCTTTTATAATTAATGACGATGCTTTTTGGAACGATGCTAAGTTTTCTAATATTTGGGCTATCCAATATGGAACATCCGTTTCTTCTGATGAGGTAGAGTATAGAGATACTACACCTCATACATCTTATGCTGATGCTAATCTTGGAGATATTAGCCAGTTTTCTAGTAGATGGGATACAATGTATTTAGCAAAAATTCAGTCAGATTGGGATAACAATATTTTATATGATAGTGAAAATAATGTTGTATCTGAAACTGAAGCTGAGAAAATCGCTAGATTAGGTGCTAGACCTACATCTTATTCTTCATAATCTTCTATAAATAAAGTAGCACTATATCTTCTTAAGTTAGGAATATTACTTGCATGTGGAGAGTGATAATGATTTGAGGGAAACATAACAGCCCTATTTTCTCTAAATCCTATATGTGTATCTAATTCAAGATTTTCTCCTTCTTTGTGATAAAAAACAGTTCCATTCGTTACTGATGTAGGTCCTTTTAACATAACAAGTATGTTTGCTATTCCTGCCCCATCATCTTTGTGTGGTTGAAAATGATCTAGATTTCTAATATCTAAACCAGACCCTATTTGAATTTTTTTAATTTTAATTTTAAATTTTTTCTCTGCTTGTTTAACAAATGTTTCTGATAATTTAGGATCGTCTTCAAAATAAAATCTACTACCATAATAGTTTTCTCTGATTTTTTCAGTAGTATGATCAAAAAAAGTAGGAGTAAATTTTAAATTAGTTAACATGTGATGTTGTATTTGTTTTAAAGTTTTATCTTCAAAAAAGTTATCTATAATTTTAATCATTGATTTAAAAAACAATTAATTGAGTATCTTGTACCTTTTGTAATAGGTTCGGTTCCATGAATCCAAATAGGCTCAGCTGGAAACAACATAGCCTCCCCTGTTTTTAAGGAATCTTTTATATTACCATTAAAAAATCTAAATTCCCCTCCTTCATAATCTTCATTTAAATTTAATGTACAAGACGCCCTGGTATAACTACCTACGTCTGTATGGTCTTTTATAAATTGTCCTTCTTTATATTTAATTATTCTTATATTAGATGATTTACCTATTAAATAACTGTTAAAAGTAGAACATATATTTTGTTGAATGTGTAATACATAGTTAGTTATCATAATACTTATATATCTTTTTGATAATTCTAAAGGTTCTTGAAATTTTTTATTTGTTAAACTAGCTTCAGAAAGATTAATACATTTATAGTTATCTTGTTCATTTGTATTTGTTTTATATTTATAACTACTTTCTGAAAAAGCAGAATCGTTATTGCTTTCATAAAAATCTATAAAGTATTTACACACGTCTTTAGGGACTAAATTTTTTATATGAAATTTAAGATCTGTTATTTTATAATCAAAAGACATTATCTAAGTAATAACCAAGAAGTTAAAATGTATTTTTTTCCGGACAAAGGTGGATTACCTCTATGAACATATGGAAATCCAGCTGGCCAAATTACTATTCTACCTGTTTTAGGTTTTACTCTTTTAGAAAAGTGTAAGAATTCTGTTTCTCCACCTTCTTCTACATCATTTAAATACACAGAAAAAACAAAAGCTCTAGGTTCATTATTAAATCCTCTACTATGTTCTAAATGCCAAACATGATAACCTTCCGTTGGTAAAGTTTTTTGTATCTTCATAGTGGTATAAAAAAATTCATCTATGTCATAAGCAGCTTTACATCCTGAATGTGTTTCGTAATGGTTCCAAGCTATATCTAAATTAGCCATTAAACCTTTTAGCTCTGTCCACCAGGCGTCTATATTAGTGCCATTCATAAAAAATTGCTGATCTTGTTTTTGTAATATAGATGCTTGTTCAAAACCTATTCTATTAACTGTTTGATTAAACTTGTCTTTATCTTCAAATAATTTTATGGCGTTATCACATAATTCTTTGGGAATATAATTATCAAAAACACCAATGAAATTGTCTATATTCATTTTTTTATCTTCCATTTTTCTGCATCCTTTCTATTTTTTTGTTAAGTGAAAAATGTTTTTCGGAATCAAAATTACAAACTAAAGAATATCTATTTGCTTCCCCGGTATGTTCATCACAACCATGTGATACTAAAGGTGGGAATATATAATAGTCTCCAGCTTTTGGAGTTATAGTTATATTTAATTCTGGTAGAATTAAATCACAACCATCTGTTAAATATAAAATAACATGAAAAGTTTTATGAATATGAACATTTATACTATCTCCCTTTTTAATTTCATTACCCCAAGCGTCCATAATTAAAGATTTTTCTAAAAAATATGCAAAGATTTCGGGATGAGTAGTTTGATGTTTATTAATTAAATATGTAAAATAGTCTTCAAATAATTTATTACCAATAAAATATTTCCAATTAGTCATTCCACCTTTTACTGCTGTATAATTATCCATCTCAGGGTCTAGATTGTTTTTAATTTCTAAGATCATATTATGAACTTTATCAGGAAAAGGGTAGTGACCAAATATAATATTAACAGTTCTAGGATATGTAATATTTAAACTGTTTGCGGTCTGATTTAACTTATCATTTTTATTTATTAATTTAATCATTTAAAATATTTTTCCATTTTGCCATGTCCATAAATAATTAGAATTCAATATTCTATTGTAAATATAATAATCTAATTCTAAATGTTTTATTATTTCTTCTTTATCTAAATTTAATTCTATATCGTTGCTTGCCTTATTACAATGTTCAGATTTATTAAAATGCATCTTCATAAAAACATTTAAATCTTTTAGCTGAATATACCAATTTATGTGAGTATTTATTAAATATGATATTTGAGAAGATGAATGATTTAAATTACCGTTTTGTCCTTCTTGATTATGTACAAGGCTATTAAATGTAGATTTATAATCTATGTTTTTAATATCTAAATTTTGTCTGTTTAAATCATATTTTAAACCTGAAACAAATCTTTCATAAGGTTCTCTTATTACTGTCCATCTAACTTTATTTAAATTTACTCTGTTTGTTACTATTGGATTGAGATTATTGATACAATCTATAATACTGTGTGTGCCATTTTTATGGATTAACAGGTACTGAAACTTGTCTGTTTCATACATTTCTATGTTTTGAAATAACATTTTCTAACTTTCATTCTCTAAAAAACTAATATATAAGCTACTATATGCTACAAAAATTAAATTTCAAGCCCGGTTTTAATAAGCAAGACACAGAATCAGGAGCCGAAGGCCAATGGACAGATGGTGATTTTGTTAGATTTAGATACGGTCTGCCTGAGAAAATAGGTGGCTGGTTACAATTAACAGCTGGTGGTAAGAGTTTACCTGGTGCTGGTAGAGCACAAGTTGCATTCTCTAGTTTTGCAGGTGAAAAATATGCAGCCATTGGAACATCCCAAGGTTTATTTTTATATTATGGTAATGACTTTTACGACATTACCCCTTTAGACACTGCAATCACAGGCGGAACTTTAACAACTGTTAATGGTTCTAGCACTATAACTGTCAATAAAGGATCGCATGGATTATTAGTTGGAAGATACGTAACCCTATCTGGCGTAACGGTAACAGGAGCTAGTGGTTATACGGCTTCCGATTTACAAAAAGTATATGAAATTTTAACCGTTCCTGACATAGATAAATTTACTGTTCAAGCAGCAACAGTTGAAACAGGATCAGGTATGAGTGCTGCAGGTGCAGTAACTGTTAATCCTTATGTAATAGTTGGACCAACTAATCAAACAACAGGTTATGGATGGGGTACATCTACTTGGAACGTTGAAACTTGGGGCACGGAACGATCTACAAGTTCTGTGGTACTGGATCCAGGAAACTGGAGTCTAGATAATTTTGGTCAAGTATTAGTTGCAACTATATTTAATGGTGAAACCTTTACATGGAACGCAGGTGCATCAAATGCTAGAACTATTAGAGCTTCAAAATCAACCTCTGGTTTTTCTACTTCAGCTAATCCTACAGCCTCTAGATTTACCTTGGTATCAGATAGAGACAGACATTTATTTCACTTTGGAACAGAGACAACTATAAGTGATCCTACTACACAAGATCCAATGTTTGTAAGATTTTCTAATCAAGAGGATTTAAATACTTATACGCCAACAGCAACCAATACTGCCGGTACATTTAGATTAGATACAGGGAATGAGATAAGAGCTGCACTTCAAGGTAAAGACTATGTCTTTGTCCTAACAGATAATGCAGCTTATGTTATTCAATTTGTTGGTCCACCTTTTACATTTAGTGTCAGACAGGTGGGCACTAACTGTGGATGTATTGGTCAACACGCAGCTACTTATGTTAACGGTATTGTATTTTGGATGGGTTCTCAAGGTGGATTTTTTGCATTTGATGGTACAGTAAAATCATTACCTTGTCTTGTAGAAGATTTTGTATTCTCAACAGATGGAAATAATTTAGGATTAAACTTTAATGCAAGTGATGTTGTTTTTTCTGGTGCTAATAATTTATATACTGAAGTAAATTGGTTTTATCCTAAAGCAGGGTCAGATCAAATTGATAGATGTGTAACCTATAATTATGCTGAAAACTGTTGGACAACGTCGTCGTTAGATAGAACAACGTATGCAGATCAAGGAGTATTTGATCATCCTTATGCAACCGATTATGATGGCAGCCTAACACCTGTATTTCCTGATATATTAGGAATTACAAATAAATATGGAGCAAGTATTTATTATGAACATGAGCAAGGCACAGATCAAGTTAATAGTGTTGCAACTACAGCTATCCCTGCGTTTATAAGATCTGGAGATTATGATATTACATCGAGACGTAGTGCTCTTGGTCAACAAACAGGAGTCGCAGATTACAGAGGAGATGGAGAATTTTTTATGGCCGTTAGACGATTTATACCTGATTTTAAATATCAAACAGGAGATGCGCAGATTACTTTATTTGTAAGTTCTTATCCAGATGATGTAGCTGTTAGTTCTCCATTAGGACCCTTTACAGTCACATCAACAACTGATAAGATAGATACCCGAGCTCGAGGAAGATTACTGTCTGTCAAGATAGAAAACGACGGTACAGGTGAAACCTGGAGATATGGAACATTAAGATTAGACGCACAACCAGACGGTAGAAGATAATGGCTGAATTAACTGCACAAAATTTATATGAACAATTAACTCCCTTAGAAAAACAACAATACGAGGGTGTAATGGGTATGGGTGGATTTAAAGATAGATACGCAAAAAATCCAGACTCACAACTTGTCACTGGAGATATTAATTATGAAAAATTTAAAGCTATTGCTGATGCAGAAGCAGCAGCTCCTGAAAAAGGTTTTTTTAATATTTTTAGTTCAGCAAGTGCAGCAGAACCAGATAAAACACTTAACACTTCTAACACTTTAAATTATACGCCAGAACAACAACTATTACTATTTGGTGATCCTAATTATCTTAAGAATCAAAACATTAGTAGTTATCCATATAAATCAATGGCAGAACTAGCAGCTGAAAATGCTAATTTAGAATTATTTCCAGCACCTTTAAATACTGACAACCCAACTTACATGGCAAAACAAAATGTTAATCCTTTTTTTCAATCTCAATTACCAGCAAATAGATTAGAGGGACTACCAAGTTTAGGTATTGATACTTCTTTTCGTGTTGCTAACGAACCAGATGTTCAACAAGAATTTTTACCAGATCAAAAAACAGGTATTGCAAAACTATTTGACTTCTTACAAAAATTTTCACCTACAAGAATAGGTTCAGAAATTTTAGCTCCTCTTTTAGATTTTAGTGACTCTCCAAACTATAGACCTGCAGGTATGGGTGTTTACGGATATACACCAGAACAATTAAATAGAATGAATGCATTAGGTGGATACTACTCAGAGCCTATGAGAGCATATAGAAGAAATACTAACCGAATATCTAAAATGTTAGAAAGAGCTGCAGCTGGTAAAAAAATTAGTCAAAAGAATTTACAGAACCTTATGAATCAAGCTGGTATGGGAGATGTTGATACTGGAGGTATGATTGATAGTATAAAAGCATCTAGTCAAACAGGTTACGGAGGATACGGTAGCCGTGAAGCTGCATCAGAAGCAGCTAGAGGTGGTGGTAGAGACTACAGCGATTCACCAGGTGCTATGGCTGGTGATATGGAATATGGTGAGGAGTAATGGCTAAAGTAACAAACTATATACCTGAACCAAAATCAGAATACGACGTAGAAAATCAAAGACAGATACTTGAATCTTTAACTACATTACAAAATCAACTCAACTTTTCTTTTCAACAAGATTTAAAAAATGAGCAGGACGCATTTAATTATTTCATGGCATGACAATACAATATAAAAATGCAATTAAATCTTTAGCAGATACTAATTTAAATACAGTATTAACTATATCTACAACTGCTGTAGCTATTATCAAAAGTGTTTATTTTACTAATTCTAGCACAGGCACTATTCTGTGTAATGCTTCTATGAGAGATAGCTCAGCGTCTTCTGATATAGAGTTTTTTAGAAAAAGCATGGGTGCTTCTTCACAAGAAAATGCTTCACCTCAAGGGTTGAATTTAGAAGAGGGAGATGCTATAAAAGCACAAGCAGCTACAGCAAGTAAAGTAACAGTTGTTGTTAGTTATGCTTTAATAACTAGAGAGAATGAAAATGGATGATCTAACAAAAATTGATTGTACAACTATAACAACCTATAGAAATACAAAAACCGGAAAGACATATAAAGAAAAGAAAGAAGGACCTGATATTGTAGAGGACGTTACTGTGCAGGTTACTAATAAAGGTTTAGAAGTATTTCAGAAAGTAATGAATGACACTAAAAAATCTACACCCTAAAGGTGGAACAGAATTACAATTTGAGTATTTAGAAAAATACGTAGATAAAAATTTATTAGATCAAGTGCATATATGCACTTCGGTCCCAGAGAAAATATCTCTACATCCAACTAAACCAAATATACTTTGGCAAAAAAATTCTTATGATCAACCTAATCTAGCTCCATGGTTTAGTGATCCTTCTAATCATAGTAAATACGACTGGTATGTTTTTAATTCACACTGGACATATGAAAAATATAGATTTCATTTTGATATACCTACAAATAGGTCTGTGGTTATTAAGAATGGTATTGATAAAATAGAAAAGGCTAAGCCTTATGTAAAAGGTGAACCTATAAAAATAATACATCAAAATACACCTTGGCGTGGTTTATCTGTATTATTAGGTGCAATGCAATTAGTAAAAAATCCTTTAGTTACTTTAGATGTGTATTCATCTACAGAAGTTTATGGTCAAGATTTTTATGACAAGAATGATCATGAGTACAAAGAGCTTTACGAACAAGCTAAAAAATTACCTAATGTAAATTATATTGGTTATAAACCAAACCAATACATAAAAGATAATTTAAAAAATTATCATATGTACGCTTACCCTAGTATCTTTGAAGAAACTTTTTGTATATCTTTATTAGAAGCCATGGCTGCAGGTTTATATTGCATCGTAGATGACTTTGGCGCTTTGTATGAAACAGGTGCAGAGTTTCCTATGTATGTCCCATACGATAAAAACCATAGAGCTCTTGCTCAAAAGTTTGGTTTTGGTATTGAGCAAGCATCACACACACTAGATCAAAAACAAATACATGATCATTTAGATTCACAATCTAGATATGCACATATTTATTATAATTGGAATAAGATAGGTATTCAGTGGACTACTTTTTTGAAAGGAGTAATTGATGCAAAATCCAAATAAGCCAATATGGTTTGGTCAAGAAAGCACTGTGGAAACAATAGATTTATCAGATCCTAAACCAGAGTCTAAATCACCATGGAAGATAATGGTTTGTACACCTTGTCATAGTGATACTTCAATGCATTACACTCAAGCAGTATTAAAATTTCAACAAGATTGTATACTCAGAAAAATATTAGTTAGTTTTACTTTAATGAAATCGTCTTTAGTTACACAAGGTAGAAACTTATGTGTAGCTGAAATGTTAAATCATGAAGATGGTTATACACATTTGTTATTCATAGACTCAGATATTGACTTTGATTTTGCAACTATTGAGACAATGTTAAAAGCAGATAAAGATGTTATCGCGTGCCCTTATCCAATGAAGTCATTAGACTGGGATAAAATATTTCAAGAAAAAGATAAGGCTAAAGACCCTGATCATTTAAGAAGACCTGGATATACCTTTCCTATTAAATTAGAAGATCAAAACTTTATACAGTCCGATGGTGGTATTGTAGAAGCAACACATGCTCCTACTGGCTGTATGCTTATTAAAAGAACAGTATTAGAAAAAATGATAAAACATCACCCTGAGTTAGAGATATTTCAACCTACTAATATTAATGGTAAAGAAGTTAAAAAACCAAATTTCTATAACTTTTTTGATACCATTCATGATACAAAGACTAAACGTTATTTCGGTGAAGACTTTGGTTTTTGTCAAAGATGGACAGATATGGGCGGTAAAGTATATCTATATATCATGGATTATATAACTCATGTCGGTGAACATCAGTTCTGTGGAAGGTTTTTTGACAACTTAAAACTGGTTGACGATAGTAAAAAAATCAAATAAAGTGTTATATTTCAGGAATAGTACGCCTGCCTCTTAACTAAATTTAGACATAATTATGGCAATAACTAACACACCAAAATCAAAAGAATTCGTAGCAGGGTCATCACCTATTATATTAAAGGGTGATTATAGACCTAGAGAAAACATGAAGATGGCTTCTCCTGATTATATTGTCAGAAGAATGGAAGACTTATTAGCTTTGGGTTATGACTATGACACAGCTGGTAAATTAGCGATGGATGAATTTGCATATCGTGAAGCTATGGAAAAAGGGGAGCTGGATGATAGACAAGAATTTGGTTTAGGTAGTCTTGTTAAGAGTGTTAAGAAAGCTGTCAGTGGTGTGGTTAAAGGTGTTAAAGATAATCCTTTACTAGCTGCAGCTGCTATAAACTTTGCGCCTATGTTAGTTGGTAAAGCACCTTTTATTGGTTTACCTGGTATGTCAGGTATTAAAGATTTTTTTACAAGTGGATCAAAAGCTGCGCAGGCTCTTAAAGTAGGTGGGGCTGGTTCAGTTATTACAGGTTTATTAGCTAGTATGGAACAACAACCAGGTGAATCCAACGAAGATTTTGCTAACAGGCAAGCACAGGTAAGAGATCAACTTGATGTGCAATTTAGAAGACTATATCCTCAAGGTGGCAATGAAACTGATGCGGATTATGAAGTAAGAATAGGTGCATTAGTTGAAGGTGCTGATGATTCTACAATACCTGTAGGAGAAATGGCTGATGGTGGTAGAGCTGGTTATGCCTCTGGTAGTGAAGATAAAGCTATGGGTGGTAGAATAATGAGAGCCATGGGTGATTCAGCTAGTGATAATGCTGTACAAGCAGCAGGCATTGAGGGTTTACCTCTTAGAGAAAATTCTAAAGGTGTCAAAGAAGTAGACTTAAGAGAAACAGGTGGATTTATACCACCAGTTGGTATAAAAGAAAAAGCCGATGATATCCCAGCGATGTTATCAAACAATGAATTTGTATTTACCGCAGATGCAGTAAGAGCTGCAGGTGGTGGTAGTGTTAATAGAGGTGCTCAAAGAATGTATGACCTCATGAAAAATTTAGAGAGTAAGGTAGGATAATGGCTGAAACAATAACTAACATAACAAGACCAGCGCCGTTTATTGAAGCAGCCGGTCAAACGTTTTTACAAGGATTACAGAGTGCTATTGGTGATGCAAAGAGTCAAGATTTAACAAAACTCTTTGGTCCACAATTTGTAGCTCCAACATCTGCTATCACAAAAGAAGCTCAAGCGCTAAGAGGTGGTCTTGGATCGTTTGCACCTTTCTTACAAACAGCAGCTGGACAAGCTGGACAAGCTGCTACGCTAGCTGGACAAGCAGGTCAATTTGTAGGACCACAAGCATATCAACAGTTTATGTCTCCATTTCAACAAGATGTTATCGATGCAACGTTACAAGAGTTTGATATACAAGCAGCAAAAGGTTTACCTGCATTAAGAGCACAGGCAATTAATGCTGGTGCATTTGGTGGTGGTAGAGAAGGTGTTCAAAGAGCAGAGTTCCAACAAGCAAGCGACAGGAACCGGGCAGCATTACAAGCACAGTTATTACAATCAGGTTTTGGTCAAGCTCAACAAGCAGCTAATCAAGCTTTTGGTCAACAACAAGCTTTAGCTGCGCAACAACAAGCGTTGGCTCAACAACAACAATCTTTTGCTACACAAGCACCACAATTATTTGGTCAACAAATATCTGCGTTAGGTGCATTGGGTACACAACAGCAAGCACAACAGCAAGCTCAGTTAAGTGCTCAACAACAATTATTACAACAACAAGCAAATAGACCATTAGATTTAGCTCAACAATTAGGTCAAGGTGTTACAAGTTTAATATCTGGATATCCGGCACAATTCCAAACTCAAACACAACCTACACCTTCACCATTACAAACAGCTTTAGGAGCTGGAGCTACATTAGCGGGAGTATACAGGGCATTTAGTTAATATGAGTAGAACTTTTAAAAGACCTATGTTTAGAAAAGGTGGTGACACCGGTGGTGGTATCATGGACAATATTGTTGAAAGAGGACAATACGCAGAGAGTAATGCTAAAGATTTAGATAGTGTTAAATCAGGTGTTGATTTTATTGAGCAGTTTGGAGGATCTGACAAAGGTCTTGGAGATCCGTTCACACAATTCTTATTACAATTTGGACCAAACATTGCAACCACTACAGGTGGCGGTGGACTTATACCTAATATATTAGGTGCAGCTAAAAAACCTGTGGCCGATTTAATATCATCTCAAAGAGCTAAAACAAAAACAAAACAAGCTATCGCTTTAGAGTTATATAAAAATTTATCTGACTCAGATAAAATAGCTTTGCAAGAAAAAATAGAATATTTAATGTCTGACGAGGGTGGTGGATTTAGTAAAGAAGAAGCATTCAACAGAGCCTTACCTGGAGTTAGAAAAGATAAAAGTCAAGCTCAAATAGATAGGGAAAACGAAAATCTTAAAATACAGGATATTATAAATGTAACATCAAGTAGATCAGGACCTACCTTAACGACCAATCAAGCTAATCTTATTTATAATGATGAACAAAGATTATCTGACGCAAATCCAGAGGCTTATAATATATTCTTAAGAACTTCATCAAAAGATAAATACGTATACAAAAATGATGAATATGAGGGTGATATTAATTCTGAAGCTGGAGCAACCCTTAAAGATAATTCTATCTTAAGTTCTCTTCCAGAGAACACATATGTTTATGATATTACAACAGGTAATTTTATTTATAGACAAGGTAAAAAAGTACTTAAATTAGACTTAGATATAAAGGAGGGTTAAACCATGGCTGAATCAAGCTGGTATGATTTTCTTATTCCTTCCAAAGAAACACGAGATGCAATCGTAAAAGGTATTGAGTTAGGTAAAAGAGACGTTCAAATTTTAAAAGGTGAAGGTCCAGAAGCTTTACAATTAAGATATAAAGAAGAAGAATTTTTAAATCAAGGTCATGATGATGAAACAGCTGCACAACTTGCTAAAGATGCAATGGAAAATGATAAACGATTTAGAATTATTCCAAAGGATTTTAATTTTATTGGTGATGCAAAAGCATCTACAATAGATACAGAAGAAACCGAAACAGAAGAAGTTAAAGACATTAAGACAACAGATAAAGTTGGATTAGGTGATAAGGATGATTATGAAGTAGGTCTAGGCCAATCATTAACCGGAGCTGCAGTTAGTGCAGGTATAAAGTTTCCTAAAGGTATAATTAATTTTGCAACATTAGTTTACGATGCAGCTACAGGTGATGGTTTAGATGTTGATGAAAGTGTAACAGAAAGATTTAACAGAGCATTTGATAAAACTATTTTTGGTATAATAGAAAACCAAGCAGAAGAAGACGCAAGGGCTACAGCTGCAGGTCATTTAACAGAAGCGTTCTTACAAATATTTAATGCAGCTAAAGTTGGTACAAAAGTATTAGGACCAGGTATTCAATATGCAAGCAGAAAAGCGAGAGAGCTAGCACCAAAATTAGTCAAAGCAGTTAAGACAAACCGATACGGTAAACTAGATGACACTGCAACCGCTGTAACAAAAGCCGCTACTAAAGCTAAACAAATAAATAAACCAAATCGTTTTGATAAATTTGCAGCTGTATCACTTGGTGGTGGTTTTGGAGGCGGTGCTATTGTTATGAAATCCGAAGATATAGGTACATTTGGAGATTTAAATGCTTTAGATTTTTTAGGCACAGGTTTAGATAGAGAACAAAAAGAATCTGCTAACGAAGATGCATTCAGACAATTAAATAATAAATTTAAATTTAGTGCAGAGTTAGCTTTTCCTATTGTACCATTTGTTTATGGCACAGCAAAGACAGCTAAACTACTTGCAACAAAGGGTAAAGATCTTGCATTTAGTAATTCACAAATAGAAAGATGGATTGATAAATATGTAGGTAAACCATTTAGATCTAGAAGTGATAAGGCTCAAGAATTGTTTGATGGTATACAAAAATTAGAAGGTAAAAAAAGTTCAATTAAAATTACAGCTGATGATGCCGCTAAAAGTTTTGACGATGCCTTAAAAAAGATTTCTAGAAACAGCACCAAAGCATCTGAGGCTATACAAAACCCTGCTCAACTATCAGAGTTGTTTTCTAATTTTTTATTAGCAACTGATGATGTGGTTAGTAAAGGCAGAATATTATTTAAAGGTTTCTCTGACAAATCAATAAAAGCTTTTAGAAAATCTATGGATGAATTAGGAGTTAATAAAGAAAGTATTGATGAACTAATTACTAATGGTGTTAATTTTAGAACAGTGGCTGCTTCTCTTAAAAATTTAATTGCACAAGGTAAAAACGTTAAAGTTGCTACAGAAGAATTAAATACAATACTAAACAATAGAGTTAAATATAACCTGGGTGCTGACTATAAAATCTTTGACATGAATATGGGATTGTTTGATGGGTTTAAGCCTACACTAGCAGCTAAAGAAGACGTAGCTAAAATTATACAAAGATATCACCTTAACAATGGTGAAACAGGTTTTTCTATAGACGACGCTATGATTGTTGTTAACAATATACTTAAACGTGTAACTAAAGATCCAGTAACTAAAACACCAAGTTTTCCTATCGGTACAGCTAATATTTTAGATGACGCCGCTGTGCAAATAAAAAGCATGAGTGAGAATGTAACTGGTGGTGGTAAATTTAAAGCAGATAAAACAGGTGGTCTAATACAAACTAAATCTGATCTTGCAGCGTTTAATACTTTATTTGGTAAATATAAAAACGCAAAGAACACAATCTATAATGTAATGACTGATCTTGCTGACATAGTATCTAGAGATAAATTTTATACACAGTTATTAAAAGATAGTGAAAGATTGTTAAAAGAAGGTGGAAGACCTTTGTTTTATAAATCATATAATGAAGCTTTAAAAAATTTACCTTATCAAGAAATTATACGTGTACCATTAAAACTTACCACTAGATTATCTGATCAAGTATATTCATCACCTTTAGATGGAAAGTTTACAAGTAAAGTGTGGGCAGAATCTATTAAACAAGGAGATGAGATTATAGCTGGTAATATTGCTAGATCACTTCCGTACAGAGCGTTTATGTTAATACCTAAAGGTATTTCTCAAGCTGGTAAAACTATTCTTGGTCCTTTTACACACTTAAGAAACTTTTTTTCTGCTGTGTTTACTACAGTGCATAGTGGTAATATTTTAATACCACCACAAAAATTAGCTGAGTTTTTTTATCAAGCTGTAAAGTCTGCACAACCACAATTATTGTACCGAGCAACAGGAAACCCTAGATTTAGAAACACGCCTCAAGATCAAGGATTATACCAATTTTTATTAGAAGAAGGTGTAGTTAATCAAAATATTATAGCCAGAGATATTGAAGGATTGTTTGGAGATATAACACGAGCGGGAAGAAGTAATGAGTCTGCTGAAGTATTCTTTAATAAATTAATTAATTCAACAACACAAAAATTTAAAAAACTATATGGCATAGCCCAAGATTTATACACAGCTGAAGACGACGTATTTAGAATTACAAACTTTTTGGCAGAAGGATATAAATATAAAGAAGCTTACAAAACAGCTCTTAAACAAGGTTTAATTACAAAAATGCCTACTGATTTAGAAATAATGAGACAGGCGGCTAAGATTGTCAGAGAAACAGTTCCTAACTATGCGTACGTATCTGATTTTGTAAAAGGTATTAGAAGATCACCGCTAGGAAGTTTCGCATCGTTCCCTTCTGAAATTTTTAGAACAGGTGGTAATACAACTATGCTTGCAGTTAAAGAACTGAAAGATCCTGTATTACAATCTATTGGTATGAAAAGATTAACTGGTCAAGCTTTAACTTATGGATTCTTCCCTCTTGCAGCTATGACTGCAGGCTCTGCATTGTATGGCATAACAAAAGATAAAATAACAGCTATGAGAGAAATACTTCCAACATGGTCAGAAGATAATACAATCATTGGTGTGTATGAAAATGGTAAATACAAATATATAGATTTTAGTCATGGTTTCTTTTACGA
>Ga0209348_1000757_pt1 | contig 16182 bp, 30 predicted proteins | sample ETNvirenome_2_30_FD_184065 | JGI IMG/M metagenome (GOLD analysis project Ga0209348, IMG submission 184065) | Marine viral communities from the Pacific Ocean - ETNP_2_30 (SPAdes) (version 2) | ecosystem: Environmental > Aquatic > Marine > Oceanic | place: Pacific Ocean | collected 2013-06-22 | reverse complement strand
TCCATATTGTTTACGATATGCCTGACACAGTTTAATACCTGCAATCTTTGCTATTGCGTATGAATCATTACTTGGTTCTAGATGTCCACCTAATAATTGATCCTCTGTAATTGGTTGTTCAGCAAACTTAGGATAGATGCAAGATGATCCTAAGAAAAGTAATTTCTTCACACCAAACTTTCTTGCTGCATGAATTACATTTGTTTGAATCATCAAATTATCATATATGAAATGACCAGGATAATATGCATTTGCTCCTATACCACCAACCTTAGCAGCAGCGAGATAGACATACTCTGGTTCATTGACTCTAAAAAATCTTTCTACATCCATCTGATTTCTTAGATCCCAATGATGAGATGGACTTGATAATATATTTGTATATCCTTTCCAATGAAGCGTACGGACAATAGCAGACCCTACAAGTCCAGTATTACCTGCAACATATACTCTACTTTCACTGTCCATAAAGAACCATATCCTCAATTAGTTGATCAAAACTTATTTTAGGTTCCCATCCTAATTTTTGCTTTGCTTTACTTGCGTCTCCTAACAAAGACTCTACCTCTGCAGGACGAAAATATTTTTTATCTACTGCAATAATTTTTCTTTTAGTATTCCAATCATATCCAAATTCAAGATCACCTTCACCCATCCACTCAATATTAAAACCAAAGAATGGTGCTGCCTTATCTACAAAATCTTTTACAGAATATTGCTCACCAGTTGCAATCACATAATCATCTGGTTCATCTTGTTGCAACATTAACCACATTGCTTCAACATAATCCTTTGCATGACCCCAATCTCTCTTTGCATTTAAATTACCAAGATATAAACAATCTTGCTCACCCACAGAGATTCTAGATAGTCCTCTTGTAATCTTTCTTGTTACAAATGTCTCACCTCTTCTTGGAGATTCATGATTAAACAAAATACCAGAACTCGCATGAATACCATAAGACTCACGATAATTTTTGACTATCCAATATCCATACAATTTTGCTACACCATATGGTGAACGTGGATAGAAAGGTGTCGTCTCAGTTTGAGGAGTTTCTTGAACCTCACCATATAATTCAGATGTAGATGCTTGGTATACACGAGTCTTCATCTCCATACCTAGCAATCTAACTGCCTCTAATATTCGCAGTGTTCCTAGACCATCTACCTGTGCTGTGTATTCTGGTATCTCAAAAGAAACTTTAACATGACTTTGTGCACCTAGATTATAAATCTCATCTGGTTCTATATCTTTAATGAGATTTGTAACACTCATTGCATCTGTAAGATCTCCATAATGAAGTTTTAACTGTTCATATATGTGATCTATTCTATGGGTATTAATTAATGAAGCACGACGAACGATTCCATGAACCTCGTATCCCTTCTCCAATAGAAGTTCTGCAAGGTAGGAACCGTCCTGTCCTGTTATACCAGTAATTAAAGCAACTTTAGACATCGTGTATGTAGCAAGGCACACCTGCAGGATCTAACCATTTAGTGTATTCAAAATCATCAATCGCAGTTTTCAACTGCATGAAGTTATCACAAAGGTACATATCTTTGTAACCATTGTGATTGTTCCACTTTTGGATACGATAGTCTGGTTGACCATTATCAAGTGGATCAGGCATCTTCACATACCTGTATGGATCATTCTGTACAAGTATTTCAATCATAATAAAATTGTATATACCCTATTATAAGGCATACAATGCCTATAGTCAAGTAATTATCTAAAACCGTGTTGAAATAATTTCTGCACAGGAACTTGTCTTATCTTATCTATAATATCTGTTTCAATCTTATCTAATATGTTAACGTCAAGATCCATAAATGGTGGAATGATACCTAACATTCTAAGCAAACCATCTACAAACAACGCAAGAGTTGTAAATCCAAGAATCATACTAATGACTGTTGCATCACGATTGTGCTTAGCCATTGATTCTTCATCAATTCTTGTTGCCTCTGCAACTGCTTCTTTTACAGCAGCAGCGATTAAAGCATCCACTTCTTCTTTAGTGTATGCATATTTGTTTATCTTTTCCTTACTAATGCTTCTCTCTACAGGAAAATCAGTTATTGGAAACTCTGTGATTAATGTTTTGATCATGGTATCACATTAAGGTTTTAGTATCTATATTATACTTACTTTGTAAGCGTGTCGTCAAGGAGTTATGTTTTAATTTGAATATTTTCTTTTATCAATCCCAAGGTAATGTTGTTATTTCATCTGGATCATTATCAAGTATAGTCATCTCACCCATAACGTAATCTTCAATAGAATTAACATCACAATTATCTTTAACCCAACCAATAACAACATCCTTAGTCAAAGATGCGTAAGGTATTGGACTTGAAAGATCTGAAGTCTTAAGAGTGATTGTATCATCATAATCATGAAATGTAATAAGACCTGCGGTATTTATTCCTGAGCAAACCCATCCAACCTCGTAGACGATATCACTGTGTTCTCCAAGTGTTGAATGTTTTTTTAAATGTTTTATATCCCAAGACAGATGTACACTCATTGCTTTTTCTTTTTATTTATGGGGTTAAGGTTTAGAATGTATCCATCCATTACACAGATATTTTCTTACCTTTGGCGGATATCCACGATGTAGATATGTCCAAGTTGCTGGAAAAAAAATGAGTCTACCTGCAAGAGGTTGTATTTTAGTTCCATCAGCAAATTCAGTATATCCTTCATCCTCTTCTTCAATCGTATTTAGATACCACATAAATGTGTAAATTCTAGAAGCGATTGGTTCGGAAGTCATTGACCAGTCATGATGCCAGTGATAACAACCACCAGGTTCATACATCTGGACTTTATATCCTGTATCACTTGTTCCAAATGTTGGATTAGGATAACCCTTGCAGCAAGTATTTAGATTCGTAAGATACTCATTATAATCATCTAATCCTAATTTTAAAGACTCGAAGAATACTTTATCCTCCTTTTCCCATCCAATAGCTGTTGATATGTGAATGTCTTTTGTGTCTTTTACAGATTTATCTACATGTCTATGTTCAGCTCCAAGAACTCCGTCTTGCTTTCTAGGATCTTTATCAAATTTTTCTATTACCTCATTACAAAAAGATTCAGATAATGAATTATCCTTTACGTAAATAAAATCTTTTATCAATCCTTTTGGTCTGTCAAGTATATCCATAAAAAAACAATATCAATTATATTATATCATGATTTCATAATATAGCAAAGAGCATAGAATGGTGGTAAGTTTGCATTAGTTGCAGATGATCCCGCAGAATCAGAAGTTCCACTAACTGTGTGAGTGTGAGCACCAGAACTACCTGTAGTAGCTGATGTAGTTCCATTTAGACGTTGAACGTTTTCATCATTATCAACTCTCGCTGTGCCTGAATACCTATTGTATGAGTGAGTGTGAGCACCAGCAGATCCTGCAGAGTAAGTACCTGCTCCGTGAGTGTGAGATACTAATGTTGCGTCAGCACTACCACCTGTTTGATCAACTGTATATCCACTACCAGCACCAACAATAAATCTATTTCTTAAGTCTGGGGTGCTGTTATTACCATCACACAATACAAATCCAGATGGAATAGCGTTTGATGCACCAGACCATATCAATATAACACCCGATGGTATTGATCCTGAAGGTCCTGTTGGTCCTGTTGGACCTGTTGTACCAGTGTTTCCTTGAGCACCAGTTGATCCTGTTGGACCTGATGGACCTGTTGGACCAGTGTTTCCTTGAGCACCAGTTGGTCCTGTAGGTCCTGTAGAACCACCTGAACCTTGATCTCCTTGAGCACCAGTTGGTCCTGTTGGTCCTGTTGGTCCTGTTGGACCTGTTGAACCTGTAGCACCCTGAGCACCAGCGGCTCCTTGTGCACCAACCCCACTGCTTCTAATCCATGCAGTGTTAGTGCTATTATATGTAAAAGTTACACCATTTGCAGAGTAGGTATCACCATTACTAGGGCTATTTGGAAAATTAAACGCAGCCATTATCTACTCTTTTTATCTATTTATATTACCTTATTTCAAAGTCCATTTTGGTTATCTTTCTTCTGCTTCTTGCTTTCTGCCATTCAAGTTGCTCATTTGATAATCCGTTATCATCTTTAGGTGAATAAGTATTCAACATTATGACTTTACTCAAATCAATAGCAGATATAACATCTCCCTTTATCGTAGTCATATTTGAGCATCCACAACATACTGATTTACCTGCTCGTGCACTTACCTCTTTATTACACGCACGACATCTTACTCTAATTGGTTCCATCTTTAACATTCTAACCTGTGCTTCATTCACTTTCTTTATATATCATTTTAGTTTTATTTGTCTACACACAAAATAATTGCCCACTGCTTTACAGGAGAATGCTTTATCTCTACTCATCTTCGCCAATAAAAATGTAATTGAGATAAGTTGGATTACTATAACGAGTGGTAATCCAACTTTTATTAGTGTTTTTGCTTTACGGTCCATTACCAATTGTTATGATATCATAACTATATATCACCAATCATCTTCCATCTCTATTTGCTGTGCAGGACAAGGTGGTGATGTTCTGTGATAGTTGATATGCATTAACTCTATGAACACAAGAGAACAAACCAATATCATATTGATCTGAAACAAAGGATGTTTGAGTAAATTCATTATATAAAAAAGACCCCTACTATGTAGAGGTCTTCGTATTAGATCGTTACCGACTTAGAATGTGAACTTCACACCTGCTTTTGCAGACCAATCAATATCATCTTCTGCAGTTACACCAGAGAGTTCTCCGTAGAACTTATCATATGAACCACCAAGGTATCCAATGAATTCTACATCACCGAACTCGTCAGCAGTTTCTGTGTGACCAACTGTTGGACCACCAGCAACATACCAACCAATACCTGACTCTGTAGATCCCTCATATCCAACTAATGCTTCCAATCCACCAGACTCATATGCTCCATCAGGATATGAACCAGTTGCTTCCAAATTGACGTATGGACCAGCAAAAGCTGCACCAGCGAATAGGAATGGGGATGCTGCTACTGCAGCGATTGTTGATTTAATAGACATTTTGTTTTATAGTATCTCGCAAGCAATAAAAAAACCTGCGGATGGAAAATCTTTCGACTAAGATTTTTACATTCTACGCAGGGGCACGATCTTTCGATCCCGTTGTTCTATGTAATGATATTTAGTATACCACTATACTATAAATGTGTCAAGTGTTAAGATACAATTACATTCATGCTAAATAGAGCTACGTAAATAGGTAGATTTTACATGAAAAAACTATTGCCTATATTATTGTTTGCAGGATTTAGTTCACCTGCATTTGCAGATATTACCCATAGTATAAGTTCAAGTGTTCAACTTAATGTAAACGCAGCAGCCACTCAGGTTGAGCGTATCGGTAACAGCTATTCAGTAAGTGGAACCAACATAGATGTAACCACATTAGGTGGAATGACTGCTGATACTGACGGAGTTGCAAGTTTCGCAGATGGAACTTACGCTGTTGCTACCGATGCAACAACATGGGCGTTCACAGAAAATTTCACCGTTGGAGATTCAGTTGATTCAAGTGGACCATCAGTTGGTGATGTATCTAACTACTCAAATCAAACCTCTACTGCTGCTGGAAGTCTTACATTCTCAAGCACTGATGGTGGAACTACATACACTTCAACATTAGCTGGTGAGATTGATACAGTGGGTGGAATAACTGTAACACCTGGCGGTGCTGGAACATCTGCTATTGGACAGGTAACTACCTCATTAACAATCGAATAATGACCGATGAAAAAGATACTTGTCCTGACTGTGGGTGCATTTGTCCTTGCGAATGTGAAGACTGCACTTGCTGTGCCAGTAGTACCTAATTTCACTCAGGGCTCGATGACTTCAAATACAGAAACGACTTCCACCGTTTCTGAGACCATAAATAGTATGAATTATAATACTGGTTATGAGTACGTCATCACAGGGACAAACATAGAGCATGATGGCGATACTATTTCTGCACCCCCAACAACAGGAAATAGTAATACAATAAATGGAGTGACTTCAACATGGACTGGATTGGATCTAGAGAACAAACCAAACTTCACATTATCAACACCAGGAGCAGACTTTCAATTTGTAGAAAGTTATTCTGGACCAGGTCTTTCAAATCACACAATAATACAGAGAACCACCACAATACAAAGCGTCACAAACACGACAAGCACGTTCTCAAACTGATTTCACTGTGTCTTACAGTTGGAACAGCAACTCCATCATTCGCTTCAGACATTGGAGGAGTTTCTGCTACAGCAAATCCAGTAGCGAATAGTTCGGGCTCAGTGACCAACCAGGCAATACAAGTTTTACAAGGTCCATATATAACAAATACTTATGGTGGTGGTATACAATGTCAGGGTCCTACTATGAACATAACACCGTTTGTTACTGGAAATATAGCAGTAAAGCGTCCTTACGAATCTACATGGATGGATCCTGTATACAATAATGTAGACGCAGATAATGACGATGTACCAGACAATCCAGGTGAAATTTTGTATTATAAACCAGTTCGCACAGGACAGAAAGATAGTAGCACCTTATCAGTTGGTGTCTCTGCAACTTGGTCAAAACCATTAGATAAAAAATTACAAGAGCAATGTAAGGAAGCAGCTGCAGCAAATATAGCGTTTATGCAACAAAACACTGCAAATAAAAGATTAGACTTTGAGATTGCAAGACTTAAAAATTGTGGAGAACTAATGAAGGCTGGAATTATTTTTAAACCAGGCACCGAATATGCAAAGGTTTGTGCTGATGTTATGTTAATCAATCCAGCAGGTGTAGTTGCAAATCATACTCATGAGATAAAAACAAAACCACCTATCAGCAATGATGCAAGTCTATTGAAAACTATATCAATCGGTAATTAATTTTTTCTCTTAATTGGTGGAAGTCCTTTCTTCTCACGATACTTATTTGTTCGTATTTCAGATATAGATGGTCTACTAACATTCTTTCCTAATTTTTTCTTCACAAAGTCTGTTGCTTTTTTGATAGCAGGTTTGATAATTCTCAACAATAATGGTGTCGCTGCAGCAGATGCAGTAGCTACAACAGCAATCGCAGCAGTCGTGCTTACTTGATTTGTAGACGGTAAGAACTTTTCAACTACAGTAGTTGATTCATATAATACCACACATTGCCCATCCTGTATTTCATGTCCTATAACTCTTTCATCTCCGTTTTGAGTTAAGTCACCAACTCTTGGTTGATTGGGTGCAGGACATTCTATTTCTTTATCTTTTTCTGTTTTAGGAATTTCTTCGGCTTTAAACTCTGGTGGAGTGGGTGGTGGTTGAACAGGAGGTGGTGGAGTTTCCCTTTGTATTATTAATTGCTCTGGTGTATATTCCATCGCTTCATATGATGGATATTCACCGTGGGGACATAATGTGGTTACACCATCCTCATCTTGATTTACAAGATCATGATCAAAGGGCATTCTCGTTACATGATCTTTGTTATCCTTGTGCATCTTCACACAACCAGGCATATCCACAATTGGAAAACCTATCTTAGTTGTAACTGGTGGATGATTACTAGGGATATTAGGTATTCCATGTATCCACTGTTGTATACTTACAACATTAGGTATCTTAATAGTAGGAATGTTTATCTCATTTATTTGGGACATAAACACCACCAGACTCTTTAGGCATTACAAATTTAATTTGTTTATAAACCTCTTCGATTATAGTTTCTTTCAACCACTTTCTATTCTCATCAACTCTTTTATCATACATTTTTATGTTGTATAACAAAGCAGCAAACATAAAAAGGTTGATACCTAAAGAAATACCAACCCCAATTTTAATGAATATCTTCATCGGAGTCGTGATCATGATCTAAAATAAGATGAACCTGAAGATTATCCATAGGTAGAGATCCTTTTGATGGTTTTACAGAATTTGGTATTCCTGTTGATGGTGCAGGTAAACCTAAACCTCCTCCACCTAAACTACCTAGACCACCAAGTTTATCAGTGACTGCTTCCATTACCTTACCTTTGACGTTTTCGATAATCGCATCCTTATTGAGATATACAACCCCAACAGCACCAACGACGGTGATAGATACAACACCACTTGCAATAGCGATTCCATTGATAATTTTTTGTAACATGATTAACCTTCTTGTAAAGTTCCAAAAGATCTTCGTATTTCACGAAGTTCCTCAAAGTTTTTTTGTTTAGTACCTCCGTCATATGACCAAGCATATCCTTCGGTAATCATCATTTCGTTAAGGGACAAGTCGGAGTCTCCGATGTAACACCATCCCAGTAACCTCCCATACTTCCCGACACCCCCATCAAGCTCAGTACGGATGATGAGATCATCGTCACCATCAATAGCACCTTCCAGTTTTTCTTTAAGCCAGTTAGTAGCGTCGATTCCAAGTGCCTTCTCCTCTAGATCACGAGTTCTCTTCTCAGGAGTATCAACTCCAGCAATACGAACTCTTTCTTTTTTATATAGATCAAATCCTAGATCTATAGTTACATCAATTGTATCTCCATCAACCACTCGGTTGATTTCAATCACTCGGAAGTTGTAACAACTCTTCCGACTCGGTGGGGTCATTGCTCCCATGTTTAAATTCCATTAGTGCATTATTTATAGCATCAGTAGGATCAGTCATTTTTTTCTCTCTTTGACCTGCTTTAATATATTCAATTGCTCTATAAACATTACCCCAATGACTCTCCTCAACTTCCAACTCAAATGCATGAGCAGGTGGATCAGTCACGGGTGCTGTACCACACATGGTTAAAAAAAATATTGGAATTATTGCTAACTTATTCATTTGGAAAGAAATGATCGTATCTCATAATATAGTATATCACAACTGATACAGAAATCAATAAGATAACAATCATCCATACTATACTCCAAACTATCAAAACCACCTCCAAGGTAACATAGACATACCTAATAGGTTTAATACTGGTTCAAATGCCAGTGCAATCAATGTAAACATTAGAACCTCTATGAAGAATTGCTTCCATAGAGGTTGTTTTAATTTCCACTCCTTAAACTTATTTGGTTTTCTTGCACGATCATATGCTCCAGATTTTTCACCAATAAGATCTGTCCACCAACTTGGATCGACAATGTTTCCTAATAATTTTAAAAGTCGAATCAATCTCGTTGCCTCCAATCATCAGATCTATCGTTTTTGAACCACTCTGCTATATCATCTGCCCCACTAAATCCTTTTTTATTTGAATTAGGATCTCCTATATCCAGATACTTCAAGCAAGATCCATCTGGATCTGTTGCCATTCTCCTTGCTGTGCTCAACATACCCCTTGCACTCGTATTTGCCTTCGCCAATTTTGTTGCCCATATCATATCAGTCATGCTGACCTCTGTTCCTGATGCGATATCTTTGCAGATTCCTTCTAGTCTTAAACGATAATTGGTAGATAACATAAACTAATACATGTGATTAGTATTATCTATGCAATCATCAACATCGCTTTCTGTAATTCTTTGGAATGCTCATATTCATCTTGAGCGATCTCTGCAATCTTAGTATCTAAAGGATGATATGCACTATATTTTGTATAAGTTTCAAAGGCATGCTTTTCAATCTTCATGTTGATGTCGTAAGCGTCAACAGGATCGAAAAGATAGTACCCAACCATAATCCAATAATAAAGTAAAACGAGATGCTTGGCAAAGAATCTGTCGATCCAATACCTGTTACCGTCTCTAAGTTCCATCTCTTCCAAGTGTTCTGTTTCATTTAATGCCTGATAAAAGTGTTCTTTCATTAAGTAGATGTGTTCTTCACCTCTAAGTCCCAAAGACTCACGAAAATGTAGAACAGATATAAATGCAAAGTATGGTGCTCTAGCGATCACTTCTAAAACCCAAAATCTTTGAAAATCTCTACCTCTGTAGAGAAAGTCTAGGATGTAGATAGTCACATCCAAGACCCATGTATTAAATTTTTTCATACCCAAGCGTAATTAATAGACGTAAATATTGCAACACAAACGACTCCAAAAAGGATGGTCGCTGATCTGATTGGTAAATTCTTCATCATTCCTCCTTTTTAATTTTGTCCAAAGAAAAAGGATGTTCGTGTAGATACGGAACATCCTCTCTTGCGTTTCTTACTGCTTCAAATGCATCACTCGCATATTCACAGATTTGATATTTATTTTGTTGGTCGTGCCAACTTAGTGTGTAATGGGACATGATAGTTTCAACTCCATACGCTATTATTTATTATAACGTATAGGTATAATTACGCATCAATGTGTCGGTTTACACACTAACAATTTTTGTTTAGATCCTCTGCCATCTGTCCACCAATCTCTGCACCTTGATTACCAGAGAACATAGTTACCCAACCAGCAGCAACCCAACCAACAAAGGGAATACCAGAGAGAGCAGGAGCAGCACTAGCACCAATACTGGAACCCACGAGTCTTCCTGTTCCTTCTGCACCTCCGATTGCTTTGATACATGCTTCGGACTTTCCTCCGTTTGATGAGATTGTTGTTGAGGTTGGTTTATGGTGTACCGCACCGTCCATTGTGTATTGTTCAGTGACTTTTTCAATGTTGTTAGCCAACCCAAGAAACCCACCTTTTTTCTTGATATCCCGTTCCACATGCATTACTTTTGGATCGTTTGCACGATACTTTATACTATATCCATTATGTCCAACATCTGCTTCATATGATGTATAAGGACCAACTGGTAAGTTGATACTTGGTAATTTACTTTGACGATTTGATAAAGAACCTATCATACCAATGTGGGATAAACCAATAAGTCCACCCAAACCGAAGGCGAACCATTTACCCCATTTCACATCTTTCTTTTCCATTATCCTTTCTTAGGTGGTATTTGTGGTGCAAGAACCATTGGTGCTTGCTCAATTCTAATTGTTTGTGCTGGTGCGGTATTTGCTGCTTTCTCTATTAATACTTCCATATCCTTCTTCGATATATTTGCTCCTCCCGATGCTGATGTCTTATTTTTCTTTTGTCCCGCTTCGACCCCAAAAGTAGCTAAAACTCCTGTGAAGACCGAAGCTATGAAAGTTGGATCAATCTTTTCCTGTTTGGATAGACCAGGTATCTCTACATAATTAATTGTTAAAATTCCTCCTGCCCAGACCAAAATTCCAAGTCTTACGAAAGTGCTTAGAATCGCCATCTGCTCTTCTTTATCATCCACTGCCTCTTTTAGTTTACCTAAAGGACCTTTAGGTTTTACTTCTTCCTTCTTTGGTTCAGCCATACCGTTAAATACCAGGTAGCTTTATTTAGTTATCAACACATTTAACGTGAAATTATGGGATCACCATCGTCATCTTCATCCTCTTCTTCTGGTGTGAACACCATCAACTCCTCTCCAAACTTAACTCCCTCCATTTCTGGGTGAGGTGCTGGCATCCGATATGCTCTCATCGCATCATCATAAGATTTTACTGGTTTTTTATCAAAAGTGTTCAATGTTGACCTCATCATCATAAAAAAGTATACGCAAGTCATACCAAAGACTGCTGCAAACCCCATGAGGTATATAAAAACTGTTATATCATTCATCTAAATTAGTCCTAATGAACCTGCTGTTATTCCTATACAGATAAAAAATCCAAATTCTACTAGTTCTCTACTCCCAGATGGAATTGAATTCATACCCTTATTTAAATTTATCCAAATGCGGTTCATATATTACTAATTGTTAAGTTATATTATTTAGCATCTCTAACAGAAGGGAAATATGTGAGGTGTAAAGTGTTTGCTTCATCAAATTTCCCCTCATCTCTGAGTCTTTTGATTTGTTCATCAATGGTTTTTAAAAATTCCTTTGAATGAGCGTTAGTCATCTGGTCTTGCCTTAAATTGTACAGATAAGATGTCTTCATACTTATAAGTTGGTTCAAACCACTCTAGGTATTCTAAAGCGATTGCGAAACCATCAACTACATCTTTATTATCAGAACTCTCGCACAGAGTATGTATACGTTTTAATGCCCAGTCACGATTTAAATGAAGAGTTTTTTCCAAAGTTTCCATAATCTTTTCGCATATAGCGACCTAGAATATTACTATTATAGTATAGTGGTGATCCATCGTCAAGTGATTCAGATAGAACGTTGTTCAAAAATAATTGTCTAGTCTCTTCGTAATTACAGTTCCCTTTTGTGGTATGTAAACTCAATATTTCTCTTCTAAAGATCTCTTTTCCGTATAATTTGAGATCATCTTTTAATTCTGGGCAAGATCCGTAATACTTTTTCCAATCGGATTCTTGTTTTTGTTTTCTTTTTTTTCCTTTTGGCGTTCTAAACGCCCAAAAGTATTTGCGACCAATGTATTGACGATTGATTATGGTATTTGTAATACAATAGACGAATCCATAATACTCCTTGATGTCTCCACTGGTGAATATATCACCATCAAAAGTCCAAGGATTATCATATACCTCATTATTTATATCAATCATAATGTAGAAATAGGTATTTTATCTATCTTTTAGTTTAAAATCCTCAGTCACACCAACACCAGGTTGATAGTTCTGAGGATTTTTCTTTGCGAGTTCTACTGACTTTAGACCACCGATGATGTCAGCACGATTAATGATAGGTTTCATTAATAATTTCCAGTATTTAAATCATTTAGCATCTTATTTTTTTTCTGTATATTATCCATGGTGCTGCCTGGTGTAAATTTACCACCTTTATCCATCTTGTCCTTATTCTGCTTCATTTTTCTAATAGCATTTAGTCCCATTCCACCTAAAGTTAATACTCCTGCAGTTCTAGCAACGTTTGCTGCTAAGTTCTCATCTAAAGCAACAATCTCCTGAATAGTTTCACCATCCATCTGAGTCATAATGTAATGTGCTTCCTCTACTGTATCTGCGTGTCCTTCAGATAAAACATATCCTAATACGATATGATATGGTTCATAAGACATATTCAACTTCTTCATCTTAGCTTCCTTTGCTGTTTGAGACTTAGGATACGCTTTAATGAAGTCTGCCTTTGAAATTTCACCTTTTTTCATTCTCTGGAAGTCAGCGTTTTTATTTCTCAATCCAACAACGTGATCAGAACCATGTCTTAATTCATTCTTCGCAATCATCTTATCTCTAGAACTACCTGGTTTAACAGGTCTGACTGTAGAACCAAGTTTTGTTTTAGAGACTATTGGGATATGAGTTGATAGTAATTTATCCTTCTTCTTAGCATCATCATGTCTCTTCTGGTCTCTCTCTTTCTTGATTTTGTCTTTTTGATATTTGTTAAACTTCTCACCCTCATTTGCTTTAAACTCTGCCTCACTGGATTCTATCTCTTTTGATGTATCAACCTTAGAGGAATCTACCTTTGGAGTATCAGTCTTAGGTGTATCAGTCTTAGGTGTGTCTACCTTTGGAGTGTCAGTTTTAGGTGTATCTACCTTTGGAGTATCAGTCTTAGGTGTGTCTACCTTTGGAGTATCAGTCTTAGGTGTATCTACCTTTGGAGTATCAGTCTTAGGTTTATCATCTTTAATATTAGTATTAATATTTGTATTATCTTTCTTATTATTCTTTTGCTTGTTCAATTCCTTAGTCAAATCTTCTAAAGACTTTGCATCCTCAACAATATATAAATTAAAATTATCAAATTCAAATGAATTTTTTAAATCTTTCTTCCTTGCTTGATCTGTTGTATAATACGTTCCTTTTTCTTTATCTTTCAAAATCTGACCAGCTCCTTGCATGTTCTTATCAACAGCTGTGAACATGCCTTTAGCATATCCATAAAGATTTTTTGGATTTAAAGATGCAAGACCAAATCTAGTCATTTTACCATCTGTTTTACCTTCAATTGCACCTGCACCAATACCAAGACTAGCTCTTGTTAGACCACCTGCTGTAGTTTTGGGTTTGAATACTTTTGAAGCAGCAGTTTTCATTAAATCAAGTGCTTTTGATCTAAATCCAGGATTGCTAGCTGCTGTTTTAATGGTTTTCTTGACGATCTCATCTAAAACTATTGCATCAAATGCCTCTTCCAAGATAGACTCGCATAATTCTTCAAACTCTTCCTTTGTAAGTATAATGTCCTCTTTTAATTCTTCAGGAGCATAGACACTTTCATAAAGAGATTGCAACTCTCTCACTTGTTTTCCAGTTAGGGACATTTTTCTAATCTTTTTCTACTAAAATATTTAGTATTATTTATCTCTGTCTAAGTTGGTGATAATAACTTGTCTACCTTTTTAGGAACACTTTTTACTCCTTTATTAATATCCTTTCTTAAATCTTTAAATGTTTTCTTTCCAGTAACAAGATTTCTACCTGTCTTATAAATCTGATCACCTATTTTTGATCCTGCTTGATACCCTGCAATACCACCACCGATACCCAAAGCAGCACTTGCTACACCACCACCTGCTAGTCCACCAGCAAGAGCACCAATACCACCACCAATATATCCACCCAATGCCTTTGATGCACCTCTCAATCTAGCAGCAGTTTTACCTCTTCCTAATGCCTTCTCCTTTTTAGCAGTATCCATAAAGTCTTTGACTGCAAAAGCACCACCAGCGACTCTACCTAAACCTGATAATGCCCTGTTAAATACCAGTCTCTTTGGAGTCTTCTTAATTATATTTTTGGTTATTTTCGATTTAGCAATATTTTTAACTTTATCTCCAACCTTCTCTTTAGGTTTTATGGATTTTAAACCAGTTCTCTCAAGTCCTCTTTTAACTGTTCCTACTACATCAGTTGGTGATTTAGGTGTAGTGGTATATGATTTGACAATCGTGCGTGGTTTTTTAACTTTAATTTTTTCTAAAGGTTGAAGTTTTTTATCAATCGCTCTGTATTTTATCTCCTGCCCCTTTTTAGGTTTTGTTAAATTTTTAGTAATTTTATCAACCTTATTTGTAGTCTTATTTGTGGTGTCTACTGGTTTTTGATCTGGTTTTACTGTATTTGTCTTATTAGAAAATTTTGCCTCATCCTCTATTTTTGGAATGTTTCCACTGGTTGATACTCTGGCTGTTTTTTCTGCAGTTTTCTTTGTAGTATCTCTCACTGGATTTGCAATAGTATCTCCAGTTTTTGGATCCCTAATTAATTTTTTAGTATCTACGGAAGGATCAAGATCTTTTGTAAATAATTTATTTTTTGTATCTTGAACTCCTTGTTTAACATCTGGAGTAATCTTACCCATCTTACCAGATGCTTGCATGTCTTTTAGAGCATCTGCAGCAGCATCAATCTCAGTTTGATTTGATACTGCTTTACCTAAATTTTGGGCTGCTTGTTTTATCGCACCTTTTTTTCTTGTAATTCTATCTTTCCTTACAAACTTATCTTGAGATAAAAAACTAAAAGGATCACCTGCAGGTGTAGTTTTTGCATACTTTTTATTTTCTACAATGAATTCTTTAAACGACTTCATCACTATCAGACACTTTTTTAGTATTTATATCATACGATTCGTAAGCATCATAATCGCCAAACAACCAAGCATCTGCCTTGGCTGCTTCACGATATGCTTTGATACACTCTTCTGTTTCTTTAGAGTTTGAATCCGCTGAATGTGTCTTTTTTAACATCCTGTTTGATTCCTCCAACAATGTAAGATTCTACTTCTGTCTCTTGTGGTGCAACCTGCAACCCTTTTGATGAGATCCAATGCTGTGTCCAAGGTAATGGATTATTCTTAAGAGGAATATCATAGATTGGTTTGATACCAATATGCTTCATTCTCTTATTTGCAATCCATTCGACATACTGATGTAATAATTTATCGTTCAAACCTATCATACTACCATCTTTAAAGAGATATTCTGCCCAACGCTTCTCTTCATCAACTGTTCTCTCAAATGTTTTTACCAACCAAGGTTCTTCTTCCTTCGCAATCTGAACCATATCTGGATCATCACCATTTCTCCAGTTCTTTAATATCTGTTGAGTTATAGCCAGATGCTGGTTCTCATCTCTAGCAATAAGCGATATGATTTTCGCAGATCCTTCCATGAGTTTAAGCTCACCAAAAGCAAAACTACAAGCGAAAGATACATAAAAGCGGATACCTTCCAAAATGTTGACATTAGCGACTGCCCGATAAAGTTTTCTTT
>Ga0209348_1000756_pt1 | contig 16182 bp, 28 predicted proteins | sample ETNvirenome_2_30_FD_184065 | JGI IMG/M metagenome (GOLD analysis project Ga0209348, IMG submission 184065) | Marine viral communities from the Pacific Ocean - ETNP_2_30 (SPAdes) (version 2) | ecosystem: Environmental > Aquatic > Marine > Oceanic | place: Pacific Ocean | collected 2013-06-22 | reverse complement strand
ATAAAAAAAAAAGGGGGCAGTAAACTAATACCCACCCCCTCAGAGTTGACCACACAGCTACGATTGATTACGAAATATATTGCAACCAATCTATCTATATATTAAAGCATTTTTTCTAATTTGTCAAGTGCTTTTTTTAATTCTTGTATAATTAATTTAATGTCTTCTTTGCAATCTTTCACTTTATTATTAATGAACTGTTCTGCTTCCTTTTCTAGATTCATGTTTCTTTACCCTTTTTAACTGCTCAAAGTAGGCTTTATTAAATCCTCTTTCCCATTCTTTATTTCTGTAAGTGCCTATATTATAAGGATTAATTAAATTACCTTTCCAAAATGCTTTGTAGCCTTTATCAACTATGTTCATCTTTGAACTCCTTTAGATATTTATATGCTCTCATTACTGTGGTTGGATCGTCACGTAACATACCTATAGCTGTATTACAACAATGGCACAACCAACCTCTAAATATATTTTTTTCGTGATCGTGATCCAAAACAAATGAACCCATACTTTTTGATCTATGTAAAGATATTTCTTCTAAACTTTTTGCACAAATTGGGCAAGTGTGGTCTTTACTTGGTGGGGGAGTACTTTTTTTTAAGGCTTCTGTTACTTTCCTACTTTCTCCTCTACACCTTTTACATTCTGGTCTTCTCCATGTATTAGCTCCTGAAAACCATTCAAAAGATTCGTGAGGTAAATACCTATTACATTTAATGCATGTTTTACCATCTTCCACATCTGTAGGTAATTCTTCGAAAAGATCAAACTGCATTTAAGCACCGATATCTACAACTTCACATGAATCTCCACTACAAGCAAATGTCTGACTAGAAGAGGTAGTGTCCTCTTTCTCAAAGTCCTTTAACAAGCTCCAATCTATTTTAGATGGGGCTTTTTTTATTGCTTCTTCATATTCTTCTTTAGTACACTCACTATATGGTGCTTGTTGATATACGTGATCATCTTTAGGAAAGAAAGATACACCTGACATTTCATCAAAGTGTTTGTAAACAAATGCACCAACTTCTGCCCATTCGTGATCTCTAACATAGACAGAACAACTAGGCTTATGCTCACACCAATATCTTTGATACGTTAGCCATAACTCTAGCTGATCTATCGCAGACATATTGGATGCAGTTGTAGATGTACGAGGTGACTTAAATGGAAAACTAAATACAGTATTCTCACTTGGTTTGCTTACACATGGCTCACTAGGAACACCTTGCTCTTTCATAAACTGTGTAAGTGGATCGTGATTGCTACCTCTTACAGTTCTTATGTAATATTCTGAATATCTAGGATGTATTCCACTAGCTGAATCACAAAGTTGTGATACTGTACCACTAGGCTTAACACAAGTAATTGCAGTTGATTGTGGTATACCGAACTTATCAGCATAAACTTTATTTGTATCAATAGCCACTTGTTTTAACTCTTGTAATATATGTTTCAAATCATATGTAGAACTAGTTAATCCATTATCCATGATACCTGTAAGACTAACACCTAACAATCTTTCTTCTTCTGTGTTGTCTTTCCACACTTTTCTTAAATATGGGAACTTAGTCAATGTCGCCTGTGCTGTGCCTAGAATCGTTGCTAGTCGCACCTTTCTCGCTAGGTCATCAGAGGTATCTTTATCACGAACTACCACCTCTGTGAGGTTACAGAACTGATATGGACGCAGTATGATCTCAGAGCATGGGTTACATCCAAAATCTATGTCTGATGTACGTCTTCCATTCTTCTCAGCTTGCTTTTGAGCAGCAACTCTATTGAATATGCCACGTTCACCTGATCTAGACTCAACTAACGATGTCCATTCACGCAAGAATGTAGCACCATCTGGCTTGTCTGTGTAAACAACACTATTATTAGCCATACTCATGTGTGGTGCAGTTTTCCAAAACTCACCTGACTTGGCATGACGCATTCTTATATCAGATAAATTAGACAAACTAATCATAGCTGACCGGCGTACTCCACCTGATACAACTACATCACCAACCTTACACATTAAACTGTGACACTCATATGAATTAAGCTTTCGTCCTTTAGCATTCTCAAATGTATTGATAGCAAATTGAAACAGTTGCACTAAAGGTCCGGGTCCAGATGCAGTACCACCAAATACTTTTAACCTAGATCCCGCAGGACGTACCTTTGACACATCATAAGTGGGTATTTCACCAGCATAAAGAAGAGATATCAACACACGCAAAGATTTTGCCCAACCTTCCTTGCTATCTTTTACTTTAATACATGTATCTGATTTGTATAACTTGTCAGGAACTTCAGGTAACTTCTCTACGTACTTTCTCTCAACACTAAAGCCAACACCTGTACCACACAGTAATATGTACATAGCTTCATCGAATGATTTGGGATCATCAACAGGCAAGTAAGCACAGTTGTATCCCGCAGTATTGTCACGATCAAGTGCGACACCCGCAGTCATTAATGCTCTCATAGATGGCATTACTTGTAGGCTATGTATCGCTTCCCACAGATATCCTTTAGTAGCATTGTCAATATTAATTTTGCTACATAAGTAATCCATGTATCTTGATACTGTTTCTGTCCACGTTTCTCTTCTGTTTTCTTCAGCAATCCATCTTGCATAGCGAGAAACAGCTATGAAGTTTTGATAATCAGTTGGTAGTGCGTTTGTCATGTGTCACCTTTATACTTTTAATTTCAATTCCATCAACATCAAAGATTAAATCTTCAATGGTGCTTTGTACAGCATCCTCAATGCCATCGTCAATAGGAAATATATTTTCTTCCTCATCAATGTCAAGCATTAAAAATACTTTAACTTTCATTTACTTCCTCAATCATTCTTTTTAGATAAAATAGTGCTTTTTCTAAATCCTCTTTTCCATTCTTGTATCTATATCGCCACAGATATTTTAGTATGTTACCTTGTAAGTAATACTGATACCCCTCTCCTGTTGCGGCTCGTATTGCATCTAAACATTCTATACCATGCTGATTGTAATGAGGTGGATTATTAACCATGTCTTCTAAGTTAGGTGTAAATGCATCCTCTGTATATTTACCTTTAAACTCTTCTATAGCCACTATATTTGCCCCCAATCAACTTTAATAATATTTCCCTTTCTAGATATAATCTTAGGATCAGATTTTACTTTTGATTCTAACTCATCATGTTTGTCCATGACATTATGAACTCGTTGCTCGTGAAAAGCTTTCTCTCTCTTCTCGTATTCATCATGTACTGTAAGTCTAAAGTTATCATCTTCAGCCATTAAGTGAACACAAGTAGTTACCAAGCCCATAAGTCTTTTCATATTATCTACATGATCTGTACCAAATTTATTAGCGTAATCACAGTACATTTTAATTTCATAACAACCATTCCATTTACCATCTTTGTCTTCGCCACAGAAGAACATAAGTGCTATGTCATCTTTTCCTAGTTGATACATTACTTTTTTCCTTTAACCATTTAAGAGGTATAATCCTCGTTGCATATTTAAAATTGTTTTTATCGCACCACATACCATAAGTTGTCTTGCTACCTTTATATAGTTTACTTCTTTCATTTGTAAAGACAAATCGAATATCTAATTCAGGATGTTGCTTTTGTACTTCAATATGTTTTCTACGATCCTCACTAGTAAACAGTCCTTTTGTTTCAATAATAATACCATTATCTAAAACAAAGTCAGGAGTGTATACTCTAAAACGTACATCTGTCCACTTGATCTTGAACTCCTCATAGCGAACACAAGACTCATGCTCTTGTATGAACTCTGCTACTTTTTCTTCTAGACCACTACGATACTTACGTTTATTGTGTCTTCTCCTCATGCTAAAGATATGTACTCTACCATAGGTGGCTCTTTAGCTTGAGATACTTTAGATGGTAGCTCCTGTATGTTATCCCAACAATCATATTTATATTTGCAGAAGTGACACTCTTTAGGTAAGACCATGTTGCCTGACTCTTTTCCTCTGTATGTTTCAGGAATAGGTTCATAGCACCTCTCAAAAGGCTCATCATTATTTATATAAGCAACAGTTGATCTAACATCTTTCATTACAGCATCTTTGTCCATCTGCTCGGCTGATACGTACTTGAACTCGCCATTGCCTTTGTTGATTACCCACCAACCACCTACATCAGCACCTGTACCCTCTGAATAAATAGCTAATTGTGGTATGTAACCAAACGCATCATGCTCTGCTAAACTACTATAATTATCAAACTTATGCTTATATGACCAAGCTGATGCTGATTTAACGTCATCAACTTTACCATTTAAAATAAGATCGTATTCGCCTGTAATGTTTTCACCATCTACGTCTAGGTCAATCTTGCCATTATCTTGAAACTCAACTTTCATGGCTCGTAAGATGCCTTTGAATATCGCTTCAACAACATCTCCTAGAAACATATTGATGACAAAGTTAGAGGGCAGATCAGATGCTTTACTAGGCTTGTTCTTATCAAACCACAGTTGGCATTTAGGTCTGCCCAAGTTAGATGGTCTTAATCTAAACTCTTGTCGTGTTTCCCCTGCAAACTGTCGGTGCAAGGCATCTCGTATATCATTAACAACAGTTTCTATAATGTCGGAGTCCATCTTAGTTTTGTTATTAACGATATCTTTAAGATAGGCTTGAGCCAACAGTTCAACAGGATGGTTCATTAGGCTACCTCAATTTCAGGTAAATCATTGCCCATAATCTGATCAATAATCTCTACTTCTTCTTCTGATACAGAGTTACCTCTCTTCTCATCAAAGCTAGTAGTCACATAGCTATTATAATTAGTGATCCAATCTAAGAAAGATTGTAGTGTCTCAGCATCTTCCTTGTTCACATCCATTGACTCACTACGAAGTTTAGCAAGAACTGTGTAATACTTGCCACCTGTTTTTAGTTCTTGTACTTCAGTACTAAAATCAATTAGGTGTTGTATAGGTAAATGCTTACGTTTAGCTAATGATGCAAAAGGCTCACCTGATGTTTTAAAGCTAGTCCTATTGTCTACTTCAAAGATAACAGGAATGTTGGTATCAAAGTTATTGATCTTCTTACCACTCTCATCAACAGGATTAGTAAGTGTAGCTAAACCAAATATAACACGCACACGTTTGATTGTACGTATAAGCTTTTGCATATCCTCACTAAGTGCCTTGAAGTCTTTGATGTACCCTGCGGGTTTACCACAGTTGTAACCACCATGCGTATCTTTAAGGTCTTGATTTAAAGAATCAGCCATGATTGTTTTTACAAAGTAGCCCGGATTATCTGCATCAGTACCCTGTACATATTTCTTGTACATGTACCTCTGCATAAATGGTCGCATCGTTAGTTTGCTACCATAAACAATCTTATCGTCAGGCATTTGTATAGAGTACGAACCACCTTTGACAACAACAGTTTCTGTTTCCTCACCATCAATGGTTTTCATGCCCATGATTGGTGCATGAATAATCTTTACTCTAGCTAATGTGGATGTTTTAGTTTCAGATGAATCTCCATCGTCACCTACACCCATAATCTTTGCCATTTCGGCATTGTATGTATTCATATTATCTTGTGTTACTATATTGGTAGTCATTATATCCTCACTTTCGACTTTTATAGAATGTATAGTTATACACTAAATTTCTCTCGTGTCAAGCCAATTCTTTCCTATTTTTGATTCTAATAATAATGGTACATTAAAATCAATATCATAGTATTGGTGGATGATGTCGTGCAGATTTTGATTTAGGTGTGCTACTGCCGCTATCACTTCATCCACCTCGTTAGGATGTACATCAACAACGATTGAATCGTGTACTGTGTTTACTAAACAACTCTGTAGATTTCCTAACAATTTCTCAAATTCCAATAAGACTATCGGAACAATACAACCTGTTGCAAAACCTTGAACAGGATAATTCTTAATCATAGTAAAAAAACTTACACTACCATTTCTTCTCCTTTCAGCTAATGGAAATTCGTATTGTCTACCTGATGGTATTGTCACTCGCTTTGTTGCAACTACCTCATCAGCTAACTTTTTATGCCACTTTGCAATTCCTTTATACTTTTCATTAAAATGCGTATAGTACTCTGCTTCTGCTTTCGTTCTGCCATACCCACTTGCGCCGTAAAGCGGAGCAAACGTATGCATCTTAGCTACCTGACGGCTCGTAGGCTGTCCCGCATCAGATATAATCTTAGCAGTATAACTATGCACATCAAAGCCTGTTCTCACCTCTTGCATTGCAACTTCATCTTGAGATAGAAATGCCGCCACTCTAAACTCCAATTGAGCAAAGTCCGCTTCAAGTATCTGCCCACCATCAAAACGAGATACAAAAACTCTCTTAACAGGGAATGTACCACCTCTAGGCATATTCTGCATATTAGGGTTACGTCCACTAAATCTTCCTGTAGATGTAACATGTTGTGTTAGACCCACATGTAAGAACCCATCTTCTTTTGTAAATGTCTTAATGCCTTGCACAAACGATGACAAGTACGAATCTAAAGCAGATAACCTTTTTACATTAGCTATAAACTTAGCTTGTGGAATTAAGTTATTTGCTGTTGCTTGATTCTGTAGTACATCAAGATCACCTTTTGCAGTAGAGAAACCATTAGCACTTACCCAAGATTTACTCGTAGGTTTGAATCGTAAACCTGCGATAGATTGAGATGGTATCAACAGAAAGCCTTCACCTAAACACTTCTTACATATATTAGGTTTCTTAAATAGAGAACCATCTTTTCTAGTTTTGTATACCTTTTTGTTGCCCTTACACTCATCACATTGTATAGCTTTAGTTTTGTACATAGGAACAGTATTCTGTTCAACGCATTGATTAAAAGCTTTCTTGTCTTTAACAAAATGAAACAGCTCTTCTCCCCATACCTTCTTATCAATAACCTTTCTACTGTAGATAACTTGTGATAATTGTTCAGGACTATTCAAATTAATAGGGGTATCTCCCATTAACACTTTCATTTGATCAGACAACTCAAATATTATATCTGTCTTTTCTTGTTCAAACTCGTTTCGCACCCTTTCTAGTTCCATCTCGTCAACTTTCATGCCATTCATGTACATGCGAGTTAGTGTCTTGCACACTTTATTCTTAATATCTAAGACTCTACGCAGAGATTGATTCTCTTGATCTTGGTATCTTTTAAACAATGCCCAATACAAACAACGAGTGATTCTGATATCATCCTTTAAGTAACTACTTAATTCAGCATGTGGTATATCTCTAGTTGTATATCCCTTTTTAAAGTAGTCTTTCAGTATGCTTGACTTGCCCTGTGGCAACTCATAGCGTTCTGCACACTTCTCTAATGAAGTTCCTTTCTTAACTCCTCTCTGTAAGACATACTCAGCTAACATTGTATCGTATATATCACAATCAAAATTGAATCCACAATTCCACAGCCATTGCAAATCATGTTGGGCATTATGCATAATCAATAATGAGGCATCCTCAAGTAAACTCCTTAGTTTGTCAGTACTATCTGGTTGCATCTCAGCATGATCAAAAGTAAATACAGTTGGCTCACCATTACCATTCGCATCCCCAACACCTACCATTGTTAATGTATTTGTTGGCTCGTATGGATCAAGGTGTAGCTTACCATCTCTTGTGATTACTGTGTTTTCTACATCAACTACTAATTTCATTTTGCCCTCAAGGTATATAAAATGATTTCTCTTTATCTAGACGACAGGTAACTGTACCATGCCATCCATTCAACTTATTCTTAGATACAACAATATGTCTTATATCTGTTTCTTCCTCGCCCTCAAGCATGGGGTCTTTAGATAAAAGCAACATCAAATCTGTTTCTGCCGCTTTGCCTGTTTTAGAACCCTCAAGCATAGATTGATTAGGTGTAACCCTACCCTCTGCTTCCGCAGACAATTGGCTCATCCATATAATCGCACAACCATGCAACTTAGCTATGTTCCTAGCATGAATCGCCGCATCTTTCAAGTACACATCAGACTTATCGCTTGTACGCATAGCAAACTTGTCACCCATATCCAACACAACAATGTCAGGCTTAGTTGCTTTGATTGTCAACTCAACATAGTCCATGTACAAACCTGTACAATCTTTGATGGTCAGCCTATCTGTTACTTTTTTATATAACATACCTGCTTTAGCCGGATTGTTCTTGATTGCTTGCATGTCCATTCCTGTTGTTGCAGTTAAGTATCGTGAACCAACACGATGATATGCTTCTTCATTAGTTAATATAATACATCTTGCCCCTTGTTCAACAAAGCCACCAGGACCTGCTATTATTGATGCCTGAAACGATGTTTTACCTGTGTTAGGTCTTGCACCAATCATAACCAAATGCCCATCGCTGATGCCCTCTATTCTTTGTTTGAGAGTAGGTAGATTGAACTTCCACTTAGCTTCAAGATCATTAAGACGCAAAAGTGTTTCAATACTTATGTCTTCCCAATTAATCTCAATATTAGGTAGAAAGTCATCATTGTGCTTATGTATTATCTTACGCAAAGGCTCTAATGAATTAGTTGTGCCATTCACATAATCAAATCCTATGTTTGCAATCTCCTCACCCAACATCTGTCTGAACAGACTAGATAGAACATCACTTGCTATCTCCTTGTTCATAGGTTGTTGCTTACTTAACTTAGTAAACAGATTTGTGTAGACCTGTCGATTAGCAGTAGTCATTGTGGGATTGTTAGCCATAAACAAAGCTTGTAACTCATCTACAGTTAAATCCTTCTCATACTTCTTCATCGAATAGTCCAAGACCTGTTTAATCTTAACTATGTCTTTAGAAAATATTTTATCAGGTGACTTAGCACCCTTGTGTTCATCATAGAACTTCTTGTCCATGAGTGATCGTATTAAAGCCAACTCTGTCATGCTAACACCTCTTTCAATCCTTCTATGTCTGCAACTTTCCTATATTTTATATCATCTGTCAAGGGGTAAGCAGTTACTTCAGGAATATAATTCTTCAACTCCTTTGTGTAAGCAACTGTCTTACTCCTCGCATCAGGGTCTAGGGCAACTACACAATGCTCATACTTAGATAGGAAATCAATGTGTCGATGATTGAGATTAGTACCCAATATGGCAACACCATCAACATCAGGAAAACAATCATAGACTACTAGAGATGACACAACGTCCTCAACTATGATTGCTTTCTTTTTTCTCTCCCACGTATGTTGCACGTAGTAGTCTGCCCTACCACTATAACGTAACCATTTTGGTTGGCAACCGACCAAGCTACGTCCTATCGCATCTATTAATGTACCATTCTCATCTCGAAGAGGAAAAACAAGACGATCATCTTTTACATCGTACATCACATAAGATGCTGATAAGTTCTTATGCAAACCCCACTTAGACATAAAAGCCTTGATGATAGGTTTGCTTAGATCATGCGTTACATAAGTAGGCATCTCAAACTCCTCTGACTTGCCACAGGGCAACTCACTTGATCTATCCATAAGATTGTATATGTCCTCACGATTTAATCCCACAGAAACTTTACCTTTCGATCCACATGATACTTTATAACAATTAAACACAATAGTGCCATCCATCTTGGTAGCAGTAAATGTATTCTTTCCTCTACACATAGGACAATCACCACGATAGCTATCGCCCTCACTTATATGTAAATCATTTATATATGTATTTATAAACATCTAGATGCTCCACTTATAATGTACATGAACTACAAATCTCATTTTGTCAAGACCCACTACTATAAAAATTTAATGATTGTGTCTTGGACAACGCACTTTTTGCTGATTTTAGTGTGTGTTTTACATATGGAGTCACCGATTGTACGTTCTGATGCCCACTTACTGACATGATTTGTGTTATATCGACACCACCCTCAACCATCTCTGTGATTTTTGTTCTTCTCATGTCCATAATCCTCAAATCAGGTGACAACTCACACTTATCTTTGATCTCATTTGCTTTTGCAGATATTTGTGTCTTGTCGTAAGGTCTATACACACCTTTATATGCAGATACATTAGGTGCAACGTACTCTTGCCATCCCCAATCTTCATGTTGTTTCTTCAACATACGCACTAAATCGTCAGAAATAGGTAAAAATACCTCTGATCTACGTTTAGATTGCTCAAGTGTCAAAACTTTGTCATCAAAATTAATACATGACCACTTCAACTCACGCATATCACCCACTCGTTGCCCCCATTCGTAAGCCATGTGTGTAATTAAGCCTATGTTTCTCCATTTCCACTTGCTATATGCAGTTTCTAGGAACAATCGCACCTCTTTTTGTGTCCAAACTACTTTTCTTGCCATCTCTTTTTGCTTTTCTATGCCCAAACAAGGGTTAGCCACGATGATATCGTACTCAAGTGCGACATTTAGTACCTTACGCAGTACAGAATGGGTAATGTTAGCAGTTCTCACTCCTCTCTCTAGCCATTTTTCGTATGCTGACTTGATATCTGACCTACATAGCTTGCCTAACTTGATATTTTGTAGTGTTCTGCCACTTTTTATCTTAGTCATCAATGCTCTTTGCATAACATTGCGATAATCTCGCTTAGTTTGCTCACGTAACTTGTTGAAACTGTGTGTAGTTTGATAAAATCTAAATAAAGCATAAAGTGTGCTTTTGTCAGTTGGTATTTTCTGTGCAATAACAAACTTTTGCCACTCATTTAGCTTTTTATTCTGTTCTTCTATCTTATTGTACGATGCATAACGATTCCCCTCGCACCTCATAGGCTGTACGATGCCTACTGCTACTGCTTTTATGGGAGGGTTGTACTCCCACCATGTAGTTCCATCAGAATCACGAACTACTCTAGTATGTTTTGGTATTTTCTTATTCATAATATCTCCTTCTTAAAATGGTGGCTCTTCATTCCTGTAGGATGGTAGCCAAATATCATATTCAATGTGTGGTATTTCTTTTTTAGTTAGAATAATTGTTTCACGCACACCAATTTCATCTAATAATATTTTTATATCATAAGGTAAGTCGTCCATCATTGCCACCTATTGACAGTTGTAATGTTATGTACACGATCATTAGTAATGTATAGATCATAGAAACTTCTAACATGATCTGCACACATTGTCAATATATACTCAGCATCATCTGAATTATGTACATACATAGACATAATTGAATATATAATAGACACCAAATCCTCTTCATCCATATCGTATGGTATTATGTTACTAATTGAGTCCATCATCTTACTAAATTCGACAGGATTCTTTATTTGTTTAAACTTCTGTGTCATATATATCACCCCTTACACTTATCTTCACACGTTTGTGTGGTTTCTTCTTGCCTTTTTTAGGTGGCACAACTTGTGGTGACTTCCGATCAGTTAACATAGCCTTTGCGATTGGATTTACACGCACTATTTTTAATTTTTTCATCGTTCTCTCCACATATTGTAACTCGTGGGTAGTGCCACATACTGACAAATCGTTTTTCAATATGTAGCTCCCACAAATAAGCGATCACTATAATAAATAGTAAACTTTTCCACCTATTATACATCACAAAAACATTTTATCTCTATGCATGTCAGATTTATGGTCTAGTATTTCATTTTCAGTTAAGGTTGACACAATAGCTGAAACAATTTCAGGATGCCTTTGCATTATTTCTACACTATCAGGAACTAATACATCATTACTATACTTATCTTTATAATGCTTTTGTATTGTTTTTATTGCTTCATTTAAAAAATCTTCTATATGCATACGTCTAGTCATCACAAAAATTCCTTCCTATTTTACAGTTTGCAGTTTGCTTACATACCCTCTCGTGTTTGGCATTCTCCCAACAATCACCATCAGGTAGGTGCATCTTAACGAACATATCCCACGTACCCATTGATACGAATATCAAAATCATGGGAACGATTAGCACAGATATAATGATCCACATATATGCTATGCCAAATCCTTTATTATGATATGGTTTCATTCGTACATCCTTCCATATTTATATGCCATTTGATTTCTATTCTTCATTAAAACATCTGTGACAAAGTTTGCCACCTTCTCGACCTCATTCAAAGTCAGACCTTGTAATGTAACTTTGAATGCGTCTTCATTAGCTGTACTCCTCTGTCGCATCAACTCACTACTGCACTTTATCTTTTCTACTTTCATTATATACCTCTAACCATTTAGGATCATAAGACTTCCTGTTCTCGCCTATGTACTCATGTGAGTAACAGATACGTTTCTTTTCTAGTGGAAAGTGATGCCAACTTTTACTGTTGCCACTCTTTGATCTGTCCACCAAGTTTGTAGCAGTTGGTCGCCATAATGGTGACTTCTGCCTATACTCGCCCATGCGTATGTGACTAGTCTTAGAGAAATATCGTAAGCCTTGTTCAATATGCATGTCAGCAATCGTATCAGATAATCGTGTACCTAAACCAATACCTTGAAAGTCAGGTAGACATACTGTCCTACACTCTCGCCACTTCATGCGAATGTCACCCTCATATAAACCTGGTGTCCGACCGGGTAGACAGATAGATGATGCGAATGCTACAAGTTCATCTCCCCATTTAGCTATCCACGCACGAGTAGCGAATGGTAGCTTGTGATTTAGATAGTGATGGTTCTTAAACATTTCCCATTTGTCTCGTTGACATCTGTAAATACTAAGCTCAATTGTGGGTCTGACCCATCGCCTTTGTGACCCCCTCGACACAAGCTGTTTTGTGTCTGTGTTATATACCCAATCTGGCTCAAGCCATTCAATAATGTCATCATGGCACGATGCAAATACAATGTGCGATAGTCCTTGCTTACGTATGTACTTAGCCACACTAGAACTGCATGACTTAGCCACATTACGATTGACTACTGATGTGAACTCATCGATTACTGCACCATAACTTAACTTACGTGCCAAGTCTGCCCTGAATCCTTCACCATTTGATACGACATGTCTAGGCTTTGCCCATGTAGGCACACTATTCAAGCCAACTGCACTCAATCTTTCAATGGCATTGTCTACATCACCAAAATGACTAGCGATTGACATATCTTTGACCCACACAGGTTTGTATTCCTCACCAAATTGTTTCAAGATTGATGACTTACCTGACCCACTTGATCCTACGATCAAACCTATGTTGAACTCTAATGGATTGCCATTGTCATAAGTCATTATCTGATCATGTAAGTTAGGCACTTCAAATGAAGTTGTATAAGTATCGCCCTCGTGATTATGGAATAGATCAAAGAGTTTGTATATCTTTTTGTCTACATCGGTAGCTTGTATACTACTTGTTAGTATCTCATTCATCTTGCTTGCTCCCTTGAAAACACTTCAACTTTTTCTAACCAAAAATCGTTTACGTCATATGTTTCTTGCCCCTCATCAACTCTCGATTTGTTTTTTCGTTTTAGCCATTCCCCAAAATTATTTGTGACTAAATCAATATATCCCAACCAATTAACATCACCTGTTGTGTGGTAAACTCCGTAATATGAAGTATCATTTTTATTCCAATCTTTACCATTCATCGTGCTTGCTCCTCAAACTTATGTTCCAACAACTTATCTATAACATTATCTAGCTGATTAATCAATAGGTTGTTACCCATACTAGCTACTTGTTCAATGAGATTTTCTGTGCTTGTCACCATAATCTCATCATTGATTTGCTCTCTTAAAGCATCATTGTGTATATCACTCATTTTCGTCCTCTCTCATATCTAAATATAAAATTCTACCTGTTTGCCTGTAGTAACCATGCTCTGCACAATAAGGTATCTTGTCCATGATTACTACTGCGTTAGTTGAAGTGCAACCCTTATGATTGCACTCAACATGTGTCATCTTTTGTTTCAAGTACTCACTATGCATTAAGTTTCTCCATTGCATCTTTATGTTTATAGTGAACATATAGCGACTTGAAATATGGTGTAGACACCAACTTAGACACTTCTTCCTCTCGTTTCCACATGGTCACAGCCTTTGTGTCCTTGCCTGTGTTTCTCTCCCTGAAACCATTACGTTCATCTGCGTATGTACTGTAATTGGTAAAAGCACTATACAAGGCATAAAGGTTACGTCCTCTCTTTTGCACCTCTGCATTGTACAGATTGAACATTCTGTCTGCCTTACGTTCAGAACTAATTAAGTGTTCAATTATAGGTTTGGCATCATGTGGCAATGGTGTTTCCGCCCAATCCTGTAACTTATTAGTGTGTCGCTTGAAATCATAGTCCATGATCTCAATTTCACGTAAGAAATCATGCATACGAAAGCCACTTGTGTTCTTCTTACGCACCTTGTCATGTTCACCTGTAATTTGACCATTTGTACAGAAACTATCTATTGCACCAAAATAAACTTGATTGGAACACAAACCATCCACACCATGCAATGCAACAACACGCAAACTCACATCTTGTGCCATCTTATCTGTCGTGATGGTCGTTTTAGTCGTAGGAAAGTTAATGTCTAGCATCATAAATGCATTGTTCCTAGCAGTTGATATCTTCATATCCATATTTTTAACATCATCATCTGACAACTTGTCAAACAATGGTTGAGCAAAACTGTTAGTGAACTCTTGATGTGACCCACAGTTGAAGTTGCTACCCACAATGCCTAGCACCTCACCTGTTAGAGTATTGATAGCATATTTTTTGTCATGCATACGTGATGGTTCATAGTATGTATCAAACTGTAAATAGTCAGGTAAATCAATAATATTTGTAAAATCTAAAGCCATAATTTTTTTCTCCTCTTTATGACGTTGCTTATGTAACTAGTTATACCAAAATTACTCGTTAATGTCAAGTGAACGAGGCACATATTGGTAGTTATGGTTGAGCCATATGTGTGCTTCATTCAAGTTCTCAAAGATGTGGGGTAAGTATTGTATCAACCCATCCCAATTTCTCCTAGAGATACTATAAGATGGTTTGTATTTTGTAGTTTGCACCATCTTAATCTCTTCCATTGACCACTCCATACTTGTGTAGCCAACTTGCTTTTCATGTATCACTACTTTAGCAGTATTGACCAACCCATCAATGAGTTTGTCATCAATGTACGGATACTTTTCTACATCAAACAGATAGTCCATTGCATATATAAGATTTTGTTTCGCATCTTGAATATCCCACGATGTAGCATATCGCATTTCATCTACTAACTTGTGACCTAATGGCTGACGATTAATTTTGTAATCAACACGTTGCAAGACCATAAAGATATCTACCTTATTGTTCTTGCGTTGATGTGCGAGAGTAGACCTCACACACCTATGAATGCGTTCTAAATGTGTAGTCATTATGTCAACCTATAAACTTTAGCGACTTCAAGAGCCTTACGTTCATTGATAAACTTCTCTTGTTTCTCTGTAACGACACCCATTTTGTAGATCAAAGAACTGATATGAAACAGTTGTTCAGAACTAGGATTGCCACACATGAGTGACTCAATTTTTTCTTCCTCAACGTATCGTTCTGCTTCTTCAACCTTGTTTTGAATGATAACTTTGCACTTGCCAATTTGAGCATCAAGTCTACTCATTTTCATCTCGACAGTAACAGACCCACTACGTTCTGCTGACTTACGCATCTTGGCAACCTCGTTGTATTTGACACCCAAAATGGTAGCTAGTTTGTTATCGTTGAACTCCCAATTAGATAGAAGTGTTTTAACTTTTGTTGATCTACGATCAATTACATTGTGTAAAGTGAAAGCCATAATAAATCTCCTTTTCTGGCTGTATGGTTATGACATGCCCTGTGGCATATCTAGTTTATAGCACATCTGTTAATGTAAGTAAAGCCCACCCCCTTTCATGTAAAGCCACTTCCCCTCTTCATCCTCATTGAGTAGGATTGGTGAAGTTGTTTCTATCCATACTTTTGCACCACAAGATAATGGTTTGTCAGGTGAATAAATCACTTCGCTATCCCCCAAAATTTTTATCTTGTGAGCATATGTATTGGTCTTGCCCCTCTTGATTGTCAACACAGGATTGTTTTCTCCTGTCTTGGCATTTGCTCGTATCACATGCTGATTAACGTGAATACGTTTCTTTGTTTGTCTCATGTCAACTCCTCTCTAGCTGTAAGTTTTTCTGTAAAATCTAAGGCCAAACCAAAATCGATCTGTCGCCCAT
>Ga0209348_1000755_pt1 | contig 16185 bp, 33 predicted proteins | sample ETNvirenome_2_30_FD_184065 | JGI IMG/M metagenome (GOLD analysis project Ga0209348, IMG submission 184065) | Marine viral communities from the Pacific Ocean - ETNP_2_30 (SPAdes) (version 2) | ecosystem: Environmental > Aquatic > Marine > Oceanic | place: Pacific Ocean | collected 2013-06-22 | reverse complement strand
AACTCTAAATGTTTTTCTGAGATCCCAAACCTCCGGGTTCTTGATTCCAGTAACGGAAAAATCGACGTAAGACTTCCCCTGAAGGATCAAGTTCTTGAATCTTTTTTTCTAGATAATTAATACCTTTGATTTGGTTTACGTTACCATTATATGTTTCATGTATATTTAGTAAACAATATTTTAACTTACATTTATGAGGTAGGAAGGTAGGTACTTCTTTATCTGGTGCGAAAAATAAATTAAGTTCAGACCTACGTTGGTCGATTACTAAATCAGACTTATTTAACCAGGCTTTATTAATAAAAGGAGACCACTCTCTAATTAATTTTTTCTTGTGACAGCCTGAGTTAATAAGTTCTAACAGCTGAGAATTTTTAAATGGAATAAATCCATTACTAAATGCATAACTAATAACTGCTGCTTTCTTTTTTGGGTTTAATGGCCAGAATATTATCTTTGAAAGTTTATGAGATAACATCTGTAAATCCGTATTTAATTGTTCATTAACTTCCTTTTCAGTTGCACGAGTTCTATGTGTAACAACCTTTCCATGTATCTCCATACTTCCATATCCTATTCTCCATATTGATTCTCCATAGTCTTTATAAGAAGCAAAACGGCCAGAACCCATAAGAGTCCTGGCCCGATTGTAGTGTTTTATTAGTCTTAAAGAGTCTTTGTTTAGATAAGAGGTATCTAATTTAAGGGACATCTACGGTGCCACCAAAGGTCACCTCAGAATAACCATCTGTCTTAAAAATGACAAGGTAATTTTTAGCAGCGTTGGTAACTGTCATAGCACAGGCTCCTTTACCTTTACCACTTTGTTCTATATTACTGAATCCTGTGTACCCGGTTGGAGCAGATGATCCTGCATAATCATCCTCCTGAAAGATTTCTACTGATTTAATACCAGTGCTTCTATCAATCTTTACTATTATGTCTCCTGTGCCACCTGGATTAACTTGGAATCCACGGATGTTTTCACTGCGATCACAGGCATCTGTTGATCCTTTGTAGGTTATCTCAGAACCCTCATGTTCAAGAGTGTCTAGAGTACCTGAAATTGTACGAGTAGCCATATTTATTCTGGGACTTGATTAGCGTTTAAGAAAGTGAGAGAAATCTCAGCATCGATGCCATGATCTTTCATAATATTTATAAAAGTCTGACGTTCTACTGCTTTATTATATAGCATTTCAACAAAAGCCTCCTCCAACTCCTCTCGATCAAATTCTTTAATCGCTATAGCAGTTGCATGGATAGCAAACTGTTGATCTATATCTAGATCTAACATGATGTTTAATCATTATTCACTATCCTAACAGCAGAAACTATGGATGCCATACCTGTCAGTCTTCATAAACTTTATTTTTTCTGGAAGGAACTATATCACTCTTCTTCAATCCCTGATTTAGCATGTAGGAACTACTGGCATTTATCGAATAAAAGATGATAATAAAGGTAAAGACAAAAGGTTCCACTCAAACATCCTTGAAGTTACTAACATTCTAGACTCTATGATCACTGAAGCAGCAAGCCAGGACTTTCTAATCTCTTGTATTAGTGGGGCAAGTAAGCCTCAAATCATGAGACATATGGAAGAATATTATGACTGTGGTGAAGAAGAAATCAAAGAATTAATGGAGATACATAAGTTTAAAAAGAAGCCTAGATTTATAAATTACAAAAAATTTTATGACCTGAAAATACCTGAGACAGCAGAAAAACTTAAATATCCTTTCACTCAGATATATTTACAGAAAAATTTTTTAAGTAAGGAAGAATGTAAAGAAGCTATTGAATATATGGATACTGAACTACATCCATCAGCAGTATCAAATGAAGATGATTATCTAATGATATCTGAATACAGGACATCTATGACCTGTAACTTCAGTCCTCATCTGACAAAACTGGGAGCTGATCTCACTATAAAAATAGGTAACTATATGAATTTAGATCCCTTCTTGGGGGAATCTATACAGGGTCAAAAGTATGAAGAAGGTGAGTTCTATAAAAGCCATTGGGATTACTATCATCCTCTATCATCAGAATACAAAACATATTGTGAATGGATGGGTCAAAGAACATGGACATTCATGATTTATCTTAATGATGTAGAAGAAGGAGGAGAGACATACTTCAAATTTTTAGATTTAAAAATTAAACCAGAACCTGGATTGGCTATCTTCTGGAACAATTTATATAGCTTTGGCTGGCCAAACTTCAAAACTATGCATGAAGCATTACCTCCTATTAAAGGTAAAAAATATATTCTCACTAAATGGTATAGAGCCTGGTCTCTTATCTAGATGTCACAAACAGGAGTTCCTTTCTTGTCTTCTTCATCTTTAGGTGAATGATATACCAAAACAAAAGCATCACATCTAGGACAAGTTAAATTAGTAACTATATTATACTCCTCATTACAATAGTCCTCACCATCGTGATCTCCACCCCAGATTAATTCATGATTGCAGGACCAGCAGTTCATTTAGGTATCCTGTAACTCCTCTAAAACTGTAGATTTATTTATAGCTGCTATATCTTTAAGACCATATGCATCAAACCAAGGAGCATCAGCCCAGTCAAATCCTTCACCAAATGTATTATCTGGAGCAGCAACATACCAGTGACAGGCAGCATCAGGTACATCTACGGCACACTTGGACCAGTCATCACTCCACTGTGGAACCTGTACCCAAAGTACAACTGCTAATAAAAGGTTAACTAGCATCTTTTTCTCTCGCTGTATGTAACTTAGATATAACATGTATAGGTCTTCTGTATGTTTCTACTGTGGCTCCACATCTAGGACATTTTAAAAATGTAACCATGTCATAAATATCTCTGTACTCATCATCATTATCGAGACGAGTATCACCTGTGTGTATTAATTCTGTACCGCAGTAGTAACAATTCATGACACTAAACTATCGTGAAATTTGTTTTTAGCAACTACCAGTTGTAATTACATGCCCACCAACCTGGTGTCAGTTTATCTTTCTTCTCTGAACATCTGTGACGAGCTTTAAAACTTGCTCTACGTTTAGGATCTTTATGTTGTAAGAAGTCCTGCATACCTCTGTAACCGAACCTTACTATCTTTTGTTTACCATCATCACAGGCTTTAACTATATATTTCTGTTTAGCACCTTTTGGAGCCCTCTGAGGCTTGTTACACTTCATCTTATCTTTTCTCATCTGGGCTTTACTCTTAGCCTCCTTACGACTAGACATTATAAATAATTAGATACCCTTTCTGCAGAATTTATTTCTCTTCCAACCTTACCTTTAAGAGCTCTATCTCCTGCTCTAAGAGATCTTTCATCCTGAAGTTTTCTAATATTGGCAGCATATCCACTTAAAAATTCGTTAGGATCTTTCATCACACATCTCCCATAGATTTACCTTGAAGTTTCTTTGCAAAGTTACCTAAGAAAGAACTGGCCTCTATAGGTGCTCCCAATCTTCTCATTGCAATATCATCTTCTGGATCATATTTAGCTTCCAATGCTGCTGCTCTGTCGTTAGCTGTTCTTCCTCTAAAGTCTTCCATTAATTATTCAGGTGTTAAACTCAACAATACAAAGTGTTGATCTGTCCATTCTTTTATTTTACTTGCCTTTGCCTCTGAATAACACGGATGAGACTCATTAAAGTAATCAAATACTAACTGTGATCCTTTTCTGGAATTACATTTACTGCAGCAGGCACCCATGTTACTTCTGGTTGAATGACCACCTTTAAACTTTGGTTTTATATGATCAATGGTTGCAGTCTGTTCGGTAAGCTCGGTGTCGCAGTACATACATTTCCATCCCCACGATTCAAAAATACTTTCTCTAAATTTTTTTCTCGCACTCTTTGGACTGGTAACAATAAGGTTTTGTAATAGTTCATTTTCCGTATGGAACATGGGCACTCATGCTTCATTAGGTCAACCCTAATGTGCATACATTTTCCTTATCTAGTTATTACTGGATTCTCTGGGATGCTTAATTTTTTCTTCAACATCCTCTAACAATCGAAGAGTGTAATAATGAAATCTATCTGTCACCCAACGGAGATCTTCTTCCTTTATATCTTTGTAAACTGACTCAAGAAGTAGTTCACGAGAGGGGCATTTAAGAAACTGAGACACTAATGCCAAAGCTTTAAAACGACCTTTTGTGAACTCATCAGTCATCAGCTACTCCCCACCACTTCTGCTACAGTGTCATCTTTAGCTTCCTCTGAGATCTTAGTCTCAATAATACTAATAATCTCAAGAGCACCTTCTACTTTCAGGAATCCCTCCTTTGTACGAATCAAAGATTCCTCACTATTTTTAATACTTGTAGCAAGCTCCATCCTCTGATCAATCAATTGTTTTTTTAAATCTGCAATTACAGTTTCCATAATTAAAAGTCACTAACCAATTACTAACACTATTTGTCACTGGTAACAATCTTTATTGGTGCCTGTTCGATTCTTATAGTCTGAGTAGGTACAGCAGATGGTAGATTTTCTTTATCTTTTCCATCTTTCTTTTTCTTACCTACATCCACAGAAAATGTGGCTAAACATCCTGTGAAAACGCTTGCTATGAAAGTGATGTCCTTGGGTCCACCATCTTTTGCTAACCCTGGAAAAGTGATGTAGTTCAAAGAAATTATGAAACCGGCCCAGACCATTACACCCAGGCGAATAAAGGTTCCTAGAATCTCTAGTTGCTCCTCTTTATCATCAAGACTTTCTTTAAGTTTACCGAGAGGTCCTTTCTTCTTAGGTTCTTCTCCTTCTTTGTGATCTTTTGTACAAGACATATCTAAATTTGTATATAAAAATAGTCTACAGGCATCAATTTTTGATACAGAATTTCTGTTTATGGTGGTGGTAGACTTATGAATATTTATACTTAAACATCATGTGGAAGATACTCCCTTTTCTTCTGTTGTTTGCAGCCCCAGTCAGAGCAGATATTACTTCGAAGCTAACTAGTAGTGTCCAACTCCAGGTGAATGCTGCAGCAACCCAGGTTGAACGGATAGGAACAACCTATTCAGTAAGTGGATCTGGTGTCGATACAACTTACACACCAACTGGTGGCAGTGCGGTCTCAGATGGTCTAGGATCATTAACTATATCAAGTGGAGTAGGTGCAATACCAGCTTTAGAAGTTACTCAAAAAACTGCAGGCAACAGCTATTCATTCTCGCAATCATTTTTACAAGGAGACGCAGTTCCTACAAGTGCTCCTAGTGTCGGAGCAGTAGGTAATTTCAGTAGTCAAACCTCTACTGCGTCAGGATCAGCAGGCGACCTTGCAGGTACAATCACAACTGCAGGAGCGATTACAGTAACTGGAGGTGGTGCAGGTACTAGTGCTATTGGTCAATTTACAAGTGAGATCAGTATCAAATGAAGTTAAGGGATCATGCTTTTGCAATCAAAGAAAATGAAGATGAGAAAGATCCTGAAAAGTGTGATACCTGTGGTCGTATTAAGCTCACTGAATGTATCTGTAGAAGCCGTTCCCATCGTTCCCAACTTTCAGAGTGGTAGTCTTACCAGTCACACTGAGACATCTAGTACGGTAACGGAGACGATAAATGTGATCGAATACCAGACAGGCTGGCAATATACAGTAACTGGTAATAATATAAGCACAGATAGCAATAGCTTGGTGCCTCCTGCTACAAGCACGACCCAAGCAGTAAATGGAATTAATTCTACGTGGACAAGCCTAGATGCTACAAATATGCCGAGCTTCTCTGTAACAGATTCAAGCAAACCCTGGCAACTGACAACAACACTCAGTCAACCAGGATTGAAATCTCAGACCATAATCCAGAGGACCACCGAGGTAACCTCAGTCACAGACACGGTTTCCACGTTCAGTCAGTAAAGTATTTACTAGTTGCATTAAACATATTTAGTACTCCCATCTATGCCAATGAAGTAGGTGGTGTCAGTGCTACTGCTAATCCTGTAGCTAACAGCTCAGGTAGTGTTACGAACCAAGCAATACAGGTATTACAAGGACCATATATAACTAACACTTATGGCAATGCAGTTTCATGTCAAGGGTCTACTTTGAACATCACTCCCTTTGTGACTCTAAGTGATTCATGGAAAGAACCATATGAGGCAATTTATATGGACCCAGTGTTTGACAATAGTGATGCTAACAATGATGGAGTACTAGACAATCCAGGATCTATTCTCTATCACAAACCTACCAGAACAGGGCAGAAAACTAATCACAATATTGGATGGGGCATCTCAGCTACAATATCCATACCACTAGATAAACGTCATAATGAGGGCTGCCTGAAGGCTGCTGATATACAGAATCAATATCATGCCCAGCTGGTAGCTAATAAAAGATTAGACTTTGAGATTTCAAGATTGAAGCACTGTGCCGAGCAGAGAAAATTGGGAGTGTATTTTCATCCTGACAGTCCTGCACATCAAATCTGTGCAGATGTTGTTGTAGCAAATCCTCATGGTGTTATTCCTAATCATCAACATGAGATTCCAAAATAAGTTTTACTTTTTCTTCAGAGGTGGCAGTCCTTTCTTCTCACGATATTGATTAGTTTTTATTTCTGCACGAGAAGGTTTACCTATCTTTTTACCTAATAAACCTTTAATTTTCTTAGTAGCTTGCTTTAATAAAGGCTTTATTAACCTTAATAATAGGGGTGTAGAAGCTGCAGCAGCTGTTGCTACCACTGCGATTGCAGCTGTTGTACTTACTTGAGGTATAGTTGGTAATAATTTTTCGACAGGTGAAGTCAATTCATAGTTCGTTATGCAGGTCTGACCATCCTCTGAGAGCGTATGGGATACAACCTTTTCCCTGGATTCAGCATTCCGCATATCGCCTACCCTCTGGTCTGTAGGTCCAGGGCAGGGTACATCTTCTTTTGGAACATCTGGTATGTCTAAATTAGGTTGAGGTGTATCTACTTCTGGAGGTGGAGCTACAGGAGGGACTGATTGTTCCTGCACATATACCAGATTCTCTGGTTCATAATCCATAGGTTCAAACCAAGGTACAGAACCATCACACATGACACGAGATCCTCGTTCATCCTGATTGACAAGTTCTATAGAATTTTTATTTGCAGGATTATATTTAACACAACCTGGAACATCTACTATCGGAGATCCAATAGATAAAGTTACAGGTGGAGTCTGAGGTATTGAAAAATTTATGTTAGGTAAAGGAATCGAATTGACTCCTATGTAATTTATGCCAATAGTCTGTATCTCAGGCACTAACAGTCTTGGAAGTCTCTAGCCATCTGACCACCTATCTCTGCACCTTGTTTCTGACCAAACATATTAAAGAATCCAGCTACTAACCATCCAACATATGGTATCTCTGTAAGAGCTGGAGTTATAGGAGCAGTGATACTGGCTGCTGCAAGCTTCCCTGTAGCCTCTCCAGAGCCTTCTGCCTTAATACATGCAATCTGCTTGGCAGTTAGTTCAGAGCTCTCTGAGACGCTTCCAGATACTCCTCCTGCTACTGACTGTTCATATGTCTTTACTTCTGACTTACCTAGACCAAGAAAACCTGCTGGTCTATCAACATGCTTTTCGGTTTCAATTATCTTTGGTGAATGAGATTTATATCTGATGGTATATCCTTTCTCTGTGACACTTGCTATATAGCTTGTATAAGGTCCTACAGGAAGATTAATTAATGGTAAGTTACTCTTTCTATTTACTGTTGATTGTATTAAAGCAAGATGGGATAATCCAAAGACTATCCCTAAAGAACTTACAATTATTTTATTTATCTTAGATGGTCTTTGACTGTACATTATTCATAACTCTTTACCCTTATTGTACAGCGGTTATGAATATGGGCTAGTACCTAATATATCTGTTTTCCATTGTGCTTTTAATTCATCAGCAGTACTAGCTGAAGCAATGCCAGAATCTGCAGGGGCATCTCTTAATGCTTGCTTCTTAGCAACAATAGCTGATGTATCTGCTGAAGTTTCTTGTGCTTTTTGAAATTCAATATCAAGCTCTGCAAGTTTTGGTGCTCTTGCATTTCTTATATTTGTTTTGTGAATTTCTTTGGCTTTTGCCATGTCAATTCCAAATCCCATAATTTACTCCGAATAAGTCCAAGCGTTTCTGAAACTCCTATCTGTAGGAATTGCAGATTTATTAACAGTATAAACTGTTCTGTCTTTAGGACAATCTTTATCTTTTATTTGTTCTAAAGTTAGTCCACAATTATCTGCTGGACATACAACGGTAACACCACCATCATCTCTAGTGTAAACAAATCTGTAATCAGAATTAGCCATAATGTTTTTCTTTTATTATATCCTAAATTCTATTGAGGACCAAAAAATGCCACACCATTTTCTAGTGGACCTTCGTGACTACCACCTGCACTTGTAGAAAAAATATTCATACCACAAGATGTCGTTGTAGTCTCACTAGCAGAGGAACTTCCTCCATCAATAAGAGCTATGGCTCTATGGGCAGCAGGGTCACCACTAGCACAAGCCACAACAACATAATTTGTATTTGCAAAGGCTGTTGAAAAAGTTATTGTGTATTCACCAGTATTAGGATTGGAAATACTTGATATTCCATAACTTCCTAGAATTGCTCCTGTTGTATCTCCACTAAATTTTATCCAAGCTTTTGCTCTTCCATTCTCGATTTCAGCAGGGGTAGAACTATTACTACCACTTACATTTTGTATTGTGTTGACTTTAAGTGTTGACATAATTTACCTCATACAAATTACAGAAACCATATTGGGGTCAGCTTCACTACCATCTTCACCTCTAAAATCTATCTTTACAGCACTAGCAGTAACACCCCTAACAGTTTCAAATCCTCTTGGACTTGATGAGTCAGTAGTATTTCCACCAGCGATGACAGTAGCATAATTTACATCAGGCATAGCATTCGTAAAATTAACACTATAAGTACCTGTAGAGTGATCACTAATGGTAGAAACATTAAAATCATCTCTGATTGCTACTGTCCCTGTTCCATTAAAATTTACCCATGCTCTACAGAATGTACCTATTTCCGTTCCAGAACTATTCTGAATAGTAGGTGGTGTTGAACCTGATTGGCCTTTAATTGTATTTACAGCTAATGTACTCATGGTTTTGGATTTGCGTCTTTGACGGCTTTAATAGAATTATAGAATGCACTAAACTTAGATTTTAAATCTGCGTCAGCATCTATTGCATGCCAGAGTAAATCCAGCTGATCACCTACAGAACTATACGTAGTAGAGCCATCAGTTGTTCTATCTGTTTTGTATTTATTAGCAGCAGCTTCAGCATCTAATGTCACTCTTGCAGCATCTATCTTACTTTGATTTAAAGATATAGAATTACCACTTGCATCAAAAGCTCCTGTATCGTCATTGATAGTTACCGCATTTGGATAAGCTTTTCTAATAGCCTGATGATCTAAACTCATACCGTCACCTCCATAAGAGTCATAAATCCAGATCCCATTTCTCCACTACCTGTTCCTGAGTTAACAAATATTGTAGGACTTGCACTTGATTGAGCATTAGCAAACTGTGTTTTATAAGTCGTTGCACTAGTTGTAGCAGGGGAATCTAAAAAACTTAAATTATATCTACCAGCAACTTGAGTAACACCTCCTAAGTTTGTTGATTTACCAAGACCATTAGGTTCAGTTCCCGAACCTGCATTTGGCCCTTGTTCTAAAACTGTACTTCCTCTAAGTAATCTAAATCCACCTCTCGCTTGGTCTGTACTTCTTGATATGAAATAACCTTGACAAACAAATACTAAAATCTTACTGCTACTAGAACTAGGTGTAATTGAAGCAGATAAACCTGTATCAACATATGTAATTCCTGTTGTAGAAACTGTGGCAGTATGAACGACGTGAACAGTTTGTATAATTCCACCATTAGCACTACCCGATAAACCACCTACTGGAATGATTGAATTGACTTTTAATTGACTCATAATTTAAACCACCGTATAAGTAGAACCAGCAGGAACGGTCACAGTAACTCCTGCATTGATTGTTACCGGACCTGCACTCATAGCATTAGCTGTGGCTCCGAATGTAGTTCCGATTGTGTAGTCTTGTGTTACTGTTGTTGAGTTCTCATAGAAAACCTTGTCAGATCCACCTCCAGTTGCTGAAGCAGGTGGATCAACATAGGAGAGTACACCAGCACCATTCGTGGACAAGAGCTGTCCTGAACTCCCTGTGGATGCCGGGAACTGTGCAACCTTTGTTCCATTAGCAACAATACCGATCTGTCCAGAACTTACTCTGAAGAAACCAGTGTCTGTGTCTTCAGTAAATGTGATAGAAGGAACTGCAACAGTTCCATCAGGAAATGTTCCACCTGCATTTAGATAATCTGCACTAGCCAGTAACACCCCGAAGAATGATTCTCCAGAAGCTGGAGCAGAACTAAAAACTATATTTGTTCCTGATAATTGAAATCCTGTTGTTCCAGTAGAATCTGGTTCCTGGACTACACCACCGACAGATATTATTAACTGAGTTTCGTACTTTGGAAAAGGAGTAGGTGCTGCACCTCCTACCTGTAAAGCAAAAGATGTAGTACTACCATTAAAACTACCTGATATATCATCTATAGTTTTGTAATCTACATTTGCCCTTATGTCATTTCCAATATATGGCATGACTGTTTAACTACAATATTCTTTTTCTGTTCTTATTTTACAGGGAGTAATCTTCTGACTTATGTATTAGGACCAGCTGTTGATGGTTGTGTCGGCCATACAACATCATCAGGAGTTTTATCTTTATAAGTCTGAGGAATATCTCTTATAACTTGTCTATATGCAGCCCATTGAGCCTGATCAACAGTGGCACCAGTTGTCATTGTCCAATCTGTATCCTTTAATATATTATCTCTTTTAAGTCTAATATCATTCCAAGTTAAGACATTTTCACTGGCAGCTTCGGGTGTGTTTCCAGCTGCTAACCATTCTTTATATTCTTGGTAGTCGAAGTTTCCTTCGTCAAATGGTATACAACTATGTGGAGAATTATCAAGATTTTTAAATACAAAATCAGTTTCTCCTGTTAGTGGATCTTTGTGTAATTTATAAAGTGCCATAATTAAAGTTCAGCTGAAAATTCAGCAAAAGAGTTGTCATCAAAACCAGCCCTCAGATACTTGTTTGAGTCCCCAGTGCTGCCTGTTTGATTATTATACTGAAAGAAATGGCAGCCAGCAGCTCCCATGTCATTAAAACTAGAGACTGTATGACTACTCATACCAACCTGTGGCAAACCTAATTGTAAACTACTACCAATAGTTGCAGTTGGTGCTGCTCTCATTTCTGGATGAAATCTGAAATCTATATAACCTCCAGTGTTACTGGGAGCTTCATTAATAAATGGAAATGACATTCTATTATTGTTTCTTTTTGAATCTTTTCCTATCATGAAAAAATATCTTTTACAAAGCTCAAGTTCTGTACTTATAGATCTGTGCTGAAATCCCGTGGCTTCAGTCCCCTCTTCAAGTTGAATGCCTGTAAAGAATATGTTATTTGAAGTACTATCTAACAAATTAACTTGGTTTGCTGAAGCACCAAAATATGCTCCGTTCTGTGCTCTCCAATTATTTACTGTTCCATGTCTAGAAGAACCTGCAAATAAAACAAAACAAAGCTTAAAACCTCTACCATTATCAAATGCTGCTTCTGTTCCGCTTGTATCACCAGGAATAGTTATCGTTTTCTTTTCCCAAGTATTAGAAGCATTAATTGTATATTCTGCTAAGTATTCTCTACTGGCATCATGTCTTAATAGCTGTACCGTAGCTGTCCCTGTTTTTGTTGATTTAATCCAAAATTGTAAAGTAATTGGTTTTGCGGTGCTTGTTCCATGACCAAGGAAACTTATATTCTGAGATTCAATAAACTGACAAAAACCCATCCAGTTATTACCACTTGGTGAGCCCATAGCAGTTGTACAATCAAGTTTTATAGATTGACGATAATTTGAATTAGGAGTATCAGTACTTACAGTTTGAAAACTTATTCTTGCAGCCTCTCCACCATTATTACTACTGTGCCACCGATCACAAGTATAATCAACACCACCTGAAGGGGTTATAGCTGTAAGAGCTCCACCCATTCTTTGGTCAACAATAAATTCACCGTTAATTATCAAATTTTTATCTACACCAATCTTGTTGGTGGTGTCTGTATTAAGTCTTTCTAATCCAACTTGAGATAGAGCCATTTGTTATACCTCCTTAAGTCTGTTCTAGATAACTTACAGCTACATCCAGAGCAGTTGCAGTCCCTGATCTAATCCGCAGGACATCACTTGACTCCATAATTATTTTCGATCCACTTATTATTTCTAATGATGATCCTGCAGGAACTGGAGCGTTTCTTATTATATAAACATCATCTCCTGTGTTTGTTACTAAATAAACATCAACCTGAGCACTTGCTCCTGTCTTGTTTGAAACTAAGCAACTTAAAAGAACTAGAGTTGCCGAACCACCAGCTGTTACGACGTTGGTGTTAGTGCTACTAACAGCGTCTGTAACAACACTTGATTTTGTATCAATTTTAAAGGTGTTTGCCATATTAACTTAAAGCGAGTATGAGAGCGAGTTGGTCAGAAAAATCAGTAGTTCCATTTACAGTAATATTCCCGGTTATGTTTACATTACCTGGAATTGTGACCACACCAGATGAATCTATTGTAAGCCTTGCAAATCCACCAGTTACTAGTGATAACTGATTGGCACCTGGACTAATTATTCCTGTATCTGGATCTCCTGCAAATTTTAAAGCACAGCTGGATAAAGATCCTAGTGCCAGATTAGAATTACTAAAATCTTCTCTTAATAGTGGGAAGCCTCCAATTTGTGATGCATCATGAATACAAACAGTTTTCTTCTCAGTATCTACAGTTACTTCACCTACTGCTCCTGTAAAAGCAGAATGCTGACCTGTTGTTCCTCTTCTAAATTGTACTTGGGTTGCCATAATACTATCCTAAAGCCACTGCTATTGCAGTAGCAAAACTTTCTGTGCTAATTGTTCCATCTGTATTTGGAACTGTCATAGTTCGAGTCGTACTACCCGATATTCCTGAACATTCAAATGCTAATTTTTTAGAAGCATCTGAATTATCTTTTACTCTAAATACATTGTCAGAAAATTCATTTACTGCACCTGCAGTAACCTGATTATCTACATAAGCTGTTGTCGCTACTTTGGTTGAGTTATCACTTGCAGATTGAGTTGTTGCTGTTATACCATCAGCTAATGCTCCAGAGACTGTGTTGTTTCCTAAAACGATAGTTTTATTTGTAAGAGTCTGAGATCCAGTAAGGGTTGCTACTGTTGCATCAATAGCTAAACTCACAGCTCCTGTAGTTCCTCCACCTGATAATCCAGTTCCTGCGGTAACAGCTGTAATATCACCTTGTGGTACACCAGCTATTTCGGTATCTACATATGCTTTGATTGATTGCTGAGTAGCTAAATGACTAGCTGAATCACTAGCCATATTATCTTCATCTTTTATTGAAGTACCTGATATAGTCGAATTTAATACAGGACTTGTTAATGTTTTATTTGTGAGAGTCTGTGATCCAGTAAGAGTTGCAACTGTTGAGTCAATAGCGAAAGTAGCTGTAGTTCCCGTAGCACTAGTATCAATTCCAGTTCCACCTGTAAGTATCAAAGCTTCTGAGTTTAAATCAACATCAATATTACCTGAATCAGTTTGTACATCTAAATCTTCAGCACTAATCTGAGAATTGACATAAGCCTGAGTTGCTATAGTTCCGTTTGCATCTGGAACAGTTAGTGTTCTTGTTGTGCTTCCAGATATTCCTGAGCACTCAAAAGCAAGCTGTTTTGTGTTATCTGAATTGTCTCTGATTCTAAAACCGTTGTCGTTAGTTACAACAGCATTAGAAGTTATTGAAGTTAGACCAGCAAGTGTCGTAGCACTACCACCCAGGGCAATGCCAGTGCTACCAACAGTAACAGAACTGTTTGCCAACTTGGAGTTAGGGATAGCATTAGTTGAAAATTCTCCTGTACTTGAGTTATAAGTTAATCCTGATCCAGAAGCAATACTAAGTGAGTTTAACAACGCAACCGTTCCTGTAGCATCAGGGAATGTAATTGTTCTATCAGCAGTTGGATCAGTAACAGTTAGAGATGTTTCAAAGTCATTAGCTGTAGATCCCTCGAATGTAATATTTCCACTTCCTAATAGTATGGAGTTAGCTCCACTTCCAGCTACTAGATTAGTTGATGTTAAAGATGTTAATCCAGAAATAGTAGAAACTGTCTGTCCTAGAGAAGCACCTGTAGCTCCCAGTGTTATAGATGAGTTGGCTAGATTACTGTTAGCAATTGAAGATGCACTTGTTAATACAGTTCCTGATTCATCAGGTAAAGTTATGGTGCGAGATGCAGTTGGATCAGTAACTTGTAGGGTTGTTCCATTAGCATCAGCTGTAGATCCACTAAATAAAAGATTTCCACTTGCAATTGTTACTACATTTGCAGATCCAGTACCACTTTTTAATGTGGCAGAAGTTAAAGACGTTAATCCTGTAAATGTTCCTTGAGAAGCACCCAGTGCAACTGCAGTACTTCCAATAGTTACATCATCATTTGCTAATTGAGAGTTAGGTATTGCACTGGTTCCAAACTCTCCTGTTCCAGAGTTATAAGTTAATCCAGAACCACTAGCGATACTAAGATGTGCTCGTACTTCAGCAGATGATGGACCTGTATATGTAATTACACCTGTGGAATTATTGTATGCAAGGCTTCCATCTCCCCCAGAATCAGTTACTGAGACAGCTGCTCTTGATCTTGCATCTGTATAATATAAATTTGTATTCTCTCCAAGATCGGCTGTAGTGTTACCAGCGAAGTCTAATTTATCTGTAGGAGTATTAACCTCTTGAAATAAACCACTTACCAGCGTAATAGCCTTACGTGTTGCCATCTTTTAATTACTACGGTTAGTTTCTTATCTGATAAAAAACTTTTATTATTCTTCTATTTTATCTTTAACAATTTTAGCCAAGCTGAATTGGACGTTTTATTCGTATGATTAATTCGTTAGTAGCTAGAGCTTCACCTATAGGAGTCACATATTGACCAGCTGTTGAAGGTGGTGTTTTAACAATCTGTCCTGATTGTGTAGGTGATAAGAAGAAAAGGTCACCTGGATCTAATGTCTGTGCTACAGCTATCTGTCCTGCTACTATTACTTTTACAGTCTGCCCTGCAGTCTTTGTGGTCTCTGCAAATCCAGCTACTGTAGCTTGATCTAAACTACTACTAGCAATTGCTTTACCTACCTGCCCATCACTTGCTCTTGCATATAAAGCATCTCCTTGAGTGACATTTTCAAAAGGAGTAGCTAAATATCCAGTTACTTTAAAAACAATTGCACTAGGCATTGTGGACTTAAGATCCCGAAGAACAGCTGTTAGTCCTTCAGCATTACCTGAATATGGTTCTAAATCTTTTACATCAGCCATTATCTTAAGAGTATTGGAGGTTCAATTTGAATTGCAAAGTCAGTGGTAGTAGAGGCTTCTCCTACACGAGTAACTGCTTTACCTGCACCAGAAGGAGGAGTTGTAGTTATAGCTCCAGCAGTTGAATCAGATAAAAAGAATAAATCTCCTGCATTCAAAGAACTTAATGTCTTTAATCCTATAACAATTACCTTTACAGTTTCATTAGCTAAAGCAGCAGAGTTAGCAAAACCTACAACAGTAGCATCCTCTAATGTTCCATTGGCTGCACTTGCTTTTCCTACCTGACCGTCAGAGGTACGCATAAATAAAGCATCACCATCAGCTACAGCTTCAAATGCAGTTGCATTAAATCCAACCTGCAGTGGAGCAAAAGTAGGGAATCCTTCTTTTAAATCTATTAATGCATCAACTAGACCTCGCATATTATTTTCATAAGGTGAACGAGTCATTGTAAAACTATTAGCAGTTAACAGATCTACAAGAATTGCTAACGCACCTTCTATATTTGGTTCTCCTTGTGCCATCTAATCTTAAGTTTTGTATGAGACTATTCTAAGTTGTTAAATCCCTTAGAATATAAGTAAAGAGAAACAAAAGATTTAATGGACCCAGAAGTTATTGCCATTGCT
>Ga0209348_1000753_pt1 | contig 16196 bp, 21 predicted proteins | sample ETNvirenome_2_30_FD_184065 | JGI IMG/M metagenome (GOLD analysis project Ga0209348, IMG submission 184065) | Marine viral communities from the Pacific Ocean - ETNP_2_30 (SPAdes) (version 2) | ecosystem: Environmental > Aquatic > Marine > Oceanic | place: Pacific Ocean | collected 2013-06-22 | reverse complement strand
TGCATAATGGCTAGTGAACTGAGAGTAAACACCCTGAAGGATGCCAGCGGGAACAACAGCGTGGCTACGTCGGTTGTGTCCAACGGCACAGCAAAGGCGTGGTGGAGTTCAAATGATACCACACTAAAAGACAGTTACAATATTGCAAGTGTCACTGATGTCGCCGCCTCTGACTATGGGTTTAATTTTACTGCTAATATGAACAATGATGACTACGCTTTTCCCGGTGCCACTCTTAACACTACGGCTAATGATGTTATTTTAACTCAACAAGTAAGCACGTCACAGTGTAGACAAAAAAGCGTTACGTCTAATACCGGCAGTAACGGTGATTCACAGCCTTCAGGCGCAACATTTGGAGACCTCGCATGAGTAAGGCAGCAGAACTAGCCGCACTGATTGGTTCGCAGTCGGCGTTGTCGAACAGGAACCTGATTATCAACGGTGCGATGCAGATATGGCAACGTGGCACAAGCATTGATACGCTTTCTAACGGAAGTTATCTTTGTGATAGATGGCGCATTGCCCATAGCGGCACTGACGGTAATGTTGATGTAGACAGGTCAACTGACGTTCCAGCGGGTAAGGGATTTGGGTTTTCTCAGAAAATTAGCATGGACGCATCAGAGTCATCCCTTGATGCCGCAGACCTTTTGCGTATGCACCAACGCTTTGAAGGACAAAATCTACAATCTCTTAAAAAAGGCACTAGCAGTGCAGAATCCATTACTATTTCATTTTATGTAAAATCTAGTGTCACATCCTCTAATTATTCATTAGTTCTAAGAGATGAGGATAACGACAGAAACAATGCTTTAAGTTACACAGTTGACAGTGCTAATACATGGGAATTTAAGTCACTAACTTTTCCCGGCGACACTACGGGTGCATTGGATAATGACAACGCCAGAAGTTTTGACATAGATTTTATTATAGATGGCGGCACTAATCGCACCAGTGGCACATACTTTAATGGAACTTGGGCTGCTGGCGATAATACTAGAACACTTAATGCCACTACAGGCTGGCTAGTAAGCAGTAATCCCACTTGGTTTATTACCGGAGTCCAGATGGAACTAGGCGAACAGGCCACGCCGTTTGAGCATCGGTCGTATGCGGATGAGTTGGCTAGGTGCAAACGATACTTTTTGCGGACTAGCCCTTTCACTTTCTTTCCTATTCCAAGATGGGCTTCAGATGCTGGCCGACCGCTTGCTCAATATTCTATGCCTGTAACTATGAGGGCTGCTCCATCTGTTTCAATAAGTACATCTTTCACAAGTGGGCAATCTTATAGCGGCACACCCGTATTTGGCGACCAAAATGCAAATAACTTTTACATTGGAAGCAGTCAAGCCAGCGCTAGTGCGAATAACATCTATTGGGCACACGCTGGGGTGCTGGATATTAGTGCGGAGTTATAGACATGAATGAGATGAACATTACAAACGCACAATACATTGCACATCCTATGGATGGCACCAACTCCAGCATCAAAGCTACCATTGATGGTGTGGAGATGTATGTGCCTATTAATGATGCTGCCAATAAAGAAAGCGCAGAAATCATGCGTCAGGTCGCAGCCGGTACACTGACCATAGCTGACGCCGACTGATGAAGATGGCGATGGAACCCGTACTCAAAACCCAGATGGAACTAGAGGCACACGAGAAAGAGTGTGCCATCCGGTATGCGGCAGTCCAAGAGAAACTCGACAGCTTGGACAAACGCATGTGGCGGCTAGAGGCGATGATTATGGGTAGCACTATTCTCGTGGTAGCAATGGTGGTATCAGTATTTATGGGACTTAACTAATGGCTGTATTCAAGGCATTCAAACCAGAAGCGATGAACAAAATCGCCAAAGCTATGGGCTACAGTGGCGACATGGGACAGTTCCAGAGTTACATTGAACAAGACCCAATGCGTCAACAGCAGATGCAACGATACACTAACGCTGCCATGCAGATGGCAAAGGGTGGCGCAGTGCAACGAGCAAATGTAGTGAAAATGCAAGAGGGTGGTACGCCTACTAATGTGCAGGAGTCATCTGTCCAACGTCTGTTTACACCGGGTCTGCCTGAAGGTGGTGTAACACAAGCTGCTGTCACTCCAACAGAAGCACCTCAATACGTACAGCCCACTACCGGCACGGTTACAGGTGCAGTTGCAGTGCCTACCGCTATGGCTGCAACGCAACAGGCTGCTGCTCCACAAGAACAACAAGCAAATATCATGGAAGCTGCACAAGCCGCACCAGCGGTCGATGCTGCAGTTCAGGCTACCCAAGCAGCACAGGGTACTGTAGACCCCCGTGCAGAGGTCACAGCGGCCCAGCAAACGGCATCCAGTGTAGGCAATGTCACTGCCGCACAGGGTAATGCTATCCTGATTGACAATCCTGTACAGCGGAACATCCAAGCCGGTGAACTTATCTCTGGTGCTGCTGATGCACAGACTGCTGCACAGTTTACTGAGCAAGTACAGGCTGCAGAGGCCACTCCATCTACACAGGCTACCGTTCAGGGTCAGCTTGCTTCTCTCACTGCAAACTTTGATGCTGCTAATCCTCCTGCATGGGCTGCTGGCGCACTTCGCAATGCGACAGCGCAGATGGCTGCACGTGGACTTGGCGCATCTAGCCTTGCCGGTCAAGCTATTGTACAGGCTACGATGGAGTCCGCACTGCCTATCGCACAGGCAGATGCTGCTATCATTGCACAGTTTGAACAGCAGAACTTGTCAAATCGTCAACAACGTGCTATGCTGGCTGCGCAACAACGCGCCGCATTCATGGAGATGGAGTTTACTCAAGAGTTCCAAGCACGTGTACAGAACGCTGCCAAGATTAGTGATGTAGCCAACATGAACTTCACTGCAGAGCAGCAGGTGCAGCTTGAGAACAGCCGTGCTGCTAACACTATGAACCTGAACAACCTGTCTAACTCACAGGCTATGGTCATGGCAGAAGCTGCTGCGCTGGCACAGATGGACGCAGCTAATCTGAACAATAGGCAGCAAGCTGCTGTAATGAATGCACAATCGTTCCTGAATATGGACATGGCTAACCTGTCTAACAGGCAGCAGACTGATCTGTTTAAGGCACAACAGCGCATTCAAAGCCTGTTTACTGACCAAGCTGCAGCCAATGCTGCGCGTCAGTTCAATGCATCTAGCCAGAACCAAGTGGATCAGTTCTTTGCTAATCTGGCTACGCAGACTTCGCAGTTTAATGCCACACAGTCGAATGCACAGGCACAGTTCAATGCAGGTCAGGCTAATACAGTCAACCGGTTCAATGCTGAGATGAATAACCAGCGTGACCAGTTCAATGCACAGAACCAGCTTGTGATTGCGCAGAGCAATGCGCAGTGGCGTCGTCAGATTGCTACCGCTGATACTGCTGCAGTCAACCGGGCAAACGAATTAAACGCTGCCGCAGTGCTTGACGTTTCTAAGCAAGCATACGATAATCTGTGGAACTACTATGCTGACACAATGGAGTGGGCATGGACTTCGGCAGAGAATGACAAGGATCGTGTTGTACAGATGGCACTTGGTGAACTGTCTGCTAAGACACAATCCAATCTGGCACAACTGAAACTGGATGCAGAAGAGAGTGGTGCTATCGGTGGTTTCTTTGCAGATGTCCTGACAAGTCAGGCAGGTAGTATTGCAAGTAGATTGGTTTTTGGGGCATAAACAATGAGTATAGAACGTCAACCCGGAGTATTGGCTAGTCGTAACTTGAGGCGTGAAGTAGGTACGCTTCAAAAGCAAAAGGCTAAAGCAGAATCTCCCAAACGTGGTGGACTTCTCGTGTCCAACAAAATTGCACAGTCTCGTGCTGATAGTGAGAAGCAAACTAAAACACAAATTCAGGTAGTGATGGAAGCTATGGCAGCTATCCGTGAGGGTATGTCAGGGGATACAGCATAATGGCATTTAGGGAAACATCAGATTTTGACATGCCTATTCCGGGCATGGCTATGACCCATGAACTTGGGGCTAGGCCGTGGCAGTCTCCTCCGCAGATGAACACTGTGGAAGAGGGCATTGATTTTTATATCTCACGTCTGGTGGATAAAAAGATGGCTGGCCGCTTGCTGGATATTATTGAGACAGGTGTGCCTCTTACCGCTATCGCTGAGACACTCACACTTGGTGGTGTTATGCAGGGTTTGCACACAATCGACGTAGCTGTGCTGGTCAATCCTGTTCTTGTGGAACTTATGGAAGGTCTTGCCAAAAACGCAGATGTGCCGTATACTGTAGGTGATGAAGATGAAACTACAGAGCCTGATCCTGCGCTGCTGAAAAAAGCAATGGCTATGATGGGTGAGGCAGAAGAAACACCTGAACCTGAAGAAAAAGATGAAACGCCTGAAGAGGAACCCAAAGGGTTAATGGCACGTAGAGGAGCAATGTAATGGCATTTAGATTACAATCTGCAATTGCTGGTGCCGGTAAGAAGCTGTCTGAAAAGATGACAGCTTTCGATGAGAACTATGCTGAGACCCTGAAAAACACAGCATCTAATCTTGCGCAAGAAGCTGCTAACATCCGTAAAGAGCGTATGATTGCTGTACGTGACTATAAGTCTAAGGGCCAAATCCTGATAGATGATTATGGTCTTAACGAAGCACAGGTTGCTTCCCTACTGCAGGGTGGCACAGACAGGTACGACAAGTTTCTTGCAGATGTAGAGTCTGGTGCGATGCAACATGTACGTTCAGGTGCAAGAACTGATTTTAATAAAAGCGATTATATTCAAAACACATTGTTTTCTACGCAGCCTACCACTGAAGGTGGAACACAACCTACATACATGTCGCTGGATGAGCAAGCTGCTCTGTATGGCAAACTCGCTGTGCCTAGCACGATTGATATGGGCGGACAGGTTGCCTCTGTTGTAGCTGGCACACAGCGTGGCATCTTTAAGATGGACGCAGATACTGTAAGGTCTGCTCTTGGTGATGTTGCAACTGGTGCGGAACGCTATGAAGGGCCGGGGTTCACACCGACAGGTGTTTCGTATACGTCACCTGCATTGTCTGCTGCGCAGCAAATTGCATTTGAAACGGCAGTTGCGCAAAAAGAAAAAACTGAGGTGGAAACCGCTGCTACTGAGACCAGCATAGCTGCACAAATTCAGCGAATGGGTCTTGATAGTGAGGCTTCTAAACGTGCAGAACGTCAGCTTCAAATTGCAGAAGCTGCGGAGAGACGTGCCGCTGATCTTGCACCTCTTGAAAAAGAAAAACTTGAAGCAACAGTTGACAATATCTATCAAAACATTGCCAATAATGAACTGACTGCAGAAGCGTTAGCACTTCAGATTGAACGTGATATGGAGACAGGTCTTGAAAAAGCACAGCTTACAAACCAGTTACTCCAAGCGCAGATTGCATCTGAAGGAACAGTAAAGGATGCAGAAGAATTGTGGGCAACCAGTCTTGCTGCGGTAGATGCGCAAAAAGTTAAACTTGCAGAACTAGAGGCGGCAGGTGCTGCTTCTGAAACAATAGCTGCACAGCAAGCAGTAGTCGATGCTGCGCAAACAATTGCAGATGAAAACTGGAACCTTGTTGTTAGCGACAATGCAGAAGAACTGTTCAGCAAAGTTAATCTGGACACCTCCTTTAACCGTCGTATCAAACAAGCTGCCCTTGGGTTTAACGTAGACTTGAAGTTTAGCAGCTTTAATGAGGCTATTGAAAAGTTTGGTAAGGGACAGCTTCCTGCTTTCTTGACAGCTACAGATGCTGCAATTGGACAAATAGCGTCTGAATACAAGGAGCATGACAGGGCTAAAAAGTTTGTAAGAACTCAACTAGCCACACTAAATCAACAACTTACTTCCTATAGTGCGCAGACAGACTTTAATGTAGGGGCAACACCTCAAAATCTTAGGAACCAGAAGAAGCCTATCGACTTTGGCCAGTTCAGTCTCACTTATCCCGTGAATAAAAATGATAGGGCTTCGTTTGAAGCGGCCCTAGATGCAGCGGCACGAGATCAAGACAATAATATTGTAGCAAGACCCGGTGATATTATTCGTGTGAAGACTGAAGACGGCGGTGAAAAAATCTATATGTGGGGCGTAGCTAACGATTGGATAGGGTATTAAATTGTGGCAAACAGACTTTATCTTGAGGAAGAAGATGACGCCGTACTGGATGAAGACGCTACTTCTACCCGTCTGTATCTAGACGAAGATGATGATGAATCTCCTGAACTACAGGATACATCTACTCGCCTCTACCTAGAACCTGAAGAAGAACAAGACGACGTGCTGCCCGACACTACGGCTGCAGCACCTACTCCTGCACCTAGTGTGCAGCCAACAATACAAGCACCTCAAGGCTATGAGTACAAAGATGTACCGGGCTTTGACGATAAGGGCGATCCCATTGTCCGAAGAGAACTTGTAGAAATAGACGCAGAACCTGCGCCGAAACCTCCTGAATCTGACTTTACATATGAAGAGACTGCTGCTGCGTTTGGCCAAGCTGGACGTGATTTGCTTGACACGCTTACACTGTACGACAATGAATTGCATAACGTATTTGGTGAGGAGTTTACTGTAACTCATGTGCCTGAGTATCTGCGTCCGTTTGTGCGCGTCACAGGTAAAACAGTCGATGGTTTGCTGGTAAAACCTTTCACAGAAGTCATTCCCGGCACTGCCGAAGACCTGACCCGCACAGCACTCAGTGGCGGTAAAGCGGGTGTAATGTTTCTAAAAGAAACTACAGAAGGTCTGGGTGCTGCAATCACTCGTGCTGTACAAGAGAACATTACAAGCGAGTCTGATGCGCTAGAGACCATGAAGTCTATGCCCGGTATGCCTACCACCGCAGCTATCTTGGCGGGTATCCAAGAAGCAGCAAAGGCAGCAGACATTGAGGGTAAAGATATCTTGCCGTTTGAGCCTAAGACGGGCGGTGAGATGTTTGCCAGAGACCTGTTTATGATGGCAGAAATGGAAGCAGGTCTTCCCATCACTACCGCAGTGAGAACAGCTAAAGCAATCAATGCCCCACTAGACGAGACAGTTGGTGCTACAAACAGGCATCTCAATAAAAGGAGAGAACTGGCCAATCGTCGTATCCGTGTAGATGAAGCAAAAGAAAATGCTGCACGTATCAAGGCAGAGCGTCGTGCAGAAGCCTCTAAGCTGGCTCGTGAACGTGCAGCAGAAGCAGATGAAGTAGCGCGTGAGGCAATTGACGAGGTGGAACAGAACCTGCTGGATGGAGCAAGCATCCATCGTGAGACAGCAAGTGGTCGCATTGCGCTAGACTTTGAGAAGAGTGCAGAGTTAGGCCGCAACAAAGTTGATGATCTACTAGATGAAGCAGCCGAAGAAGGTCTGGATGCTGCGCAGGAAATTGTTGGTACGCAGAGCAAAATTCTGCACCCCATTCTTGATCCTGACAAGTTTGAGCCTGTTGTTGCTGTGCTGGTCAACCTCAAAGATAAGTTTCCTAACCACTTCAAAAAAGAAAAGCACTTGTCTGGTCCGTTTAAAGGACAGAAAGTGACATTTGGACAACAGTTGTTGAAGCTGGTGGCTACTGGTGATAAGCAGGTTGTCCGCGAACTAAGTGAAATCTACGAAAAGTATGGACTGAATGCTGCTGACTTAGCTAACATGACTATCGCAGGAGATAGACGTGCTGCGCAAATTCTACGGTCAAAGCGTACTATACTGGAAAAGCTGCGCGGTGTAGACGGTCAGCCTACCGCTGCAGGTAAACTGGATGATATACAGAGAAAAGAGCAAAAAGAGTTTGATGAAGCTGTAGAAACCATGTCTACTACAGTGCGCAATATCAAGCGCGTAGAAAACATTATGCTTGGTGCATTGACAGGTACACTAGCTACAGCAATGCGTAACCTTGAGTCCTATATTATTCGCTCACCTCAAGAGGGGCTTGTCCGTGTCATGGAAACTGCTGTTGTTCAAGCAGCAAAAAGACGTAAGGCGCGTGATGAGGCACGAAAAGTTGGCCCACCTGAACCACCTGTTCAGTTGACAGACGAGCAGTTAGATATTGCTGCTACCCGCAATCCATATGCCACTGATCTTGAGGCATTGTCAAATGTGTTTAATATCACAAATGGCAACCCCAAGCAGATGCAAGAACTTATTGACTACATCTTTGAAGATGATAGCCTTCAAAAGTTCTATCAGAAACTGTATGGTAATCTAGATGAACTAGGTGTTGCTATGGGTAGAGGAGAAGGCAAGTTTGGTGATACCACACTGTCTGCTCTGGAAGACTTGGTACAGGTTTTGAATGCACCAAACAGGTGGCAGGAATTTCATATCCGTAACGGCACATTCCTTGGAGAGATACAGACTCAACTGCAACGTGAGTGGGGTATCGACTTTATTGAGGCTATTAACAAGGGCAGGATCAAAGATATTATCAATGATTCACCTAGCATCAAACCGAAAGGTGGCAAGTCTTTTGCCGATATAATGACAACCGCTACAGAGGCAGCATTGGAAGCTACGTATGCTTCTCAGCCTAGAATTGGTCTGTTCAAAGATATTACAAAGATGATTAGAACAAAGCCGGGTGGTTCATTGCTCATTGCATTCCCTCGTTTTATGTTTAAGGCTATGGAATATCTGGGTCAGAGTGTTGGTGGTGCGCCTTTTGTGTACGCTAGAAGAGCATTATCTGGAGGAAAGAAACGTCCAACAGACAGGGCAATGATACAACGAAATGTCGCTGGTGCTGTAGGTATCGCTGCTGCAACATCATATCGGATGTCAGAAGATGCACCTGCTGACTATACAAAAGTGTATTCTCCAAGTGGTGATGAGATTGACACCAAGCCCCTAATCCCACTGCCACAAGCGTTGTGGGTAGGAGAAGCAATAGCACAGGTAATAAAACCGGATGGAGATTTCTCTGATTTCTGGAATGGTGGTGGTAACAGACAATTTATAGAACTGTTTACTGGCACAAACTTCAAGGCAGGTCAAACACTTGGCCCTGTTGCAGACGGTTTGGTTGATGCATTCGGTGGTGGAAAGAGTGAACTGTCTAGAAAGCGTATTGAAACGTATCTAGGTGAGTTTGTTGGTAGCGTAGCCTTCAGACCTTTCCGTCCTCTTGTACAGGCTGTTGATCTTGAGCGAGGTCTTGGTGGCCGTCCTCTTGAGTATCGTTCATTTGCCTCTGATCCACTGCTTGATTTTGCAAGTGGCTTTAAGAAGGCAGCAGGAAAACAATTCCGTGCGCAGGGCTTGACTATGACTGCGGCAGAAGAAGCGACCTATCCTTTCAAGGTAACTCCATTCAGAACAGAACCAAAGGCTAGAGTGCAGCCACTGTTCAAGTTGCTTGGTGGTATCACTATGACTACGCCTCACAACGATGTGCAGGATTGGCTGTTGCGCCACAACTTTCGACAGCAGTATCTGTTTGAAGGACGCACAGGTATTGATACTGTAGATGATGCAATCACAGAGACATTCAATGCAATGGTTATTCCTGTAATTAGAGAAGTAATGGCGGCTGAAGAAGTTGCTATGAAAGAAGCAAAAACAAATAGCGAAAAAAGAGAAATTTACAAAGATGCTAGAGATACAATAGAAGTATTCATAGAAGGAATCAAAGGCAACATTGGTGACATTCGCTATCGTGAGGCAGAAGTAGGTGAGGATGGAGTTAGAAGTGTAGGTACATTTGACCCTGCATTTGTTCGTGCGCTTACTCGTGCTAGACGTTTGTCAAACGCAGGTTTCAATCAAGGTGTAAAAGCCTACAGATTTGCAATGGATATGGAACCCGGAGAACAACTTGATTACAGCAGTACAGAAGTCTTGAACGGCATTGCTATGGCGGGTGAGAGATGGGTAAATGCCAGACGGCAGTTACTTCCAAAATAAAAAAGGGGGCCGCGAAGCCCCCTCTCTTATTTGAGGCAGTTTAGACATACTCCAATATTCCCACCGCAAGTATAGCAGCGGAGATAGCATTCAGCACGATGATTGACCTGTCGTGCCACATGAATCCTACCCATGCCCACAATCCCATTCCAATGACACCAAGCACCATGTCCATAAGATGTGAGTAGTCCGCTGCTCGTATCACGATTGCCGACAGGATGAAGAAGCTGGCAGTCCACTTGACGTACCACGTGACATCCTTGTACGGCGTAACCTTATTAACGGTTATCGCCTGACCCACTGAGTGCGCCTCGCTTTTTTCTGTCTGCGAGTTTTTCAAGGTTCTTCTCCATTATATGTCCAAGGTTCATCTCAAGTTCTTCGGCAAGCACCGCGCAGTACCATAGCACGTCACCAATCTCGTACCCAATCTGGATACGCTTCTCAAGGTATTCATCCTTGACTGCGCCGTCACGAATAAACTTCTTCACTTTATTGGCAATCTCTCCTGCTTCACCTGTCAGGCCAAGAGTAAGATACTCCATAGCCTGATGCTTCGGGAAGATTGCTGTCTCACATGCCTTCTCTTGATATAATGCTGCTGTAATATTGCTCATCTGTCTCTCCTTCATCCACTGTTTAGCCTCTAGTTCCAAGTCCATTCTGTTTCTCCAAGTTCTTAAAGTAAGCGGCCTCCCACCCCCGCTGCCACTCCCGATAAGGAGTGGTCTTGGGTTTCATGGGGTTGGCTACCTGCCGATAGCGTTTACCGTAGCGTTTGCTATCGAACTGCTCCACTCTGCCGAAGGCTTTGAAACCTGCGGCGAAGTTATCAGCCAGACTTTTGTTCACTCTGCAACTCCTTGCTCAGTTCATTCATTGCGTGTACGTTGAAGATGTTGATTGCCTTTACCTTGTCAATCTTGAACCACTCACCCCGACGCTCGTCAGCAAAGTGCGTAAAGGCTTTGTGCATTTCTTTCTCTTTAACATGACGATCCTCTGCTGTCAAGGTAGCAATGATTGAGTAGTCACGAAAAGGTGATGAGGTTTGGTATCCGTTGAGACGATCCTCTGCGATACTAGCCTTGCCTACCTTAACCCACTCCGGCCATGCCTCGTTGACAATGATGTACACCTCGCCCTGTGTGGTGCTGTTGATCTGCTTGTGCGACCAAGCATCATCAAGGGACTTGTACCGTCCGGGCTTGTGAAGGGGGTGCTTCTTTGAAATTTCTTTGCCGTTGACGTACATGCGCTGGGCATCACGCTTCTTCACGGCTTCTGGATTGTCTTTGTAGTACATCGGATTGCCCGTGTAGGGGTTTAGTTTAAAGCGATCCATAATCATTCTACTTCTCCTCTGTTTGTTTTTCCATCCACTTACGAAGGCTGCGCACTTCATACCATGACCCGAAGGCCATGACCCAAACTGCGAACAGCACCAGTAACTCACTCGTCATTTTTCTCTTCCTCTTGCGGCCAGTTTCGTAGGATTGCTAGGCGGTCTTCGTGCAGGGCAATCTTATCCAATTCACCCTGTACTGCTTCCAAGATATCGGAGTGTTCCCCAATACCTGCTGGATTAGCAAAGTATATATCAATATTCGTTTTATGCAAGTGTATATTTGCAATGGCATGATTACTTAGTGCCTGTATCATCTGCTTCTTCATCATCTTTCTCCTTTCTTTTCTTCATCCACTCTTCATAACAAGGATGGTGAGGGTGAGGATTGTATTGCACCCACCCATCACCACGTTTCCATGCTAAACTACTCTGCTTCTTTTGTCGAGTCTTTTTTACCACTTAGATACTCCGGTTGTTTTTCAAACTTGACAAACCTGCTAAGTAACTTCACTAGAATGTCAGCTATCTTATCCATTATGCTGCCGCGATGTCAACTACCTCACAAACACCAGCCGTACATGCTAACTCTCGTCCACCTGACGTAGTGTCTTCCTTCTCAAACTCCTGCAGTTTTGACCAGTCAATAGTCTTTGGCATTTGTTTGAGCATCTCACCATACTCCTCAACACTGCAGTCCTGATACGGTGCTTGCTTATATGTATGCTCACTGAAGGGCAGGAAGCTGATACCTGATACTTCATCGAAGTGTTCATACACCCACGAGCCTACCTCCATCCATTCATGCTCTTTCACAGAGATGGTGACGGATGGCTTGTGTTCACACCAGTGACGCTGGTACTGCAACCACAACTCAAGCTGCTCAATAGCTGTCATATCAAAGCGTGTGACAGCAGTGTGAGGCGACTTCATTGGGAAGCTGAACACTGTAGTGCTGTCAGGCTTCATCACATCAGGCTCTGCAGGAATACCTTCCGCCATGAGAAACTGTGTGATGGGGTCTTTGTTGTCACCACGTACTGTGCGAATGTAGTACGGATTGTGACGAGCATGAATACCCGACGCACTGTCCACAAGCTGTGAGACTGTACCACTAGGCTTCACACAGGTGATAGCTGCTGACTGAGAAATACCAAGCTGTTCCGCCATAGCTGCATTGGTAGTGACAGCCTGTTCCTTGAGAGCATTCAGCGTAGCACCAATGTTTGTACCAAGATGGGCTGACTTACCCGACATCATAGCGTTGTCCATGATGCCTGTCAGTGATACACCCAGCAGTCGTTCTTCCTCCGTATTCTTCTTCCATACATTACGCAGGTACTTGAAGTCAGTCAGCGTGGACTGGAACGTACCCAGAATGGTAGCCAAACGAACCTTCTCAGTCAGTGTCTGCTGCGTGTCAGATGCACGAACAACAACCTCTGACAGATTACAGAACTGATATGGACGCAAGATAATTTCACTGCAAGGGTTGCATCCGAAATCTTGTTCCACATCCCGACGACCATTCTTAGCTGCTTGTTTCTGTGCAGCCTGACGGTTGAAGATACCACGTTCACCAGACTTGCTTTCGTACAGGGATACCCACTCACGCATGAATGTACCCATCTCTGGCTTGCCCTTGTAGGCTACGCTGTTGTTAGCCAGCGCACGTTGCCCTTCATTCTCCCACCACATACCTGACTTAGCATGTGCCATCTGGTCATCATTCAAGTTGGACAGGCTGATGAGTGCGCTACGACGTACACCGCCAACGACTACAACTTCACCAATCTTACACATGATATCGTGACATTCAATTGGGAACAGGCGACGACCTGCTGCAGCCTTGAACTTCTCGACAAGGAACTGGAAGAGTTCCTCCAGTGGGGCTGGGCCACTTGCTCTACCACCAAAAGTCTTGAGACGTGCGCCAGCAGGACGAACCTCTGACGTGTCCCATTGGGGTATCTGTCCCGCGTAGAGGAGAGAGATGAGTTCACGCAGGGACTTGGCCCAGCCCGGACGAGAATCGCCAACCTTGATGACTGTATCGCTAGGATGCATGTCTTCGTTGACGACAGGCAGCTTCTCAATGTTGTGACGTTCAACAGAGAAGCCTACACCAGTGCCACACATGAGGATATACATCGTCTCGTCAAATGCACGAGGACTATCCACAGGAACGTAGGAGCAGTTGTAACCACCGACATGACATCTGTCTAGTGCGGGACCGGCAGTCATTAATGCTCTCATGCTTGGCATGATGTCTTGGTTAAGCACAGCTTGCTCTAGTTCACCTCTTAGTGAATCAGAAAGCTGATAGTCATGCTTAGTGACCAGATGCTTAGTAATATAATCAAAGTATCGTGTGACTGTTTCACCCCACGTCTCCCTTCGTTGCTCATCCTCTTTCCACCGGGCGTACCGGGAAAGAGCGATAAAGTTTTGATAGTCTGTTGGTAGATAATTATTCATGTCTCACTCCGTCAGTGTTTTAATATGTTTGATTTCGGCACCTTCCACGTCATAGAAGTATTCACGTATACCGTCCTCAATCTCAATGCCGACATCTTCATCGGCAGGTATAGGGTACTCATCTGGATCAATGTCAATTGTAATATAGACCTTAACTCTCATCATAGCAGCCTTCTACCTCTGTGATTAGCTTGGTAAGATACCACTGTGCTTTCTTGAGGTCTTCTGTACCATTCTTGTAGCGGTAACGCCATAGGTACTTCATAATGTTACCCTGCAAATAATATTCGTAGCCATCACCTGTGGCTGCAGCAATGGCGTCAATACACTCGACACCAGCCTTGTTGTAATGTGGTGGGGAGTTTACCATGTCAGTTTGTTTACCCTGCTTTGAATAGAACTCGTCCATAAGTCTCTCCTCATCTGGTTGTAACTCTTTCATCCTCATTCGCATGTACGCCTCGTGGCGCATCATGCACTCCCCTTGGTCTTGCTGCCGAAACTCAGATGAACGATGTTACCGTCCTCTTTAGTAATAATCACTTCATCATCTTCTTCTACCACATCTTCATAGTCGTTGTCAACAACTTCCATTACATATGTATGGACTAAATTACGCAGGGCGTCGTCTTGTTCCATGAGTGGGATGGTAGCACACATCATCTTACAGAAGTGCATAAGCTGTGTGTATCCCTCGTCATTGAGGGGATTGTCAGCCTGAGATATGATAGAAATATCAACCTCACCTGTCCACTCTCCATTTATTTCTGTTGGTCTTACTCGTATTACGAAGTCCGTTTCATCAATTGATTCCATGCACTATCTCCTTTTCACTTTGGTTCCGTTGAACTTGATAAAGTTTGGGTGCCTGTTCTTCCCCTTCTCTTTCAGCCAATCTTCGGGAATGATACGATCATAGCATCTAAACCCATACTTGTCGCACCACTCTCCATATGTTGACTTGGCACCCTTGCGCAGCTTCCTTCTACTATTCTCGAATACAAAGCGAATGTCAAGCTGCGGATGCTGCTTCTTAATGGCAAGGTGTTTCCTTCTATCCGCCGCAGTGAACATGCCCTTAGTCTCAATGATGATACCATTGTGCAGCACAAAGTCTGGTGTATAGGTGCGGTAGGCAAGGTCTTCCCATTCTATCTTTATTTTCTCATAATCATATTTGATCTTGAGTTCGTCTAAATAGATGGACAGCTTATGTTCTAGTCCGCTCCTGTAACCGTACTTTCGTGCCGCACGGAAGGCTTTGTAATTAGGCATACTCTTCAGCCAAACTCACGTACGCCACAGTCTTAGGCTGCTTTGCTTGGGAGACCACAGAGGGACGTTCCTCAAGACCCGGCCAGCAAGCGAAGCGGTATCGGCAGAAGCCACACTCCGTAGACAGAACTGTGTTGCCTGTTTCCTTGCCGCGAAACTTCTCAGGCACAGCATCAAAACAACGCTCAAATTGATTCTCCTCCAGAGTGTTTGCCGTCTGTTGAATATGGCCTACTTCCTTCTCAATGTCAAGCCCTGTAGCTGGCACATATTTGAACTGGCCGTTGGCCTTGTTCACTACCCACCATCCACCTGCTTTCTTGTCAGCAGCCTTGGCATATCCAGCAAGCTGTGCTACATACCCAAAAGCATCACCCTGTCTAAGAGTGTCGAAGGATTCAAACTTGTTGTTATACGACCAATTAGACGCTGACTTGACATCATCAACAGCACCGTCAATAACAATATCGTAGGTACCAGAGATGGATGTACCATCATCAAGATTGAGCGTAACCTTTGCATCATCTTCATACTTTACTCCTGCTTCTCTAAGTAGCCCCTTGAAGACAGCTTCAACAATGTCTCCAAGCATCATGTTCATCACAAATGTTGTTGGCAGGGGTAACGCTTTCTCTGGTTCATTCTTGTCGAACCAAAGCTGACAAGTCGGTCTGCCCACATTGGACATGCGCAGACCAAACTCATCCCGCTTGTTCCCCCCACCAAACTGACGTGCAACAGAACCCATGACATCCATACCAATCTGTTTGATTGTCTCAGAGGACATGGTAGACTTGCCGTTAGCGGCATCCTCCATATACTGATGCAGTGCCAGTTCAGCAGGGTGGTTCATTACGCTACCTCTTCGTTGTCGATATCAATCATATCAGACAAGCTATCAGTGATAGCGATGTCATCATCGTCGTCATGCTCCGTTGCTTTCTCAGCGTAGGCATTGATGATGTACTCGTTGTAGTTCTGCACCCATGCCATGAAGTCAGTGAACAGCGTCTGATCGGACTGCTCAATCTCCACAATGTTGGTCAGGTTGACCGTGGTCACAGGCAGGAAGAAGCTGTTGCCATTAGGCAGCTTACGCTCTTCCGTAGCGGCATCCACTACGTGCTGGATAGGCAGACGCTTCTGCTTGGCAAAGGTAGAGAACACCTCACCCCAGCCCTTGAAT
>Ga0209348_1000752_pt1 | contig 16226 bp, 16 predicted proteins | sample ETNvirenome_2_30_FD_184065 | JGI IMG/M metagenome (GOLD analysis project Ga0209348, IMG submission 184065) | Marine viral communities from the Pacific Ocean - ETNP_2_30 (SPAdes) (version 2) | ecosystem: Environmental > Aquatic > Marine > Oceanic | place: Pacific Ocean | collected 2013-06-22 | reverse complement strand
AAATTCACACGTTTTTGCAGGAGGATCTACACCACCTGCAACAACTTTAACTCAAGAATACAATGTATCAACTAACACAATCACAGCAGCAGCATGGGCAAGTAGTACTTCTATAAATACAGCTAGACACCTTTTATCTGGTTCAGGGACGACTTCAGCTGCATTAGCTTTTGGTGGTCAAACATCTAATCCTGCAAAAGTAAATAATTCAGAAGAATGGGATGGCTCATCATGGTCAGAAGGAAATGATTTAGGAACATCAAGATCTGCACTTGGTGGATGTGGATCACAAACAGCTGCGTTAGCTTTCGGTGGTGACATTTTACCTGCGTCTCCAAGAAATACAACAGACACAGAAAAATATGATGGAACATCTTGGAGTGAAGTAAATAATATGAGCACAGAACGAAGAGCTTTAGCAGGGTTTGGAACTCAGACAGCTGCAGTGGCAGCTGGAGGATATACAACAACTGTATCAAATGCTACAGAAGAATTTGATGGTACTAATTGGACAAATGGGACTAACATGCCTTCAGCTCAAACAGCACTCGTTGGAACAGGAATTTTAACAGCGGGTCTTGTTACGGGAGGTATACCTGGAACAACATTAGAATATGATGGTACTAATTGGACATCTGGAGGTAGTTTAGTTACTTCAAGATATTATTTAGCCGCTTCTGGTCCACAAACAGCTTCTCTTGTTTTTTCTGGTTTAACTCCAGGTCCTTCTACGGGAACAACAGAAGGTTATGATGGAACTGCTTTTAGTTCAAGACCATCTATGGCAACTGCTAGATACGGTGTAGGACCTACTAGTCAAGGCCCAGCTACATCAACATTTGCAATAGCTGGTACTCCAAACGGAACACCTAATGTATCTACAGTTGAAGAATTTACAGGTGAAACAGAAACAGTTACAGCTAGTACATTGACAACTAGTTAATAAAGTATATATTAGAAAGATATACATAAAGGAATAAATATGACAGAAAAAAGAAATATACATGCGTTAATTGAAAAAGAAGCACCAAGCTTAAATAATTTATTAGATCCAGAAGATGTAAAAGAGTTTAAGGCTATGACAGCCGAGCTCCGAGACACATGGACCAAGAAACAAGTTTTTAGAACAGAGACAGAAATGAGAATGTCTGTTCTACAAGATATGAAGTATCCAACAAAGGCTGCAAAGTATTGGCAGTGTGTTAGAGAACAGAATGTATTTTTAGAAAATTTAATGTCTTTGTCTTTTGAATGTAGAAGATCAGAAGCTAAAATTAAATGGTTAGATAAAAAAATAGAAACTGAACAAGACGAATATAAATTAGAAAAATATAAAATAGATTTAGATGAAGCTAGATATGGTTTAGCTAATATGCAATTAGTTGCAAGAGATCGTATGAGAGAGATTAAACTTTGGTCTACATTAAAAAAAGAATTTGATGATGGCACGTTTGATACTCAAGATGTTAACAAACACCAATTAGAATCTTATCATCACATTATGAAAAATAAAGCAGAAACACTAACATCTGGTTCAAGTCAACCAGAGGTGTTTAATGTTTTAGGTCAATTAAAAACTATAGAAAGAGTTAAAAAATCAGGAGAAATGATTTACAACAAGAAAGAACAATTAAGCCATGACCTCGGATCCAAGCCAGATTAATTTTAAGTTTATATTTTTAGGACAATCAATACTAAGATATGAAGTGCCTCTTGATATATATACTGCGATTAATAATATCTATGAAACAAAGTATCCTGAACTAAAACCTGCTAACAAACAATTAGTTGGTAAAATAGAAAAAGAACATAGTTTATTTTTTGATGGCCCACCAAACGATAAAATGACTCCACACAATCATTTATCACAAAACGTATTACAGTGGTTTCATCAAACATTTAATCACTATTTACAATGGAATAAAATAAAAGAATATAAAATGCATTTAAATTCTATATGGGTTAATACTATGTTTGAACATGAGTATAATCCTGTGCACGTGCATCAAGGATCATTGTTTACAGGTTTATCTTCTGTTATGATTTTAAAATTACCACAGAGTTTTGGTGTAGAATACTCTGCAGCTGATTCACCACAGAATGGTAGATTACAAATATTAGGATCAGCTAGTGGTCAGTTTTCTCATGTAGATTTTCAACCAGAAATTAAAGAAAGAGATTTTTTTGTATTTCCATATGACATGAGACACTGTGTATATCCTTTTAATGGACCTGGATATAGAAGAACACTAGCTGCAAACATGGATGTTGATTACAATCCAATAATGAATAGAGGAGTAAATTAATGTACGAAAATAGACACATCACAGAACCCAAATGGAAGAGTTGGATTGTGCAAACAACCACGCCACTATTTACACCAGATCAATGTAGACAGATTATAGAGTGTGGAAGAAGGCAACCACCACAACAAGCACAAATTGGTATGGGTAAACCAGGAGGAGGAACAGATACAAAGAAAAGAGTGACTACGATATCTTGGATACCATTTAAAGAAATGGGACACATGTATCGTGATCTTAATAATTTTATACAAAAAGCAAATGAAAATCATTTTGGTTTTGGAGATATACAAGTTACTGAGCAAGCACAATTTACAGAATATCCAGAAGGAGGGTTCTATGATTGGCATATGGATTGCGATGTAAACATGGCTCACGAACCACCAGTTAGAAAAATATCAATGACTCTTTTATTAAACGACCCATCTGAATTTGAGGGTGGACATTTAGAACTAATGTCACCAGGTAGTTTTGGAGAACTAAAACAAGGTCATGCTATTATGTTTGCATCTTTTATAAATCACAGAGTACAGCCCGTAAAACGTGGTGTTAGACAATCACTTGTTGTTTGGTTTGGGGGTAAACCATTTAGATGATTAAAGAACAATTTTTTCCAACGACTATATATGGTAAAGATGTAAAATTAGATAATCAACTTTTTGCTAATGAAATAGTTGAGTGGTCTAAACGAGATCCAGGTGTAAAAAAAACAAATCGTAATGGTTGGCACTCAACAACAAAAATGCACAAGATGCCTGTGTTTGAACCTTTAGTTAAAGAATTATTTATAATGATGAATGATATATGGAAAGAAGAGTGGTTAGATAGAGAGCCCCTGTTAGGAAACATGTGGGCTAATATAAACCCACCTGGTGGATATAATGCTCCACATATACACCCTAATAGTTTATATAGCGGAGTATATTACATAAAAGCCCCAAGAAAATCTGGTAATTTAATTTGTAATGACTCAAGACCAGGTGTCCAATTAAATATGCCGGCAAGAAAAAAAGGCCAACCACCCAAACATTTGTGGAGAGAGGTTCATTTAGAACCTCGAGAAAATAGAATAATTATTTTTCCTGCTTATTTATGGCATAGTGTTGAACCTAATTTATCTGATGATATAAGGGTATCAGTAAGTTTTAATTTTATACAACATGGCTTTCAATAAATATCAAGTAATCAAAGGTGCAGTTAGTTATGAATTAGCTAACTTTATATTTAATTATTTTTTATTAAAAAGAGATGCAGTGGCTTGGATGTATATAAATAATATTGTTCATGATAATGGTATGTTAGGAACATGGACAGATCAACAAATACCAAACACCTATTCTAATTATGCAGATTTTGCTATGGAAACACTATTAGTAAAAATGCTGCCAGTTATGGCTAAAGAAACAGGACTAAATTTAATTCCAACATATTCATACGCTAGAATATATAAAAAAGGTGATGAACTAAAAAGACACAAAGATAGACCTTCTTGTGAGATATCCACTACTTTAAACCTCGGTGGAGATCCATGGCCTATATTTATCGACGGCACAGGGGCTGACAGCGTCATAGACGAGTATAAAAACATACATAAGCCCAATGCACCCAAAGGTACCAAAGTCTTGCTTGAAGTGGGAGATATGCTAGTATATAGTGGATGTGAATTAGAGCATTGGAGAGAACCATTTGAAGGGGATGTTTGTGGTCAAGTATTCCTTCATTATAACCATGTAAATGGTCCTTTTGCTGAAAAGAACAGGTTCGACAAAAGGCCAATGTTAGGTCTTCCGTCTATGACGAAGGCATAATATAATGAGGTTATATGCTACAAAAAATAGGATTTCTACCTGGGTTTAATAAACAGATTACAGAAACTACAGCCGAAGGCCAATGGGTTGATGGTGACAATGTAAGATTTCGTTATGGCACACCAGAAAAAATAGGTGGCTGGTCTCAATTAGGAGAGAATAAATTAACAGGTGCCGCAAGAGCTTTGTTTCATTTAGTTAATAAAGCTGGAACTAAATTTTCTATTATAGGCACAAACAGAATTTTATATGCATATTCAGGTGGTGTATTCTATGACATACACCCAATTAAAACTACGACAACACTTACAAATGCATTTACCACAACAAACGGGTCTCCAACTGTTACAATAACTTTTAGCGGTGCTCATGGTATTGGAGAAAAAGATATTATCTTATTAGATAGTTTTTCTACAATAACTAATTCTAATTACAGCGCATCTGATTTTGATGATAATAAATTTATGGTAACAAGTGTGCCATCATCAACAACACTTACAATTACAATGCCTTCAAATGAAGGTGGTTCTGGTGCAACAACTTCAGGTGGTATTAGAGTAAGACATTATTATCCTGTTGGACCAGCTGAACAATTACCTGGATTAGGATGGGGACTTGGTCAATGGAGTGGTACGGTATCAGGAGAAGCAACAACAACATTGACTAATGGTATTACAGATACTGCCACAACTGGAATTACTTTAACAGATGCATCACAGTTTCCAACTACAGGTACAAATTTTATTCAGATAGGGACAGAAGAAATATCTTACACTGGTATTACATCTGGTGTTTTATCTGGTGTAACTAGAGGTGTAAGAAATACAACGGCTGCCGCTCACAATGGTGGTGATACAGTTACAAATTCTTCTGACTATGTTGCATGGGGACAAGCTGCATCTGGTGACTTAGTAATTGATCCAGGTATGTGGAGCATTGATGGTTTTGGAAGTAAAGTAATTGCATTAATACATAACGCACAAGTATTTGAATGGGATTCAGATGCAACAAACGCAACTAATAATAGAGCAACAATTATATCAGGCGCACCAACTGCATCACGAGATATGTTAGTATCTACACCGGATCGTCACTTAGTATTTTTTGGAACAGAAACAACTATTGGAGACACGTCAACACAAGATGAAATGTTTATTAGATTTTCTGATCAAGAAGATATAAATACATACACACCAACAGCAACCAACACAGCAGGTACACAAAGACTTTCTGATGGTTCTAAAATTGTAGGAGCTGTTAGAGGTAGAGATGCAATATACATATGGTCAGACACATCACTATTTACCATGCGTTTTGTAGGTGCTCCTTTTACTTTTGGTTTTGCACAAGTTGGAACTAACTGTGGATTGATAGGACAGAACGCTGCATTAGAAGTAGATGGTGCTGCATATTGGATGTCAGAAAACGGTTTCTTTAAATATGCTGGTAGCCTTGAAACCATGATGTGTTTAGTAGAAGATTTTGTTTACGACGATTTAAATACTACTGCAAGACAATTAATAAATGTTGGATTAAATAATTTGTTTGGAGAAATAACTTGGTTCTATTGCACAGAAGGTTCTACTGTTGTTAATAGATGTGTAACATATAACTATCAAGATTCTAGACCTAGAAGACCTGTGTGGACAACAGGGACACTGGCACGGGGAACATGGCAAGATTCGTCTGTATTTGGTTTACCACATGCAACAGAGTATGATGCAAGTAGTAATACATCTTATGATGTTATTGGAAACACAGATGGATGCACAATATATTACGAACATGAAAAAGGCACAGATCAAGTTTCAGGAGGATCTGTAACAGCAATAACATCAAATATAGTATCAGGGGACTTTGATATTACGCAAAGAGTTATGAGAGGGTCTCAAACAGGCATGGCTGATATTAGAGGAGATGGTGAATTTTTAATGAAAATTAGAAGATTTATACCAGATTTTATATCTCAAACAGGTAATACACAAGTTACATTACAATTAAGAGATTTTCCAAATGATGCTAAAACTAGTTCATCACTTGGACCATTTACAGTAACATCATCTACACAAAAAGTAGATACACGTGCAAGGGCAAGACAAATAGCTTTGAAAGTAGCAAACACAGCTGCTTCGCAAAGTTGGAAACTAGGTACATTTAGATTAGATATACAACCGGATGGTAGAAGATAATGGCAAAGATAGTACAAATATTAACAAGACCTAGTGAAGAATATTCTAAACAAATAGCAGACTCACAAGTTAGAGATCTAGATGCTGTAATACAAAAATTAAATACAACGTATCAACAAGAATTAAAGGATGAAGTAGAAGCTCAAAACTTCTTTTTAAATTAATGGCTAATAGTTTTAAAAATAAAAAAGTAGATTTAACGACAACAGATCTTACAACACTATATACAGTGCCAACTGCAACAACTACAGTTGTTAAATCATTGTTAGTAACAGAAGATGCTGGATCGGGTAGCACAATTACAATAACTTTAGTTAATTCTAGTGGCTCTATATTTAATTTATTTAAAGATAAAACTATAGCATCTAAAGCATCTACAGAACTTTTAACTCAACCTCTTGTAATGGAAGAGAGTGAGGTATTAAAAGTACAAGCTGCTGACGCGAACGAGCTGCACGTCATAGCTTCTATATTAGAAATACAGCCAAGAGAGGTAACAACATAATGAAAGTAATAAAACCAGAAAAAATTATAGAAACCATTAGTAATTTAAAGACAGGTGAGATATACAAGAATGATGAGGAGTGGAAAGCAAAAGGAATTCCTCAAAAAGATATTAGAAAAGACGTCAGGGTAATAATGCCAAGCCTTGATTTATTTGGAGAAACTAAATGATATTAGATCCAACAGATCAAAATATAAGAGACCAGGGTTTTAACTTTGTACCTTTTGATAGGTATTTAGCTAGCCGGTTTCAACCAAAAACATTAGATATGTCTGGTGGTATAACTACATTACCACCACCAATAATACCACCAATAATACCACAAGGTGGTGGAGGAGATGGTGGAGGAGGAATAACTACAGCTCCTCCTGATACTTCTGGTTTTGATTATGAAACGGATGCGTATAATGTGGATACTATGTCAGCAAAAGACAAAGGTCTTACTCAAGCAGAACAAGATGCATTAGACGATTTAAATAATCCTACTGCTACACCAGGTATGTTAGGTACAACTGCTGGGATGATGTTTGGTTTTTTAAATCCTTTTACTGCAATAGCTAGTTTAGCATATCAAAGCAGAAAACAAAGAGAAGCTTTAGAAGCAAAAGCTAGAGAAGCAGGACAAATCGCAGATACTCAAAGAGCTGGAATGGGATTTGATTTTGCAGGCACGGGAGATAAAGGCGGAGGACGAGCTGGGGGAGGCGGATTTGGCGGAAATACTGCAGGAGGATTTTCTGAATCTGACCCAAGTGCAACAGAAGGATCACATGCTGACGGTGGTAGAGTTGGATATGTGATGGGTGGACTAGCTGATCTAGTCGATATATATGATTGATTATAACAAAAAAAGGCGATAAAAAGGACAAACTATGGCAATTTCAAGGATGAATATGGAAAGACAGCTTCGTAATATGGGTGGACTTATGACACTTGAAGAGCCAAGACAAGGTTATTTTCTAGGTAAGATTGTAAGAAAAGCTAAACGTGCCATTAAAAAAGTTGTTAAGTCACCATTAGGTAAAGCTGCTATTATAGGTGGTTTAGGTATGTATGCTGGAGGACTTGGCCCTTTTGCAAATTTAAAAGGCGCTGGTTTTTTAAGAGGAGCTGGGGGTGGTTTAGGAAGTATTTTATCAAAAGTTAAAAGTGGTGAAGGTATGTTAGGTCAACTTGGAAATGTATTTAGAGTTGGTGGAGAAAAAGACAATCCATTTAGTTTATTTAGATTAGCTGGTGGACTAGCTGGAGCAGGGGCTTTAGCTGCACCATTTTTAATGGGTGGTGGTGAAGAAGAAGGCGTTGACGAAGGTGTACCTGTTTCAGGCGTACAGCCAATGGTGGCTGACATTAGAGAACAAGCTAGACAGTATTATCAAGACCCTACAAAATCTGCATTATATTTTATGCCTCCTGAATCAGCTGTACAAAAAAGATTTTTTGCTGAAGGTGGTGGATTAGCTGACATACCAAGAGGAGGATACAATGAAGGTAAATCTGTTTTATCAAAAGAACAAATGACTATGATAAAACAAATGAAAGATAAAGGATCTGACATAGATACTATATCTAGTATAACTGGAGTAAGTTTAGAGGATGTAAATAAATTTTTAGCTTCATTAAATCAAAAAGCAGAAGGTGGTATCATGGATTTAGGTGGTATGGAAAAAGATTATAGAGAAGGTGGTTTTGTGCCAATAGGAGCTGAGGAAAGAGCGGACGATGTGCCAGCTAGACTTAGCAAGAATGAATTTGTATTTACAGCAGATGCTGTAAGAAACGCAGGTGGGGGAGATATTGACAAAGGTGCTGAAGTTATGCAAAATATGATGGACAATTTAGAAGCAGGTGGTATGATCTCTGAAGAGTCTCAGGGTAAAGAAAATCCTGCACAAGCAATGTTCGATCAAGCACAAATGTTGGAGAATAGGATAGTATAATGGCATTACCAGATTATTTACAAGAAACCGCCAAGGATTACGCCAAGCAGTTAACGGCTGCAACTTCTGTACCTATAGATACAAGTAAGTTTACAGGCCGTCAGTTTGTTGCCGGTGAAGATCCATTACAAACACAAGCTATTAATTTAGCAACACAAGGTATTGGTGGTTTTCAACCTTTTTTAACATCAGCTCAACAAGCCATAACACAAGCTGGACAAGACATAGGTCAAGTTAGACAAGATGTTTCTGGACTTGGGCAGTTCATGGGCAGTGGAGCAGGGACCGGGGCTGGATCAATTGCAGATTTTACATCACCATTTCAACAACAAGTTATTGATGAATCATTAAGACAGTTTGATAGATCAAGAGCAGGTGGTTTACAACAAATAGCAGATCAAGCAGCACAATTTGGTGCGTTTGGTGGTGGTAGACAAGGTGCATTAGAAGGACAGTTTATGGCCGACACTGCATTAGGTAGAGCAGGACTTGAAGCACAATTAAGAGCACAAGGTTTTGCAGATGCAGCAGCAAGAAGAGGTCAAGCGTTTGGACAACAACAAAATTTAGCAAATCAAAGAGCACAATTAGCAGCTCAACAAGCTGGTTTAGCACAAAATCAATTTGCATTGTCTAATTTCCAACAACAAGGTAGAGCTGCAGACGTAGCTAACTTAGGTCAGCTTGGTGCTTTTAGACAAGGATTAGAACAATCACAATTACAAGCAGATGCGCAAGCTGCACAAACTGGAGCTTATGAACCATTTAGAAGACTTCAACAATATGGAACAGGTTTAGGTGGATTAGCAGGATTTGCTCAAGCTGCACCATTACCAACAGCTACTCCTAGTCCATTCTCAACAGCTCTAAGTACAGCATTAGGTATTGGCGGATTGTTCGGGAAATTTAGGTAAGATATGAGACCATTAAATAGACCAATGTTTAGATACGGCGGCCCTATCAAAGAGGGTATTATGCAGGGTATGAAAGAACCACAAGCTGTTAACACAGTTGGTAATAATGCTAATAGAGATGCAATGGGTAGAGAAAAACATGCTTTCTTTGTTCCTTTTATGGGTTTACTCGGTCAAGGAGCTAGAATGGCATTAGCCCCTGTTGGTAGATTTGCAATGCAACAAATAGCTAAAAGAGGTGTAACGTCACCAGGATCAGGTTTAATAAGATCTGGTTTGGGTAGAACAAGACCTATGACGTCTGCTGATAGTTTAACTACAGAAGCTATGAAATTTAAACCAACTGCATTTGGTAAATATCTTTTAGGTTCACCTGAAGCAAAAGCTATTGGAGCAGTGGCTTCTGGATCTGGTAGAATAGGTGGTGCAATTAAAAAAGTAGGAACAAGTCTTGCTAAGTCTCCATTATTAGTAGGAGGTGCTGCATATCAAGGATTTAAAGCATTGGGTCCAGATGAAACACCAACTACAGCAGAAGAAGATACAACAAATCAATTAAAAAGAGTTGATGAGATAGGAACAGGTACAGGCACAGATAAAGGCACAACAGGTGGCAGTGTTACTGACGATCCTAACAAAGCAAAACAAATTCAAGAAGATAGAATAGCAAAAACTAAAAAAAGATATTACGAACTCATGGGTCTAGATAAAATGAAAAAAGACGCTGCGTATGACTCATTAATAGATGCAAGTAAAATTGTATCTGAAGAGGGTGGAGACCTTAAAGGAGCTATTAAATCAGGAACTTTACAAAACAGAATTATACAAGCTATATCTAAAAACTTAGATAAGTCTTCTGATATTAAACGACAAATAGATGCTGCGATATTAAAAGGTGAAATACAAAAAGATATTGCATCTGCAGATACATTAGAAAGAGACTATAAAAAAGCTAGAATCAAAGCTCTTAATAGAGCAGAGAAACAAGCTGGAGCTTCTGGTCAGATAGCAGAAATAATGGCTAAAAATGATGGTGTTATTCTTGGATCTCAAACGGCAGCGATACTAAGAAATGATGACATACAGTACGATGGAGTAATACAAGATAAACTATTTAACAACTTCAAAAAAGACAATCCTGCTGGAGATGAGATAGATTTTATGATCGCAAAAGGTAAAGATCTAGACGATGGTAGATACATTATCGGTGCAAGGCTTGTTGAGAAAAAAGGTAATCAAGTAGCCTTCGTAGTATAGGAGGACTAAATGGCTTCAATCGAAGAAGTATTTTACAGTAAAGCAAACAACAATAAAGTTGGTACACTAGAGTCTATATTATCTGGTGTTGCATCTGGTCTTATTGCAATACCAAAAGGTTTCTTTTCTTTAGGTGCAACTCTTATAGATCTTGGTGTTGATAGTGGTAGAGCTGCAAGTGTAGAGCAGTTCTTTGATGATCTTACAGAGTTTGACGAGAAAGCAGAAGCAACAGCTGCTGGTAGAATTACAGAAGCATTAGTAAACATAGGTATACCAGGTGGTGTAGGTTTTAAAGTTGCATCTAGAATGGCAGGTGATGCTATGAAAGCTGCACGAAATGGTAAGTATGTAAAACTATCTAATCCTAAATTAAAAGAGGGTATGGATAAAGCCATTGAATTAAATACACGTGGTAAGACAAATAAATTTATTGCAGGTGCACTAGGCGGTGGTCTAGCAGAAGGTGTATTTGTAGGTGATGTAGAAAAAGTTGGTACATTTGGTGATCTTATTGGTGGACCAACAGCAGTTGATAGATCTACAGATGACGATGCAACAAGAGAATTATTAAACAGAGTTAAATTTGGTTTTGAAGGTGCATTATTTACGGGTGTTATAGGTGGTACAGGCACGTTGGTTAAAAAACTAACAAATAGAAACAAACAATTAGATGTAGCAAACTCTAAATTAGATAGATTTATAGATAGAATTGCATCAGGGTTCAGAGCACGAAGTGGTAAGACACAAGAGTTTTTTGATCTTGAGAGAACTTCTATTGGTGAGAGAGCTGCAGATGCTGCAGGTGCAAGAAACATATCAAGAGAACTAGACCAGGCAATAGACAAAGTATTTCCACCAGCAAGAACAGTATTTAATCAGGCTGCTGCAAAAGACAGACAAAAATTATTAAACGAGATAAATGACCTATTATTATCTGGTGATCCTAAACTTGATGATCTTGGTGTTGCGCAGTTTGGTAAATTAGATGAAACAAAGAAAGCTGCATTAGTTAAAAAACTAAAAGATTTAAAAGTAGAGGATGAAGTTACAGCAGATATACTCGGTGGTTTATCTGCAATAAGAACTAGATGGGCAGACTTATTTTCTAAACTAGGAAGATCACTAGGTAAGAATGAGATACAAGAATTTAAAAAATTATTTGGTAATAAATTTAAAAATTATCTTGGATCTACGTACGACATATTTCAAAACCAAAGTATCTTTCCATGGGCAAGATATAAACCAAGTGCAGAAGCAATAAACGAAGCTAAAGAAGTATTTAAATCTAGTGCAAAAGAAGCAGGTGAAGAACTTACAGATCTACAAGCAGAGCAAGCTGTAACCAGAGTATTAAAAACTGCGAGACTACCAAAAGGTATTAGAATGGATAAACCGTCTGATGCTATATTTTCTGTACCAGATTTTTTTGTAAACAGAACTACACTAGATGAAGTTGTAACAGACAGAGGATCTGCATTAATATCTGCAGGTGCAATCAAAGAAGCAGATAGAAAAGTATTTGAAAAACTTTTAGGTAAACAAAATAATCCTATGCAAACCATACTAGGTGGTACAGCTAAACTATCTATGATCACAAGAAGAAATCTTTTCTTTCAAGATCTTATAAGAAAGAATGATGAGCTTATAGCCGCTGGTAAAAAACCTATGTTTGCAAAATCAAATGATGAAGCAAGACTTGTATTTGGTGATGACTACAAACAAATAAGAATTGATCAAGCTAGATCTTTAGACGTTGCGGCGAAGGGTGGATCTATAAATCCTCTTAATGAATTATACACTACACCAGGTATGGCAGATGCTTTAGAAGGTACATCTCTTGCATTTGATAAAGCTGGTATGTTAGGACAGTTGTATCAAAGTTTAATTTTATATCCAAAAGGTTTATCACAGATAGCAAAAACAATTTTATCACCGGTAACACACGTTAGAAACTTTGTATCTGCTGGTGCGTTTGCTACAGCAAACGGTATCATACCTGACGCTACTGCTATTAAAACTGCATATCAAGCATTACAAACACCACTTAAGGGTACGAGACAACAGAATGATCTATACGAAGAGTTATTAAAACTAGGTGTTGTAAACTCTAACGTAAGACTAGGAGATCTAACCAGGTTGCTTGAGGATGTAAACTTTGGTGAGACTATGACATCTGACAAAGGTCTTAGAATGTTACTCAAACCATTATCAAAATTAAAATCTGTATCACAGGACCTATACACAGCTGAGGATGATTTCTGGAAGATAGCATCATGGGCTATGGAAAAATCTAGATTGGAATCTAACATGTTAGCCAAAGGTATTAAAAGAGGTGACGTAATAAAAAGAAACGGTGTAGATATAACTATTGACGACCAGTTTTTTAAAGAAGAGGCAGCTGACATTGTAAGAAATAATATACCAAACTATGACTACGTATCTGACTTTGTTAAGTCATTAAGAAAACTACCTATTGGAAACTTTGTATCATTTCCTGCAGAGATAGTTAGAACAGGTACAAATATTGTAAGACGTGGTCTTAGAGAGATAAACGAAACATTTACGCTTGCTGATGGAACAGTGGTAAAACCATTTGAGACTATCGGATACACAAGATTATTTGGTTTTGGTGCTACGGTTGCAGCTGTACCATACGCAACACAAAAAGCTTTCCAGGCTATCTACGATGTGACTGATGAGGAAAGAGAAGCTATCAGAAGATATGTTGCTGACTGGTCAAAAAACTCAACACTACTGCCAATAAAAGACGAAAAAGGTAATTTTAAATACATAGATTTTAGTCACGCTAATGCATACGATACATTAATTAGACCAGTACAAACTTTATTAAACTCTGTAGCAGATGGTAGAACAGATGAGGATGGTTTAATGGATGACTTTCTTGCTGGTACATTTATATCCATGAGAGAATTTGCACAACCATTTATATCAGAATCTATTTGGACAGAAGCAGTAACCGATTTAATAGCTAGAGGTGGTAGAACAAGAGAAGGCTTCCAAGTATTTAATCCACAAGATACAGCAGGTGATAAGGGTGTGAAGATAATGAAACACTTAGTAAGAGCACAGATGCCTTTTTCTTTTGAACAATTAAAAAGATTAGATAAATCTATTGAGTCTGTAGATGTTTTAACTAAAGGTAAGTTTGATGAGTATGGACAGACTTTTGAATTTGGTGATGAGTTTCAAGGTTTATTCGGTTTTAGAGAAGTAAAAATAAATCCTGAAAGAAGTTTACAATTTAAAGTTGCTGATTATCAAAGAGGTGTTAGAGAATCTAGATCATTGTTTACTAGAGAAGCTTTGCGTGGTGGTCCAATAGAACCAAGAGAAATTGTTGATGCATATTTAAACGCAAACAGAGCTTTGTTTGATGTTAGAAAAGAATTTGGAAAAGATTTAAATGCTGCAGATGTTTTAAATATTGATCCAAGAGCGTATCGATCTGCAACAGGAAGATTATCTAATGTAGATGTAAACGCTATACGAAACAATATATTTAGACCAATAACGTTATCTGATGAAGTAAGATCAGCGTTTGCACAAAACGCAGCAAGAATAGGCGCAATAAATCCATTAACAGATGCGTTACCTGTTATTGCACAAATATCAGCAGACATGAGACTTGTTTCTTTAGAAGAACCATCGTTTCCATTTTTTGAAAACCCACTACTACCTATTACACAAGATACACCTGTAACACCAACATCGTTAAATTTACCTGGTATTGATGCAAATATAGTTAATAACCCTGGTGCAGCAGGATCTTTTTCTAACTTGACAACAGCACAGAAACTGTCAATATTGTTTCCACAAGGATAATTATGGCTAAGAAATCAGCATTACAAAAAATAGAAGATCATGAAAAGCTTTGCAGAATAATGCAAAAGCAAACGTTCGAACAAATAAAAGAAATGAGAGAACGTATTAAACGAATTGAATACATGATTGTAGCTGGAATGGGATCAATAATTGCAGCTTTACTTATGAATTATATGAAATAATGACAGCAAGTTTTGGTATTGGAATGTTTTTTTATGGTATGGTATGTATAACTATCGGAGCAATTGCTGTTTACTACGTAATAAATAAATTTAATAAAACTCCAGAACAAATTGAACAAGAAGAAAACGAAAAATATTTAAAAGAATTACAAGGAAAACTATAATGGAATTGACACGTAACTTTACTCTCTCAGAACTTATTAAAAGTGACACTGCTATCAGAAAAGGCATCAACAATAATCCTAACGCAGAGCAAATAGAAAAATTAAAAGCGTTGTGTGAAAATATTCTTCAACCGGTACGCGACCATTTTGGCAGAGTTAAGGTAACGAGTGGTTTTCGTAGCGTTGATTTATGTCTTGCCATCGGCAGCTCAAGTAACAGCCAGCACGCAAAAGCTGAAGCGGCAGATTTCGAATGTCCAGGCGTAGACAATGTTGAGCTTGCTGATTGGATTAAAAGAGAGCTTCCGTATGACCAGCTGATTCTCGAGTTCTACACTCCAGGTGAACCTAATAGCGGATGGATACATTGTAGTTATATTGAAGGAACTCCTAGAGCTTCTTATTTACATGCATTTAGATCAGAGGGTAAAACAAAATACAAACCTATTATAGGTAACGCAAAAGATATTTTTATTTAAAAATACCAAAGCAAACATAAAACAAGACTAATCCATAATCCAAATCTTATAACAACACCAGGTCTTAGATCCATTCTTTCAATTCCTCTCCCATTATTTGTGTAGCTATGTCAACTTTCTTACGCAAAGCTTTTACAATACGTGTATCTACAGTGTTTTCACATATAATATCTATATAGGTCATAGGTTTTTCTTGACCTATACGATCTATTCTGGCTTCTGATTGCTGTCGTTTTTCTAGGTCATAACCATTAGAATAATATATCATAGTGCTTGCAGCTGTAAGTGTAATACCATAACCACCAGTCTGTGTAGTTCCTACAAAGAACCGGACTCCGGAATTAGGGTCCTGGAATTTTTTTATATTCTCTTGTCTGTCTTCTTGTGGTGTTAGTCCATAATAATCTACGTAACAACCCTCTCCAAATTCATTGTGTAATGCTGTCAATATATTGCTGACATCTCTTTGAAACTGGGCCCAGATAACAACCTTACCCTCTATCTCATACAATAGATCTAATAATTCACCTATTCTATTATTAGGCATCTCATGTATAGTGCCATCATCAGCTGTAAAATGACCACAAGTTATCTGTTGTAATCTCATTAGCTGAGTCAGAACTGTAGCGGTAGTCATCA
>Ga0209348_1000751_pt1 | contig 16234 bp, 29 predicted proteins | sample ETNvirenome_2_30_FD_184065 | JGI IMG/M metagenome (GOLD analysis project Ga0209348, IMG submission 184065) | Marine viral communities from the Pacific Ocean - ETNP_2_30 (SPAdes) (version 2) | ecosystem: Environmental > Aquatic > Marine > Oceanic | place: Pacific Ocean | collected 2013-06-22 | reverse complement strand
TGAAGGGTCAGAAATTTTTCCAAAACAAACAGAAATATTAGTGGAACGTGGGGACACTGGTAATTTCTTAAACTTACCCTACTACAATAATACGAAAGGACTACGATATGCGATTGATGATAACGGTAATGCTCTTGCACTTGAGCAGTTTTATACTGCGTATGATAAGTATAGTTGCACCAGAGGAGATGTTGAAGGAATTCGAGTTGCAGAAAAAAAGAGAGAAGAGGCTTTCCCCTTGGGACCGCCATGTCTAAACAAATTAGCTGTAACAGGATTTGGACAAGGATCTAGAAATAATGCTTTGTTTAATATAGCTGTATACTACAAACAATCTGAACCAGATACTTGGGAAGATAAAATTGTAGAAGCAAATTTAAAATATATGGACCCACCATTAAGTAATAGTGAGGTTCAACAATTAATTAAATCTGTAAACAGAAAAGGCTATGATAAATATAGATGCAAGGATGCACCAATAAATTCTGTATGTCAATCAGGACTATGCAGAACAAAAAGATTTGGTGTAGGATTTGGTGAGGAAGAAATGCCAGTCCTTGGAAGTTTAACTAAATATACTTCTAATCCTCCTCAATGGTTTTTAAATGTAGATAAAACTAGAATAGAATTAAAATCAGAACAACTTTACAACCCAGGTATGTTTGCACTTGCATGTTTAGATCAAGCAAATAAAATTGTACCTGTACCAAAACCAAAAGATTGGAAACAACATTTTTTAAAACCTATGATGTCTAATCTACAAGAAGTAGAACCTTTAGAATCATTAGATCCAATAAATGAATTGACAGGATTGTTGCAAGACTGGACTACCAATAGACAATCAGCAAGAACCAAAGACGATATATTTAACAAGTTACCATACACAGAAGATGGTTTTACATATTTTAGAATGGAAGATTTCTATGCATTCTTAAAGAAAAACAATTGGGACATGGACAAAATTAAAACAGGAAATTTAATTAAAAGACTTGAAGATATATTTGTAGAAGAAACAAGAATAAGAGTTAAGAATCAACAACCAAGAGTAATAAAAATAAAAACAATGAAAAAAATAGATGCGAGTGTATCGCCAGTCAAATACCAAGAGGAAGTGTTTTAATGTCTAAACCAAAGACTTACGATAGAGATGTTGGTAAAAATTGGCATCTTAGATTTAGATTAATTATACAAGAGCTAACAGAAGAATTAGAATTAACACAGATACAGCTACAGATAGCAGAAAGGAAATTAAAAAAGTATGAAAACAATAATACTAGGTCCACCCGGAACCGGAAAAACAACAACGTTGTTAAACTTAGTCGACGAATTTATACAAAATGGGATAAGGCCTAAACAAATTGGTTACTTTTCATTTACAAAAAAAGCTGCAAACGAGGCGGCTGACAGAGCTGCAGAAAAATTTGGATTAGATAAAGAAAACGATTTACCATTCTTTAGAACTTTACATTCATACGCATTTAATCAACTAGGTATGTCTAAAGAAAAAATGATGAAGACAGAGGACTACAAAGAATTTGGACAGAAATGTGGCATACCAATTAAAACAGCAAAGTATTCAAACGAAGACGGAACTTTTAATTCTGACAATGAGTATCTTACAATCATAAATACAGCACGTGTAAAACGTATGGATTTACTTGACTATTATGACTCTAGGCAAAACATGTTAGACATTGAACGCAATACGTTGTATTTACTAGCTGAAGAGTTAAATAAATTTAAAAAAGAAAAAGGTTTGAGAGATTTTACAGATTTACTAGAAAATTTTATTGATGGTGATGTCCATAACAAATTTAAAGTTTTGTTTATAGACGAAGCTCAAGACTTGTCTTTATTACAATGGGACATGGTAAGAAAGATATGGAGTCGTGCAGAGAAAACTTATATAGCAGGTGATGACGATCAAGCAATATTCAAATGGGCTGGTGCAGATGTAGATCATTTTATTGCACTCAAAGAAGAAGTTGATGATATACAAACCTTAGATCAATCCTATCGTATACCTGGAGGGCCCATACACGAACTCTCACAAAACATAATTAATAAAGTACAAAATAGATTTGATAAAGATTATAAACCTAGATTAGAACAAGGAATTCTAAAAAGATATTCTGATCCAACACAAGTAGATATGTCATCAGGTAATTGGCTGGTGTTATCATCAGCCAATTATTTTTTAGATGACATCAAAGAGTTATGTCAGATTCGTGGTTGGTATTATCAATACAAAGGTATGAACTCTATACCACTTAAACTATTATTAGCTCTAAACAATTGGGAATCCTGGCGTAAGGGTGAACTATTAAATGCATTAGAAATAAAAAACATATACGAATATCTTGGAGACAATGTCATGCCTGGATTTCAAAAAGGTAAAACATTACACTCTGATGTAAAATATAAAATTGAAGAATGTAAAAAAGATCATGGACTGATGACAGGTAATGTTTGGTTTGAAGCCTTTGAAGGTCTTGATCCTATCACAGAAAATTACATACGTAACATGCGAGCTAATGGCGAACAGATAAATAAAAATCCCAGAATAGTAATGTCAACAATACACGGAGCTAAAGGTGGTGAGGCTGATAAAGTTTTACTTATGCAGGATCTAACAAATGCAGCGTTAGAAACTTTTAGCCATGACCCTGACGAATTACACAGACTCTTTTACACCGGAGCGACGCGCGCGAAGCGTGAACTGCACATCGTAGATCCTAAAAATTTTGATAGAGCTTACATAATATGACAGACATACATTTTGATATAATTACTTGTATATACTGCGGTGAACCAGGTAGAGACAGACACCACTACAAAGAATCCGTAGCTAATTCTGGTAGAAAAAGAAGTTATAGAAAAGGTGAAACATTGCCAGCATGTAGAGAATGTAATCTTTTAATTGGAGCACTAACTCCTACATACACAGAAACGTGTTATTTGTTATATGATAAAATATCTGACAGGCATAAAAATGTTTTATCAATTCCAAAATGGGATAAAGAAGATTTATCAGAACTAGAGGGTAGATTAAGAAGATCAGTAACTTCTAAAATTAGAAAGAAAAAAATTATTATGGAAAGATTAGATTTTTTATTAAGAAATGCACAAAGCACATTAACGTATGAAAACATCAAAGATATAATTTTTTATGGAGGATAACTATGAGTAAAGTATGGGACAAGCAGCACGGCGGGAATCACTATCAAAAGTATAAAATTCAACCTAGTAAGTTTGTAGTAGAGAATGAGTTGCTATATCCGGAAGGGTGTGCTATTAAATACATTATAAGACATCGAGACAAAGGTAAGAAACAAGATTTATTAAAAGCAATACATTTCATAGAAATGATTATTGAAAGGGATTATAAGTGAGAAGCACACAGATACCACTATTTACACCTGAAACAGAATGGGTAACACCAGACGGATTAAAAGATTTAAAAGGTTATAAAGAAATAGCAATAGACTTAGAAACTAATGATCCTAATTTATTAACACTTGGTTCTGCTAACGTAGCAGGCGAAGGACATATTGTAGGTGTTGCTATAGCTGTTGATGGTTGGAAAGGTTATTATCCTGTAGCACATGAAGGTGGTGGTAACATGGATAAAAAATTAGTTTATGCTTGGTTACAAGATATATTTAATCAAACAGAAACTACATTTATATTTCACAACGCTATGTATGATGTGTGTTGGTTACGTCGAGAAGGCTTGTCATTAAAAGGCCACATTGTTGACACAATGATTGCAGCCAGTCTTATTGATGAAAACAGACTATCTTACAGATTAGATGTTTTATCTAAACATTATATTGGTTTAGGAAAAGATGAAAAAATTTTAGTTGAAGCTGCAAAAAATTATGGTCTTGATCCTAAAAAAGATATGTGGAGATTACCTGCATTGTTTGTAGGACAATACGCAGAACGTGATGCAGAATCTACGTTAAAACTTTGGCAAAGATTAAAAGTAGAATTATACAATCAAGAGTTAATGGATATATTTAATTTGGAAACTAAATTATTTCCATGTTTAGTTGACATGAGATTTAAAGGTGTAAGAGTTGATCTTGAGAAAGCAGAAAATATTAAAAAAAATCTTATGGATCGCGAGGCTAATATTGTTAGTAAAATCAAAGGTTTAACAGGAGTTGATGTAGAAATACATGCAGCAAGAAGTATTGCAAAAGCTTTTGATAAATTAAAACTTCCGTATGATAGAACAGAAAAAAGTAAAGAGCCAAGTTTTACAAAAAACTTTTTACAAAATCATCCGCACGAATTACCAAAACTAATTGCAGAAGCAAGAGAGATAAACAAAGCTCATACAACTTTTATAGATTCAATAACTAAACATGCAATTAATGGTAGAATACATGCAGATATAAATCAAATAAGATCAGACCAGGGTGGAACTGTCACTGGTAGATTTAGTATGTCTAATCCAAACTTACAACAAATACCTGCAAGACACCCTGAACTTGGTCCACTGATTAGATCTATATTCATACCAGAGGAAAAACATATGTGGGGATCATTTGACTACTCACAACAAGAGCCAAGAATTTTGGTGCATTATGCAAAGTTACAAAACTTAGAAGGTGTTGATGAAATTGTAGATGCATACAACCAAGGAGATGCAGACTTTCACCAGGTTGTTGCAGACATGGCAGGTATAGAACGTAAACAAGCTAAAACAATTAATCTTGGTTTAATGTATGGTATGGGTAAAAATAAATTAATGGCAGAGTTAGGTTTGATGAAAGATTCTGCGGAAAAATTAATTAAACAATATCACACAAAAGCTCCGTTTGTAAAACAACTGATGGATAATGTATCTCGTAAAGCAAACGATAGGGGTAAAATAAGAACGCTATTAGGCCGTGCGTGTCATTTCGATCGTTGGGAACCTGTGCAATTTGGAGTGTTTAAATCACTACCCTTAGAGGAAGCTAGAAAAGAATATGATGAACCATTAAAACGTGCATTTACATACAAAGCTTTAAATAAATTAATACAAGGAAGTGCTGCTGACATGACTAAAAAAAGTATGGTAGCGTTATATGAAAATGGTATAATACCACACATACAGATTCATGATGAGGTAGATATCTCTGTTGAATCTGATGAAAAAGCAGAGAACATAATTGAGATTATGGAATCTGCGGTGGAGCTAAAAGTACCTAATAAGGTTGATTATGAAAAAGGAAAAAATTGGGGCGATATTAAGTAAACTAAACGTTTGGTCGCTGTATTATAGACAAGAAATCGTATTGTTTTCTGCTGGATTTATAGTAGGTTTTATTCTTGGACTATGGCTTTATTAAACGCAGACATCCCACCAATATATTGTCAAGTAAGGAAGGAGTATCTTTATGACTTTAAAAAACATCACGGAGAAAGTGAAGACTGCGTTGTCTTCGGTCTCACAAGTATGGCAGGGGCAGCAACATTATTTCACATCATGTTGCCAAATGGTGCGGTCTTTTTTAGATTGCCTATCTCAGCGTTTTTCCAAAAGGATCTCGATAGAACCAAAGTGCCTGATATGCCTGTCGACACGCTTCAATTGTGGAATAGTTTCAGCTATTACCCTAGCGTGCATATGTTTAATTATCTAACATCACAACGCGGTAAATACTTCGGAAAAGATAAAAAATTATATTATGGTGAATATCTGTTCACCATTGACTGGTGTCATCCTGAAAGTAACATTCTGGACACTGAACACAGTGAGATTCCTCACGAGCATAAGTGTGGACATGTTATGGCTCTTGATAATGGTAACTATTCAATTCAACCTAATAATCGCATTCTTTGGAATATTAGTAATTTTACCACACGAGACGACATACCAGACTATAAGGTTCAAACTACAGAATGGAACGTCGAGAATAAGGGCTGGATTACGGAGGATACTGACAAAATGTTCTATGAAATAGAGGACAAATAATATATTATACTTGGTTATGATAATAGAGGTAGCCAGGGATGAATTACACTTTTACAGCTGTATTGATTATACTACTTTGCCTGATGGCTCTGTTTTTAGAACCAGGATATATACCTAAATGAGCAACAAACCATTAAACATATCTGAATCCGCTGCCGTGCAGATGCCGATGAAGACGGTTGCTAGTTTGATTTTGCTCGTCGCAGCCGGCGTGTTCGCTTACACCGAGTTGACGGCTAGGCTGGTATCGCTGGAGACTTCACGTGAGCTATTTGAAAATGATTTGTTAAAAAAATCTGAGCAAGTACCCGTGGACCAAGAACAACATTTTTTACTCGAAGATCTTTATAAGTCTGTAGAGAAGATGGAAAAGACTCAAGAGATGAACATGACAAACAAAGTTAATATAGAATTTCTTGCATCACAATTAGACAAAGCATTAAATGATATTGAAGAACTAAAAGATAAGGTAAGGGAAAATGGCAACGGGAAGAATTACTAAAAAAGTTTTAGACTATATAGCTGACATAAATAAACAGGCTAAACAAATGAGTTACGTTAAAGAACTAAAAAAATCTGTTGAACACGGTAAAAATGGTACACAAAAATATGTAATCAAAGAAGGTGAGAATAAAGGTAAGACAGTATGATAGGTTTATTTTTTATAGGTTCTGTGGTTTCAATAATTATATTATCTATATTAATATATGTGAGGAAATATGATTGTTGAAGTGGTGGCTCTACTTATGATTGTCAACGGAGAGATTAAGGAACATAGAATTCAGTTTGATCCTCAGACACAAAAATTTTCAATGTCGATGTGCTTAAAAGGGAAAAGAATTGCAACTCGTGGAGAAACAGGAAAAAATATACAACACCAGTGTATAAAGTCTATGGCAGAATTAGAAGAAAATATTGATGGAAGTTTATCGATTAAGAAGTTAATACTTGATTGATGAAGAAAAATTTAAAATTTCAAGCAGAAGTAGTTAATGGTAAGTGTCCAACATGTAATGAGTTTACGATGTTAGTTGGATTAGATAAATGTTTTTTTAGGTGTATGAATTGTGGAGCAGATTTAGAACAACACATAAATGGTAAAATAACTTATCTGCCAGTTATAACATCTCCAAAAGATGCTACACCATTTGTAAAAGAATGGTTGGAAGATGGCGAAAAAATTTAAAGATCACGTAGCACATGAACCTGTATTTCACAAAACGAGTATTGGACGTCATCCTAGTTTAACAAAAATGAACAAATCGCGCCGGCGTAGTTTTAAAAAATACCGGGGCCAGGGGAAGGCAAGATAATGGAAGTAGCTTTAATTTTATATATGTGTTCTGCAATAGAAAAAACATGTTTAGATCCATACATATGGCCTGACAGGTTTTATGATAAATATGGTTGCATGATTGAAGGCTACAAAGAGAGTGGAAAGAAGATAAAAGAAATAGGGCGAAAAGATGTCAACGAACACGACATCTATATAAAATTCGAGTGTCACGAGTATAAGATTATTTTACCGATGCCTAAACCTAAAATACCAGCATAAACTGTCTGCTCACTCCAAGAAAGGAATGAGCAAACAAAAGGTGTGAGAAGAGACTCACATTTTATATTAAAAAAATATCTCTTGCAAGGGTTGATTTATTACTATAGAATCCCATATATGAGTTATAATAATAACACAAGAAAGGACAAATAACATGGCTGATCCAGCTAAATTTAAATCTGTATCTGTAAGTATGCCTACTTACAAGATACTTAAATATCTATCTGCGGGTAAGGTAACTGAAGCAGATCTTACGATTAGTAAAACAATAGAACTACTAGCAAAGAAAGAAGGTAAAAAAAATGGATATAAAAACGGAAAAGGTGATTAAAGAAATCTGTAAAGAATGTAACGGTAATGGTTATATAAGAATACCTTACCACTTAGCCAAAGAAGAGATATGGGCTGATTGTGAGGAGTGTGATAGCCAAGGAGAAATTGTAGTTGAAAAACATCATCTTATATAGATTCTATAACAAAATACATGGTGTTGCCGGTGCGATTAATGCGTGGGCCTGGCAACGTAGTGTATATTATTTAAGAAAAATACAAGGAGAAAGGAAACAATGAAAAGAAAAAAGAAATTACCATGGGGTAAACTTTTATCAATTGATAGAAGATTTTTAGATTTAAGATTCAGTGGTTTAGAGGATGCTATTAACTTAATGGGTAGTAAAGATAAGAAACAACATGTATGGGGTGGCACTGGTTTTAGAGTTAGAAAAAACAAAGCACTGACTCATGATGATATTCAACAAAGCGATGAAGAGTTTCAAGATTCATATAATAATTATGAAGAAGATGCTACATACACTGGTAAAGCTTATTTAAGAATGTCTAGAAAATATAGAGGTAAAGAATATAATTATTTAGTAACTGTAGAAGATCTACCTAAAGATCTAGATATTTAATGAAAAGAAATAATAATTACATCTACCCAAAAACGATTCGTGAAATGATAGATGGTAAACGTCATTATGAAATCAATGGCAAAGAAAAACTACCCTCTGTTACAACTATATTGAAAGCGACTGAACCGGCCGAGAAGCGCGAATCGCTGCAAGCGTGGCGTGATCGGGTCGGCGATGAAAACGCGACGCGGATCGTGGATGAGTCTGCTGCACGGGGTACAGCCATGCACAAGATTCTTGAAAAGTATATTTTAGAAGAAGGTTATCTTGATTTAACAAACGTGGGTAAACAAGCACACAACATGGCCATGCAAGTTATACAAAATGGTTTATCAAACATCACAGAATTTTATGGCAGTGAGTGCACCTTATATTATCCTGGCCTATACGCAGGACAAACAGATTTAATTGCAACACACAAAGGTGATATGGCTGTGATAGATTTTAAACAAACAAACAAACCAAAGAAAAGAGAATGGATTGAAGACTATTGTCTACAATTAGCTGCATACGGTATGGCACATGACTTTGTATACAAAACAGCAATAACTAAAGCTGTTATTATGATGTGCAGTAAAGATAATTTTTACCAGGAATTTGTAATTGCTGGTGAAGAATACAGAAAATATAAACACAAATGGTTAGAAAGGGTTAACGAATATTATGAGACTAAGAGATCTACAACAAATACTTGAAAAATTTACTGACGGACAAAAAGGAACTATGATATCTGATTGTCCAGTATATATTGAAAGTATGTCAGGACATTTAGAAGATGTCAGACGTATTGAAATACAAGAGAGCAATATAATAGGTGATGCTAATCCAGCAAGACTTGTAATCAAAGCAGACAGAAATGAATTATTTAGATCGAAAACATATAAACAGAGTTAATATATCCCTAGGGAGTGGGGTGGAAGCGAGAGTGGAAGCCCCATGTATATAGAATTGGTCAAACATCCTGACGTATTTTTGCGATCAGTAAGCAATAACGTGCCTTTTCCACTAGATGATAAGACAAGTAGGCTTATAAAATTTATGGCAAAAGCTATGTACCAAAATCATGGTATTGGTCTTGCAGCTATACAAGTTGGGTATCAACTTCGTATGTTTGTTATGGATTGCTCACGCAGCCAAGAAGAATACAAAGTATTTATTAACCCAGAAATTATAGAGAAATCTGATGAAACATTACGTGATACTGAAGGTTGTTTATCAGCTCCTGGAAAACAAGGAGATGTAAAAAGACACCTTAGAATCATTCTAAAGTATCAAGATATAAATGGAAAGGAGGAGAAGAAAACATTTTACAATTTAGAGGCCAGATGCATACAACATGAGATGGACCACCTAGATGGTAAGCTGTGTATAGATTATGAAAAAGGTGAATATAGTCGGGACAAACATAAGTCCCAAACAATGGTCGAATCTGATTTTAGAGCTAAATCTGATACGTAAACAATGGTCTCCGTATGCAAAGTTTGAAATACAAGGACCAGGAGTAAAAAAGATAATAAAATATGGCACAAATGTGTTCAAAGATAAGTAGTGTGCCGCGCTATAAGAGAAATTTTAGGGTAAATTTTTTTTTCAGTGATAACTTTTTTTGGGTGGCACAGATGGCACAGTGGTTTTTTGAGCTATTATCGTTGGTATTGTTGACTAATAGGTGTGCCAAGGGGGTTGGCACAGCGTGGCACAGTCAAATAAGCATTGATTTTACTAGGTTTTCTGTATATGTACTCGGCGCGCGAGACAATTTTTTTATTTTTAAAAACTTTTTTACCCAAAAATTTCACTTATAGTATAAGATTCTTATGAGACGTCCTAAAAAATCAAAATATAAATCTGTAATTATAAACAAAAAAAGATATTATTATTACAAAATTACCTGGATCGATCCGACGGGCGATTCGGGCCATGCTACGGCACATGACTCGCTAGGTTTGATACCTTCTACAATGATAACTCATGCATATTTATTTGATAGAAATAAAAAATATATTTGGACGTTTGCATCTTACGAAGAAAATGATGAATTATTTAGTGATAGAAATGTATTTCCAATTGGGTGTATAATTAAAATGGAAAAAATAAATGAAAAATAAAACCTTGACTAAGAATATGCCTAACGTAAAATGGAACCTATTACCACCAAGGCGTGGTCCTAACCCACAAGGAGTAACTTATGGAATGGATAAGAAAAATAAGAAACAACGGCCTAAGAGTTTGGCAAAAGTTTAATAATATATTTAATCAGTCTCACGGTCTGATGCTTTTGATAATTCTAGCTCTTCTAATTTTATCTCTTCAGGCGTAATATTAATAATTTCTTTATTGTCATCTAGAATCTTTTTGAGTCTATCTCTAATTTCTTCTGCTGACATATTGTCAACGTTACCAGTCATGACAAGTTTTTGGTCAACGTAAAGGCCACCGGCTTTTCCACGTGCAACTTCAGCATTCACAGCTGCAGACCATGCACCTTTTTCTAATGCTTGATTTCTAATCTGTGCTAACTCTGATATGTGTTTCTCAAAACTAATACCATACTTCTCTTGCACTTCTGCTCGCAGCTCACCAATGTATTTAACTACCAAAGGAGATATCTTTGGGTTTCTTAATTCTGACGCTGCCTGTCTTGGCCTTGTCTTATAACCTGCCTGAAAGGCTGCCTCTGCTGGTGATAGCCTACCTTCATTGTAAACTAATAACTCTGCAAACTTTATTTGTCTCTCTGTTAATTTAGCTGGAACTCCCATAATGTTTGACTTATATCGTAATCTAGCGTATCAGTCAATTGTGAGAATAATACTAATATTAATACTGCTATCAGGCTGTGCAAAGGACTATCATTTGAATCCTTGGACAACAGTTTTAAAACAAATTTATAAGGCTTCGTACGATGAAACCAGAGTCAAAATTTTGGCAGATTATTAAAAAAAATACACCCAAAATACAGTGGACAAGACTGGAATCTTGGTCCTCTTTTGGTACCCCAGATCTGCTTGGTTATCATGATTCATGCGGATTTTTTATGTGTGAGATGAAGATAGCACGGGGTCCAAAAATAGTATTCTCACCCCACCAAAAACTGTTTCATCAAACCAGAACTAAACGTAACTTTATCATAGTCCAAGACGCCTGTCATGGACACATAAAACTTTATGAGAGTACAGCGATCCACGGTCTGCTGTCCGATCATCGCGAAACGCCATGCTTGGCGCTTGACGATTGGGACCACATTCAACGCTTGCTGCTTGCAGCTTCACCAGACGCTTGAAGCTTGTAGCTTGTAGCTTGAAGCTTGTCGCTTGCAGCTTGTAGCTTGAGGCCCGGACCAGGCGAACGTTCGCACTCACCGTCGTGAGCTCTTAAACTAATTGCCTGATCCGATATTCCACGCGGGAATTCTTTAATGCTTTCCATAACTCACAACTTTAACTGAAGGATCCCAACACTGTCTACAGTCAAGACACTTGCCGCCCTGTGCCGGAGCGGGGCACGTGTGAAAGCCCTTATCCACAACCATGGAAGAGTTGGGCCAGCTGTCATTGCGTTGGTTAATCATTGGAGGGGAGAACCTAATCACCAGGTTTGCAGGTGCCCTGTCCAGATGGTCCTTGATCCACGCTTCACGCGTCGGCATCCAGTGCTTGGTGTCCGGGGTGAGCTTGCATACTTCAAAAATTTTATTTAAATGGTCCAGACTCTGTACGTCTCCTGCATCATGCCACCTGAAATACTTCTGGCGCTTCACCTGTGCAACCATCGCAGCGGTCCAGCGTGAATCGTTAAGCGATCGAAGGCGCACGTATTGCGCTGCCTTAATAGCTTTGTATCTTGTGTAATTACCCTTGAGCGCATAACACATAGAACAAACTGAATTTTTAATTTTACGTAGCTTGCTGCCTGTTTTGCATTCCCATGCTGGAAGACTGTAGCTCAGGCCAGGCATCTTGCTGGTTCTGGTCATGCTACCTGTGATGGCTGCTGCTTCTTTTACTTTCATATTATCCTTTCTGTTTACTCTTATATAATCCCATGCTTGCAAATTGTCAAGCTTGGAGCTTGCAGCTTGTCGCTTTTCTTTTTTCTAGTTTAGAATAATTCTAAACTGCTTGAAGCTTGTAGCTTGCGGCCCTTCTCTTCACGCCAGCGGCTGTAAACAGCCGGGCACTAATAGAAAGGCCTTACCAGTTGTCGCGCAACAGAGCTTCTCAATTACAGCTTCTGCATCTTGCCCTGCCTGTAATCACAACTGATCCCAGGTCCAACCAGCGCGGTTCGATAATCGCTACTTATCTGGTTTCCTTTATCGCTGGACCAGGGATCAGTAGGGCTGTCCGGAATTAGATCACCCTCCTACTGATCCCAGGTCTAGCGCGATGGCACCCGTACGAAGTTTATTTGGCACATACCATCGTGCGCGTATTCCTGTGAGAACGCTCACTAGACCAGGGATCAGTACTAGTGGCTAATAGGCGAGAACAGTCCAAAGTTAGCCCCGTGGTAGCCATCCCTGTTCCAGCACCGCCCGGTGCTCGCGACCTAGAATATAGCCCGGAAAGTCCAGGCGCCCTGTACTAGTTCTGATCCCAGGTCCAACCAGCGTAGATTATCTACTCATCATTTTACGAGTTGGACCAGGGATCAGGCTGGCGTTTAAGTCTCTTTCAACTCAACCCCTCCAGCTAATCCCACTTGCTTTTTCTGGTGCAAGTCCCATAAGTCAGTTATTATAAAGGCTCATGACTCTGGAGCCTTGATTTCTATTATATATTATAATTTCCCATAAGTCAATAGATAAAATAAAAAAAATTTATTTTTTTTTTCTTGACTTTAATTTGCTTATAATATATAATCCCATAATAACAGAAAGGATAATATATGGAAAATGATAAACATTTTACAATAACTTATTATGCTAAAAAGCATAAAAAACATATATCAAGAAATGCAAAATGGGATAGTCTTTGCAGATACTTTACAAGCAAGAGTGGTAATAACTGCATAACTTATTTTGATATAGACGCAAATAATTATAGGACTGCGACTGGAAATTATAAGATAAGATTTTAGTTGACATGAATTTAATTATAATGTATAATCCCATAAATAACAAACAGAAAGGAAAAAAGTGATATACTTAATAATAAAAGAAATAGACTACGAAAATATGGAAAACACATATAGGGTTATGGATTTTGCAACTGATATTGATAAAGCGAATGATATGTTGCAAGGTTATAAACTAATAGAAAAACAAGACAATGTTTCATATTCTATTGTTAAATATGAAAAACCATTGGTCTTAACAAAAGAGGTAGCATGAGTAGAATAAGATTAAACCAAGAGTACAGAAATAAAATTGCAAATCGTATTAAAGTACACTTGCAACAAGAAGATACTCACGAAAAGCAAACTTACGATAATTTGAAAGGCGACCAAATTCAGTTGAATGATGACGCATGGAAAATGGCACAAAAAATTGTTCGTAGGCATTATACCGAAGATGATGTTGCAAAAGCATGGTATCTTCAAAATAAATTTGAAAATGTAAATACTATTGCAAAAGATAGTTGCTTTCATTTTCACTACATGGGTAAAAAAGAAACAAGGGACTATGACAACAATCTAAAAATTGAGGACGCAACAATAGAAAAGCATTTTGATTTTAGATTAAATGGTTCTATTGATACCGATAATAATTATTCATCTTCAAGAGATTATGCTTATGGCTATGCTTTGTATCGTGATGAAATCAATGCACAAGAAAACTGCAACGCAGATATTTTGATTGAACAAGAGGGCAAAGATAATAACCCACACAAAACAAAATATACTGATAACAATAATCAATATCTTGGTAATGATGATAGTGGTTATGGCAAACAATGGAATGAAAAATATCAATTAGATTTAATTGGTAGAGATTATTGTAGAGATCGTTCTATTGCATGTTCCGAAGATGAATTCATGTTCTTAATGGATTGGAAAAGACAGAAAGGTCTTTTTGTTAGAGCACATGAAAATTGGATTAAGTCTATTTTAAATCAAATGAAAGAAATCAAACTTGGTTTAAAAGGTTATAAATATCTTGATGAGGCAATAGAACTTTGCAACGAACTTGGTCTTGCAATTACTGACGCAGAAATTGTTAGAACTAACTCAACTGGTTTGACTATTTATAATCCTAAAAATTTAGCTGATAGGGTTAAAAGTATGAAAAACAAAAGAGAGAAAACAAGAGCAGAAAAAATAGCAGAAAGGTTATTATACGAAAAACAACAACAAGCTATTAATTAACTATTGACAAATGTATGGGATTAGTATATAATCCCATACATAACAGAAAGGATAAAATGAAATTATTATTATTATTATTGGGTGTAGTAATGGCGCAAGTAAGTTTAATTATTGCATTCCATACATCACATTTAATTGTTTCAATACTATTATTGTTTTTAAGTATAACAATGATATTTGGGGGGTTGCCAAAATATGACGTTTAATTGGTGTCATGGTCCCAACTGCCATACAAATACAACAGTTGACCGAGTGCGAGGTAGCAAAGGAAACAAAGTATTAAGAACTAGAAAGATAACAGAAACTCAATGGAATAGGAATTCTGTTTGGTCTGTCTTTTGTAGTCAAGGTTGTTATACTGATTTCTTTTATAAACATTGGCAACAAGTCATTGCAATCGCACCACGACGCGAGGCTCTCGAAACGCCGATCAACGATCCGGTAAAAGAAACGAATAACAATAACTATGGGTATTCCTGGAATAATTGGACCATTGAAAAGAAAGGGGTTGACAATGTATAGATTATAATATATAATCCCATACATAAACAGAAAGGAAAACATGACAACAGAAAGAACAGAAAAAAGAGTTAACAGATTTAATGGTGAGTCTGTTATGCTAACACCAACAGAGGCTAAGATTCATGATGAGATATTCATCCACGAAGTGCAAGCGACTCTGGAGGATTATAAACTTGGCCAAGGCGTGAGTAAGCATTGGCAAAAGATGAGAGATAAACTTGCATGGTTTATGAAACACAATGCGAAAGCATACATGGTATTACTAGATTAACTTTCTGTTAATAAAGCGCACAACCATAGGTTGTGCGCGGCTCCCGAGGGGTCCCGAGCGGATCGCATCACAGAAAAAAAATAAACACCCCCCACCACCCTTTTGCAAAAAGGGGTCCCAATAGATTTACCTTTGCTGCTTGATTTAGAGATAGATCAGCTGTAAAATCGTTATGAAGAGGGAAACAGAGTTGTAAAAAATTCTGCAAAAATTTTTATGAAACAAGACTTTATTGAAAAGCTGCCGCCTGACGCGCAGAAAGAATTCCTAAAACTAGCCATGAAGCTAAACGAGAAGACCAAACAATCCAAGGTCCACGACTCGTTCTTAGATTTTGTCAAACACGTATGGCCAGAGTTTATCGAGGGCAAGCATCACAAAAAAATTGCTGACAAGTTCAACAAGCTAGCACAGGGTAAAATTAAAAGATTAATTATTAATATGCCGCCAAGGCATACTAAGTCAGAGTTCGCGTCCTTTCTTCTTCCCTCTTGGATGGTGGGACGTAAACCTGATCTTAAAATTATACAGACAACACACACCACAGAACTCGCAATACGTTTTGGTCGTAAGGCTAAAACTTTGATTGACTCCCCTGAATATCAAGAAGTGTTTAAAACAAGACTCAGAGAGGATTCACAAGCTGCGGGTAAATGGGAGACCGAGCAAGGAGGTGAGTACTATGCAGCGGGTGT
>Ga0209348_1000750_pt1 | contig 16237 bp, 20 predicted proteins | sample ETNvirenome_2_30_FD_184065 | JGI IMG/M metagenome (GOLD analysis project Ga0209348, IMG submission 184065) | Marine viral communities from the Pacific Ocean - ETNP_2_30 (SPAdes) (version 2) | ecosystem: Environmental > Aquatic > Marine > Oceanic | place: Pacific Ocean | collected 2013-06-22 | reverse complement strand
TGTGTTTGAATGTCCATAAGAGCCTGCTGCTGCGCCTGTTGACCTACCGCTGCCTCACGAAGACCCAACTGACCTAACGCCTCTGCTTGTGCTTGCTGCGCTTGCTGCGCCTGTAAAAAGTTCTGTGCTTGCGCCTGTGCCAAAGCTGCTGCGCGGTTTCGGCCTATCTCTGCCTGTTGAACCGCGGCCCGTGATCCGCCGAAAGCTCCCGCGCCTGCCGCTTGTTGGCCCGCTTGAGAAGCCTGTATGTCAAAGGATCTGTTTATCTCTGCCTGTATAGCTTGTTGATACGGGTTCATAAACTGACTTAAACCCTGCAAGCTAGGATCTAATGTGGTTCTTGCGTCAGTAAGCGCGGTGTCCGCTCCTTGCAAGTATTGCTGATAACCACCTATGCCTCCAGTAGCCGGAGCGGCAGCAGCAATCGCGTCCTGCTGTAGTTGAGACATACCCGCTATCTGCTGGGTAGGCAGGGTAATCGGCTGATCGGCTAGTTTTTGTGCGGATTCAAGAAGCCCTAGTTTATAGGCTTCAATTTCCGGGGCTTCGCGTACAATGGAGGTTTCTGTAGCCATTATGCCATCGCCTTCCCTTTAGCCTCAAGGCCGCGCATCATGTCATACATGCGGTTGATGCCTTTGTTATTGTCCCCATCACCCAAGCCTTTGACCGCGTTGGTTGTCATTACAAACTCACCGGGCATCAACATAGCTTTCACGCTGTCTTTGCCGGGAGTGCCCTCATCAGGCATGATACCGCCTACACGGCGTGGGAAAACACCGCCTCCGTCTTCATACTGACCCAAACCTTGAGTGAAAGTTGTAGGGACAAACACGTTTCCTGTAGCGTATTGAGGGGTATAACCAGAAAGTAAGAAGCGGTCCTTATATTGTTGATAATACTGATTAGGGCCTGCGAGTCTTTCCATCTCTTCTTTTCTGCGTCTTTCTTCTTCATCTTCTTCATCATCACCATCCATCGCTTTACTCAACCCATAGGCTGCGCCTGCTGTAGCCACGGTCCCGGCGGGTAAGAGAGATCTTGTAAGAGTCGGCGTGGCATCAGCTATGGCTTGTTTTGCCATCTCTAAGCTCATGCCCGGATTTTTGGCCATAAGCTCTGTTGGAGTAATGCTTGGTCCGGATGGTAAGAAAGCGTCTCCCATACCCTCTAAAAACCCTATATTATCTCCCGGAGTAAAAGCTCCTTTAACGCTTTCAAAAAAGCCCGGAGGTTTAGTGGGAAGCTCAACAGCTTGACTTAAATCAAATGCGGGTTGTGTAGGAGCCGTAGTCGCAGCAGAGCCTGTTTGAGTGGCAGCAAATCTTCCTTGAACGGGATCAGTGCCTTTAGCAAAAGGGCTAGTCTCAAGAAATGTTCCGTCGGCGGCTGTCGTACCAGTTACATCTGTCGCACTAGCCACGGTATCAGTGGGAGTAGTAACCCCCTCTTTAACACTAGCTAAAGTCTCAGAAGCCGGAGTAACCAAAGCTTGGTCAGCTAAAACTTTTTCGTAACCGGCTTGACCAAACTGACCGCTAACAAGCTGCTGACCGGCTGTTTGTAGGTTGGAGAAGGAAGCCTGTTTGGCTATTTCATCAAATGCACCTTGAGATATAGTTTTACCGGCAGCTTTAGCGCCCATCGCTCCTTGAACACCAGCAGTTGCGCCGCCGATAGCGCCACCAATCAAGGCATTTTTGAAGGCGTCTTTTAAGCTCCCGCCCTGTATCAACGTGCCTATACCTGATCCAAGAGCACCTGAGTAGATTGCACCAAGGCCGGGGAAGGCTGCGTTCAGAGCAAAAGGTATAATTACCGGAGCGGCTTTCTTAATTATCTTGGTCACGCCCTTGAGGGCTTTGCTCACACCTTTAGCTAGTTTGCTTACACCTTTTTTTACACCCTTAAACAACTTTTTCAGGAAAAACTCAGGCATACCCGTTTCAGGGTTGATAGAGTTTGCGCCAGAACCAACCACATAGCGCTCTGGGTCCTCTACACCAAGATCTCGTAAATGACTAAATATAGAGTCCCGTAGCTTTGGGTTGTCGTCAATCAGGGCTTTCGGGACAATCAACTCACCGGTTTCAACGTGAGCAACGGTGTCATCACCGTAACGACCGTAAGATGCCATGCGCGTGGCAATCGGCTCAAACGTAGCGATACCGGCAGATCCAAACTCCTGCGCCGCTTCTTCACGCTCTAGAGCTTCAATTTCGTGGTCTTCCATATAGAAATCGGCGATACCGCCTGCTGGAAACTCAAGAATCTCTGCTGCTTGTGCCATTTTTTAATTCCCTGATATAAGGTTTCCCGCAGTCTAACCTTTTTTTTCAAACACGTCTACTCTATGACGTGCTTACAGTCACCGTTCCCACAGAACCCGTCGCGGAGAAAGCCCCGCTAAAAATTTCTGTCTTACCAACTACTTTTAAGAAGCCGCCATCTGCAATGTAAATATCGCCTTGCTGAAGCAAATTGTTGTTACCATCGGTTGGCACCTCTTGAAAGTTAAGTTGAGGGTTCTGCATTTGCCTCAAAAATATCTCTAAGGCTCTCACCAAATCCGTGATGTATTTTTCATTTACCTCTTTTGGAGGAGTGGGCAACCTTGGAAAAGGCGTGACATTAGTAGCCATTATCTTCTCCCGTCCATTCTTAGATCCACTCTTGGACTACCCAATCTCCATCTCGTACCGGTAGAGGAGGAGTCAACCTTAATACTAAAAGACCGTCCCCTTAGTCTGACATCCGCCTTGCTTGTAAACTGTTCAAAGGGCACGGTGGTAGATGTTGCCGTCCGGTCTACTTTGGCTAGATCAGATTGAAGATAGCTACCACCCGGAAAATTGTTGGTTTGTAAGGTCACGTTAACCGTAGGGTCAGAATTAGTTGACCCTGTAAAAGTAAAATCAGGGATTATTCTTCTTACAAAACTAAATTTATCCCCCTCACCAATATCAATCGGGCTGGATTCAATACTGGCAGTTAAGGCAGATCCGTCGTCCGTGTAACCCGATTCGTGATTATACAAATAGTTATTGGCTGCTCCTATCGGGAAGTCTCTTATGCCTCTATCTATAAACGCCGTCCGGCCCAGATCACCGTAGTACCATAAGTTTTCTGCATAATTAAAGATCACGTACCTGTCGTTTTCACCGTCTCCGCCATTTGCCAACGAGTTGCTGTTAGATGTGTAAAACCAGATAACCTCACTAAACTCTGATATGATCCCAGCATACACTTTTTCAAACTGGTCAAAGTCGAAGTCAAAAAACACGTGTTCTGTTACCGTACAGGGCAGTTGTTGGGTCTTACCATCGTATAAGTAAAAATTCTGTTTACCCATCCAGAAGACTGCGTCCTCTACGGCAACGGCTGCATTTGGGCCCATGATTGTAATGTTGGAAGCCAGAGGCTGTATACCAAAGGTAAACGGCGCACCTATAAACTGCATTGAATGAACGGAACTATTTGTAAATACAACTATCTCACGCTTTGTCTCTATGGCTTTTACAAATTGAGATCCTGTACCTATACGTAAGTCACCTGCCGTATTCGTAGCAGTCGGGTTCCAGTCCAGTACGTTCTCTTGATCAGAGAAACGAATTAACAAAGGGTCCTGTGTCGTGCTGCCTACTGGATTTGTCCCAAAGGCTATTACATGCCTATCAACATCCGATACCAATATTTGCTTTGCTATGACAGGTGTTTCATTAGCACCGCCGATTGTGCCGATCTCAACAGCCCTATTAGAGAGACCATCATCTTTTATCCAATAATAAATAGCGCCATCTCGTGGATTTATTATCAGGTTTTCTCCAAAATTATCGTGACTCCACAGTCTTAATTGAGTGGTCACACCAATAGATGCAGCAGACCCCCAAGTGCCTCTGCCCCATGTACCGGCACCCCAACCAGTACCGCCAACGCCGTTAGCTAAACCAGAATTTATCTGGTATACCCCGTCTACACCTGAACCCCCATTACCGCTATCGCTGGCATTTGCTGTAACAGTTGCACCGGAGGTGTCTTTTGCCTCAAAAGTATATGTGTTTGAGGTGGGCGCACTGGTTATCTGATATTCTTGATTTAGAACAGCCGCAGTTACGTTTCCACCAAGACTTACTGCACCAGATATTGTTACGTGGTCCCCGGTAACTGCTCCATGATTACTATCAGTAGCGGTTATTGTAGAGCTACCGTTTGTCGCGGCAAAAGTTATGCTATTTGTAGAGGTTTTTCTAATAGGCGTTATGTCGTAGAACTGTTGACCCTCTTCTATGTAATATTTGACCTCTGTTCCTAGCCCTAGCAAATTAGAACCATCTAAAGCCGACCAGTTAAACAATCCTCTGGCCGTGCCCACATATGTGTTAGTACTATATTTTTCCCAGCCACCAATTATTTCCGGAAAACCAAGACGAAACCTTACCCTGTCACAGTCTACCCAACCACCTTCATTAGAGTAAGAGGTGACATCTCTATTTATACCGGGTTTAAAAAGAAGTTTCGTTAAAGGCACAGTCTAAATCTCATCAGGCCAGTCGTTAATTTTAGCGACAGTCTTTAGACTACCATCTGAATTACGCTCATCTTCAAACAACGCCATAAACGCCGCTAAATCAGACGCACCGTTCAAAGCTGTCTCTATCTCTCCGCATTTAGTTCGAACGGCATCTCTGTATGTAGTGACTGAACTAGGTATAGCTGTAGATTTTTCAGCCTTGCGGGTAACATACCAATCATGCAATGCTAGTTTAACATTCGCTGTTTCTTTTGTTTGCGCTACCCATACAGATTTAAGGCCAAGAGTAACAATTTGATTACCCTGTGCATCTTTTAAAGCATTGCCATCTGAGTCCACCTCATTAACGTCTGTAAGACTTTTTGGAATCAAAGTGCCATCAGTCTGTCTGCCGTGATAAAATCTATTATCAAACGGTGCTTCTGATGCTGGTGGGTCCTCCCACACTATTTTGAAAGTGGCTTTCTGCGAGTCTGAATAACGCATCCACACTTTTGAGTGTTGATTGCCGCTGTCATCAACCCACTCTCGACCTTCTGTCAAGGTTTTTCCATTATGCTTCCACGGCATTTTATATTCTCCTATCTGGCATTAGAAAATTTAAAGGGCTGTTTAGCAAAAGCAATGTAAATATATTCAGTTCCGCTTGTATTTATGTAAGCACTTGCGTTTCGCACTTTAAACCCGTTAGACAAAAAATCCATTGTATCTGTAGCACCAGCCGCCTGTGCATCATTCGGTATTAAGTATTCTCTAACAACGTTATCAATATCTCGTTTATTATCGTACGTTGACCAGTTATTTGAACCAGTGACTGATTTCAATAAAACGAAAACTGGTCTGAATCCTGTGTAAATATATGTTCCAGTTGCGCTTCCATTTCCCGTGTATGAGCCAACGGAAGAGTAACCTTCTACACTATGAAAGCAGTAGGCAATAATATTTTTAGTATTTTGGTTAGTAGCATGATCTGTATCAACTGCAAAAACATTATCATTATGCGTCCCAAAAGACGCAGCACTACTATTTTGTCCATTTGCTAAATGTAGATAAAGAACATGATCTGTTGCTACATCTTGATTCCAAACAGTCCAAAGCGACCCATCAGTGTCTATGTCTTTGACAAGTATGATTTCGGGTTGTTTTGTTAAACCATGAGGAATTGTTCCTGATGATCCTGTGCCAACATATTGCACTATTGAAAACCCTGCCGTAGTGTTTGCTGAAAGTCTTTTAATAGCTATAGATGGAGAGCCAGAAAATGCACCACTTTGATTAGAACCATTTATTTTAGCTGAACCTGCTGTTGGCTCTGCACTATTTGAGGCAGAATTATCTCCGCTAGGTGCGCCACCCGCCAGCCAGTTCCAAGCCACAAACGTGCCTGAAGACTCATTTACATTAGAACTACTGCCTAATGTAAAACCATCAGCACCAAAAGCGTTCAAATAGGTAGTAACAGTTTGTTGCCCATCAGTGTCATTCGATTGCAGTACCTTTCCTGCACCTCTCACAGTATCAAACAAATTGTGTATTCCGGAACCACTTCTTTTTTTCAGCCACACCCAATCGGGTGAAAACCCAACGCCTGTAATAGCATTAGACGATGCACCATCACCAGTATACAGCACTGTATTGAAATAATCATCAGCTTGAGTGGTTTGTCCCGGACCGATTGTTACGTCTGGCAAATTGGAAGCGCAAAGAGCTTTAAACCCTGTTGGCACGGCATAATAAAACTCACCTATGCCCTCACTATCTGAAGCAGCCGCAGACCCGCTTGTTTTATTTCCAGCAAAACTGTCATCTTGACCAAAATTAAAAACAAATGAGGATGTACCATAACCCATTAACCACGGAAACTTATGATTAGCATCAGGTGCTTCAGATGCAGTGTATGTAGAGTTTGCGTTTGCGCCTGTTGACGGGTTACTTGTGCCTGATCCTGAATTTATATATGTGCCATTAACGTGAAAATAAAGTTTTCTATTATCAAAATCTGCGGCAACACCAATTATATCTCCTGTTGTCGGAGCATCACCAGCGGCGTGTGCGCCAGACCACGCAAACTCTTGAGTATTTAAACCTGCACTGGTATCGCCCCAATCAGAAATATAAGCATTTGAACCTGTAAAATATCCAATGCCTGTGAATGAGGCTTGTTCTGCATTTTGTGCGCCAGCATTAGTTGGGAACTCAACATTATTAAGTCCATTCATATCTGCGACCAACCACCCAATCATCCAAGATGGGTATCCAGCCTCAGTAATATAACACTCGTAATAATATTTTCCTGTCGTAACACCATGAGTTGCTATTGCTTGAGAATAATTACTGGCAGTATTCCTAACTTTTAAATTACCTTCAGTAAAAGCCCCAAAAATAGACTGACCCTTGCCAACAGTGACAAAATTATTCATCGTTGGAAAATTATTAGTCGGGCTATCTTTTACAACATCGGTTGCGGCCAGATTTGTAACTGTATCAAACGAGTGGGAGTTCCCTGATGAATCTGCACCGATAGAAGAACTGTCAGAAAAAGTAAGGCGATAGCCTGTTGTACCAAAGCTGCCAGAATATTCTTTTGGAATCCACACCCCGTCCTTTGTCTCCCCAAATTCAGTCGGTGCAAGCTGTGCATTATCAACATTGTAAACTTCAGCTAAGTAACCATCCATGTAATCAAATCCCGGAGTAAAACCTATTAAAGGTTCATTCCCAGAAGTTGCGTCTTGGAATAAAGTGTCATAGTTCTGAGTGGGGTATGAAGCTGTATCAAACGCTGTTATTTGAGTTCCGTTTACATACATTTTCACTCTGTCGGCTGCGGTGCTTTGTGTAGTATCGACCGCAACTACAAAATGATACCAAGCAGATACATCACGAAAAACCGCCGTAGTAATCACATCACTCGTATAACTTGGGTGTCTGTAATCTTTATAGGTGAGCCGTTGGCTATGAAAACCTATCATAGAACTTGGATAAGTGCTTGAACCGCCAGCACCAATAACAACATCATAAAGATCTGAGGCTTTGGCAAATTTAATCCAAAAAGAAAAGGTAAACTTTCTTCTATTGCCGTCACTTGAAACGGATGAATCTATCAATCTAGGGCTGTCAGCTTTGTTCATACGCAAAGACTGATTAATAGTGTGACTATAAAACGAACCTAGCGCACCACCGGGAGAGCCGGAGCCACCAAGTCCAGCAGTGTTTGATTTAACTAAACTCATTAGGTCAAAGCTCCAGAAACTGTAACCAACACTTCGTTATTTCCTGTGCCTATACAGAAATAAGATAATTGATACACACCAGCAGTATTAAGAGAGGTGGCGGCGGTTGCATTTATGGCTATTTCACCACCAAAAGTAATCGTTTCACCATTCGGATTATTAAAATGAATGTTGCCTGATTGACCAACAGTCTCATTATCAAAAGACAATAAACAGCCATCACTCGCTACAGTAATAGAAAAATCATTGCTCTCTGCCATATCGCACTCAGCCGTGTCTGGACTGCTTCCAGTGCCTAAACTAACAGTCGTTACTGTGCCTACCGCTCTTCCTGCAACAGTTACGTCATTATTAATGGCTAAAGAGACGTTATCTTCAACAGTCATAACGGCAGTGCCGTCCCGTTGTTGGAAGATAATGTCTTTTGCGTCTACGACGGGCTTTATCACAACATCACTTGATGAGTTGGTAATGTTTAGTATCTCTGTCCCACTAGCCAAAAACTTAAAATCATTACCAGCAGCATCAAGTTGAATATCCCCAGCAGTGTCTATGATTAGATCACCTGTGTCATTAACGATGTAAGAATTAGTGCCACCATGATACAGATTCAGATCTTCACCTGCGCCTATCGTTAAACGACCCACTGCACTATCGCCCGTTAGATCATCCGCATCCGCATCTTGACCGATAGAAAGATTGCCGTAACTTGCACTGAGGTTTGTTAACGCATTTACAACGGCCGCTCCACTACCCGCTCCATCAAGATAGACCATGGCCACTTGACCATTGGGTATGGTTACATTTGCTCCAGACCCTTGACTTATGATGATACTGTATGGACCTGAACTACCACTATCTGTAGTAGCGTTCTCAATAATGTGAACTCTACTTATATTATTGGGCGCTATCGTAATCGTGCAATTAGAGTCAAGTGCACCCGTATATTTTATATACATGGATCTAGCCGGATCGGTTGATCCATCAGCTACTGTGCTTGTATGCGTATCTGCATTAGTTGTTATAGCTTCAGTTCCGAACCCGAACGCTTCAGCGATAAGCTCAAGATTAGTGTTGGTTGTAGTTCCCCAAGTACCAGAACCATCGCCAGTACCTAATTCATTAAGTCTTAAATCATTTACATAGGTGCTTGCCATTTTCTGTCTTCCTTACGCTGCTATGCTAGACCAGTTTGGTGTTTGTGAAGGAACAATCGGCCTGTAAAGTCTTTCTTCCCCGACGGAACCTGTTGCAGATACTCCTGTTACTGAGAACCCTAAAGATTGAATAGGTGCGCTTGTCCCTGTGCCTGCTGACGCTGTAGCTGATACCCCGGTTACAGCAAAGGATATAATTCCTAAAGGTGTTACTGTTCCTACCGCTGATGTGCCCGCATTTCCCGTTACAGCAAAAGTCGCTCCTGCTAATGCCGTTACGGTTCCAACTGCCCCTGTAGCTGAAACTCCAGTTACGGGAACAGTTTGTACGCCTTGCGCTACAATCGAGCCTAAAGCAGTGGTTCCGGCAACTCCAGTTGGAGATACAGGGATTGGTTGTCCCCAAGCGCCTTCACCCCAGCCGCCTCTTCCCCATCCTTGTAACGACATAGGCTACCTCATTAGGCTATTCGTATAATCGCATTACTCGCATCTGCTGTAGGAAACTGAATAGTAAAAGTCCCTGACGTAGATGTTTTGTTAGAACTAAAATCCAATACGGCCACGGCTTTATTGCTGTTTGTGCTGTTGTAAATCAACGCACCCATCGCAGTGATTGTGGCTGTAGTAAAGCTAAGATCAGCAAAATCCGTAAGAGCCGTTGTGCCAGAAGTGGTTGGAGCGACTTTTGTAAGTGTGCCACCACCCGTTGCATATGTGCCACTAGAAGCAACCTCACCCGTAGTTGTGAATGCGGTGGTAGTGGCTCCCAAAGTAGCTGTGGTGCTAGACTTTCCACCGCTGCTCTCTGCGTACAAAGCAAGCTTAAAAGCGTTACCGTTTGTTGCGAAATTGTGCGTACCCAACATCAATTCTTGTTTGAATGCGGTACACATTGCTTGTGCTATTGCCATTATAGTCTCCCTATAGCGTCAGCTAGTTGATGTTGACCCGCCTCACGGACCTTCGCGCAAATACTAGCACGTTCTTCTTTTCTCGCCAACTCTATATAATATTGGGCCAAATTCCTAACTCTATCCTTAAAAGCCTCTGCTTGAAGTCTTATGGGGTCCGGGGCTTCGTCTGATACGTAGATAAGTTTAGTTGCCAACATATCAGCTATCTGATCATTAGATAACCCTCCATTATCTGAGGATATTACGTTAACCGATCCCACGTTTCCTGAAGTTAATTCAAACATGATCGTGTCTCCCAAATATTATGGGGTCTGACTCCAAGGGTTCTGGAGGTTTTATATCAGACTGCCTTGTTATTAAAATGTTTCCCTCCTGAATGGTCTGGACCAAAGGGTCTTCTAATCTATGGTATCCATACAGTTTTTCATTATCCGGGACATTTGTGTCAAGCAGCCCGGAACGGTGAGCTATTTCCAACTTAATACCTTTTGATGCCGCGATAGCGCACCAAAACTCTACACAAGCTCTGCCGGACTCTGCCATGTTTACGTTTTTATACGTAAAATCAATCCCGTACAGACATAACTTTGTTACTTTTTTCCATATTGCGTATGCAACGGCATACGCCACAGTGTTGTTGAAATAACAATATCCTGTCGATTTAACCACTTCTTCAAGTGGATATGACTCTATTTTCGGAAACTTTTTATTGGTTTGACAGGAATATATAGGTTTTTTGTTTTTTGACAAAAACTCTCGTGCAACACCTGTTTGAGATCCCGCGTTTTCTGTGTCTAAAAAACGAGAGACGGGGTCCATCATAAACGTGCGATCAACATGTATGATAGCTCCAATACAATTTATGCCCCAAACTTCGTCAAATGTTTGAGACGCAACTCTTGCAGCGATATAGTCAGCATAACTACCGCCCAAGCCAACAATGGCAACTTTCATGTACGGGCCCTTCTTGGTAACCCCTGCCTGTTAGCATCATCATTTTCACGGGCCTCACCAAGATCTTTTAACCTGACTAGAGACTCAACAAACCTCTCGTTGTACATGCTCATTATATCGGGTTCGCCTTTCATAAAAACATAAGCTTCTATGATACTTCCGTACAAAAGAGCGTTTGGTGCATTTTCACTTAACCAAGTCAATGTAGTGTCCGCAGAGGTAGACACAACAATTCCGGTGGCCCCACTTGTGCCCCCAGTAACTGTTTCTCCAACAGTAAAGTCCCCGGTAGGAAGAGTTATTACAAGCTCTGTAGCAGAGGTGAGAGAATTTATTGTAGTGCTCTCTCCGCTTGTGCCTCCCGTTATCGTCTCACCTGAACTAAAAGTCCCTGTAACATTGTTTACTGTTAAGGTAACTTTACTTTTTGTGAGACTGGTTGGTCTGTAATAATAATGAAGTTCTGTATCGAAATTTGCATTCGGCGTAGGTGATAATATAAAATTATTTATATCATATATCGCATAATATTTAGGGACCCCGGTGGTAGAAGGGTTTGGATTATATTCTTGTATAAAATTTACGTCCTTTTGTAACAAAAACTCTTTAGAACTTGAGTTAGTTATAGAAATGCTAAAAGAAGCCAAATAATCATCGGGAACCGCTAAAAACTCGTTTCCAGATGTCATAGACCCAGACACGTTTTTTCTAAAAAACTCAAAGTCTACGGATTTGAAAATGCGTTCTTCTGCCGACATAATGAACCTGTCTAAGTGAGAGACAAAAACAGATTCTTGATTGTCTGTGTAATTTTTTACGGCTGTTTTTAACTGTGTGTATGTATAACTCATGGTGTATTCGCCTGTCCGCCCATACCACTATGGTTGGTGCAATAGTAATACAGTGTTGGCGCTCCAACAGCAACTGCGATTTGTGTATACGCTCCAGAAGACCCCGGAGTTCCGTTGGTGGTTACACCTGTAGTATACTGTGAACCACCCCCGTGAGTTCCATCTGATGTCGTAGAAAACCTAAGTGGGTGACTAGAGTTACTACTATCTGATTGATCAAACCTGTATGTGCTACCCTCTGATAGATTTATCGTGGCCTGTTGAGATCCATCAATAGCATATTTATTACCATAGGCCGTGCTAACAACGGTAACTGTGTAAGTTGTAGCTATACTCGTGCCTGTGCCAGAGGCTGTAACAGTGCCCACTGAGCCTGTGCCAGAAACACCCGTTATTATTGCTTCTGTAGGTGTTGTGACATCTCCGCCAAAAGTAACCGTGCCTACTTTTCCTTCTGCTTGCGGTATAAGCGCATACTGTAAAGTTGTTGTGTTGAAGATTGGAAAAGATACCGTTACGTTTGTAGTTTCGTTTTCTGATCTATCCGGACGCGGATCTCGTAAAGTTTGAGGGTCAAAAACCTTGCGGAAAGGACCTAACTGTGGATGTTTTCTTTCAAACTCATCTTTTCCAACAAGTAGGCCATTCCACTCTTTACGCATGTCCTTATATCTGTATCTAAGTCCAGAACGATCAGATATGGCGTAAGAGTATTTTCCTGTGGCATATCTAGGCATTAGTTTGTCCTAAAATAAGCGTACTCTGGCGTGACAGTGAAACTAGAACGGTCTCTGTCTTCTCCCATAGCCCTCTCAAACTCTTCTTCATATATTGCTTTTAACATTTGCGTCCGGTTAGGAGCGCGTTTGAGAGACAAATAATAAGCTAAACCTGCGGCTAAACAAGGATAGAACCTAAAAGGCAGGTCCATAGTGTTTATGGCTGTATCTGCGTCATCTATGCGGGTGAGAGCATTATATACCACGACATCGGTGCTGTTCTCCGGTGTTGGCCACAAACGTAAGCTTGGTGTCACCTGTCTATCTAGAAAGAACTGCGTTGGTCTACCGGTAGTGGCCTTATTAGGGATGTTTAAGTCGTCATCCCTACTTACACGAGTTAAAGCAAAATCCGTGCTACTACGAGTCACAACGGCGCTCAAAACATCTATAACGTCCGCTGAAAGAGAATAAGTTCTTGTCCCTGATGTAAGAGCCTGAGTTCTCTGTGTGATCGTCCACTGGTTTAAACCACGATTAGCCCATTCCGCTAACATCAAATTAAGAGAACGTCTGGCCGTAACCAAATCGTAACCTGTTTTTACCTCTAAACCACAACGCTCAAACGCTTCTTCTACGTAATCTGCTACGTTTAGTTCAAAATCAACGCTTCCTGAAACAGCCATTACTTTTCTTTCGCGTATAAGTTATCGAATATCTGATTTACATCCATTGTATAGTCTAAATCTGATTTTGAATAGTGTATATGCTGAGACGGTAAGAAATCAGGCGCACCCTGTCCTGTTTCAAACCAAGCAGGATGTGTGACTCGGACACGATTATTAGGCAGAGCAACGATGTTACCCGTGTACGGACCAGCATCCAAAAGCTCTAAAACGTGACTCTGCTTATGCTGCGCCGGGTCATCAGCGATCTCACTCTCCGTGTAATCCACCGTAAAATAGTATTTGGCCGGATAAAACTCAGGCCCTATCTTGGCTATCCAAGGGCACGGATGAGCACGATCTAAACGATAAACTGCGTGTGTATGGGACATGCAGTCCCAAGGTTGCGCCAAATGAACAGGCATAGGTTCTGGCCACTCTTCAAAAGGCGTGTCTCCGACAAGTGCAGTTATAGGCATTCTGGCCCACATCGCTCCCCCATGTACGTTCTGCTGATCCGTGCCATCGGTCTCACAGCCAGTGAATATCATCTGAAAACTTAAACACCGGCTGGGCATCGTAGTAACCGCAATCGCCATAGCGTGAAGAAACTCGCCATGATAATTAGAGTGGTTACACGTATATTCTCTCCGCACCCAACACTTGAAGTGCGGAATATTACTTTGAAGGTAAGGCAAGGTCTTATACCTTGCCGCCTTTGGCCATGCCTTTTTTCTTCATCATGCCGCCGTTAGCCATCTTCTGGACTTTACCGCCTTTAGCCATGCCTTTTTTCTTCATCATGCCGCCGTTAGCCATCTTCTGGACTTTACCGCCTTTGGCATAACCCTTCTTCTTCATGGCTCCACCGCCAGCCATCTTCTGGACTTTTCCGCCCTTGGCCATGCCTTTAGAACGCATATTTCCACCTACAAGAGAGGCAGAATACTCTTCCATAGTCATAAATTCTTTTGCCATTTTCCGCTCCTATGCTTGGCTTACAGAACCCTTGGTTCTCTTCCTACGGTTAGCCATGACAGCACCACAACCTCGTGCTACTGCGGTTCCCGCAATTCTTTTACCTTTAAACGGTCTTTTGGGTGTTGTCACGGCCCCACCGTTTTTTAAACCTGTTACCTTTGCAGCTTTTGTATTAGCGACCGTAGTCTTTCCTTTAGCGCCTGCTTTTTTCTTTTTACGTGCTGTCGTAGCGCGTTCACTTTTGGATAAACTATTAGCTTTAGATCTAGGCAAGCAACGATCAGGGTTTTTCTTATCTTTTGAAGTGCCACATGGGCCTTTGATAGAGCCATCAGATCCAATCCTTACCCAGTCTTGTTTCAACCACTGTTTTAGCTGACCCATTACGACTTCCGTTTACCGTTTTTTACCAACTTAGATAATGTTCGTGCCTGACCCGCGTGAGCTTTAGACGCTTTGCGTAGCTTCTTAGCCACCTTTTTAACTTGGGTCTTAGCCCTTCCTGTTAACATTTATCGGCCTTTCCTTTTACCACCTTTTGACTTTTTGGCGTAATTTGGGTCTTTACAGTATTTTGATGCGGCCAAGTTTGCATACGCTGACGGGTATGTGTCAAATGTGCGTTTAGCCCAAGCTTTGCCTTCGGGACAGATCTTACCACCACTTTTTACCTTTCCCCCTTTTTTCATGCGAACAGCGCCATTTGTAGCGCGTTTTGGCACAGGACAGGCCGCAGCCCCTATTCTTACTGCACTGGTCATCTAAAACACTTTCTGCACGACTGCGGCTGCAATAATTAATCCGGCTATACCCCAGAGCCTTTGATCCAGTTTATCTAACTGTTTCTGTATCTGAGCATACCGGCCATTGCACTCCTTTTCGTGCTTTTCAAGAAGTTTTAAAACATCATCGGCTTTCATCTAACACTTCCACCTTCTACGTGCTGCACAAATACGCTTTTTAGGAGTCTTCTTACAATTTATGTTGTGCATCTTCATCTGACCTTTTGATCGGCTACAATAAGATGCACGACGTTTTGCGTCTTTAGACCCCTTCTTAACTTTTCCTGTAACAGCCGTTTTTAATTTACTGCCCGGATTAGCTTTCCTGTAAGCTGCCACCCCGGCCTTAGTCATTCCCGCCCCTTTTTCTGTGGGGCGGAAATTTTTCTTGTTTCTTTTTGGCATCGTAGCTTTACGAGGAGCCATTTATTTACCTCTTACGCATACTTCTTACGCATGTACAAAATAATTGTATACGTATCCGCAGAAGAATGACCAACCGTTGTAAACAAAATGTCCCCTGTTTTACCACTGCCCGCGTTATTTGTTAGGCCGCCGAAAGAGTTATAATCGTGATGACCGCTCTGGTTCTCACCTAACTCAATAGCAAAAGCATTAGAGGTAGCATCGAACAGCATTTTTACTTTCATGCCGTTACACTGCCACCATATACGCTCTATGACGACCTCACTACACGCAACACCATCTAAACTGCTGTTAAGAGCAGAGACATCTACCTTTTTTACGTTAGACTCTCCACTCCCATCAGAGACGTTAGTGAATTTCATAACGACGTGTTTAGGACCGTCGATTATGGTTTGTGAGGTTACAGCATCCGCCATTTCAGCCTCCTTAGAATACTGAGTATTCTAGTTCAACCGTAAATCTACCTGCTGTTGCGTCTGCGTTTAGCGTGGTTGTGGCCGCAGCGTACAAATGCTTACTTGCAATCGCAGCAGTAACATTTGGCTCAAACACATGATAATTACCGGCTGAGTTGTTAAAGTTAATATCAACCTCAGTCACGGATAGCGCAGCAGACAATGTTGGTGAAAAGGCTGTTACACCTGCTCCAACAATCTCTGTACCTGACGATACTGCCGCGTTAGTTGCGGTGCCACTTGTAGCACTCAACTGCAAAGATCCAACCAAAGTCTGCCCAGCAGCAGTGGTGATACCGATCACGGCTTTGTGAATGAAGAATTTTGACGCCGTTACAAGCTCATCAGGATGATCTGTATTAAGAGTGCCTAATTCTACTAGAACATCACCGTCAGCGTATTGTGTGCTGGTATCTGTGCCTGCCAGTGACCCTACAAAAGTTTGGATTTTTCTTGATCCCAAAGAAATCAACTGACCCGTTGAATTTATGGAAAAGCCTGTTTCTGTGACGGTTCCGGTAGCAGAGTTTTCATTAATTACGTTAAACCCGGCCTTTGAACGGACG
>Ga0209348_1000749_pt1 | contig 16256 bp, 25 predicted proteins | sample ETNvirenome_2_30_FD_184065 | JGI IMG/M metagenome (GOLD analysis project Ga0209348, IMG submission 184065) | Marine viral communities from the Pacific Ocean - ETNP_2_30 (SPAdes) (version 2) | ecosystem: Environmental > Aquatic > Marine > Oceanic | place: Pacific Ocean | collected 2013-06-22 | reverse complement strand
CGATTCCGGTTGGGGGTTGGAACGCCCAACAGACAGTCATATCGAACTTTACAACGAGTCCGAATGAAGGGGAATACCAAGAGGCGTTTTGGCGTGGACCTATTTTCGACTTACAGCCTCAAATGCGAAACTTGATGCCGCAATCAGGTGTCGGAAACGGAAGCTCTCAGAAGTCATTCAATGCGAGTCCGATTTGGAGCCTTGCGCCCGGTACAGGCAGCAGGCAGGGTAAGCTTAGGGTCTTCCTTAGCAACCTTCGATCCGCGACGACCAGTTTGACCAACATGGAGTTTTATGCTTCTGAGTTTGGGCATCCCTGCACGTCAGGTTTGGTCCAGCAAATACTTCCTGAGACAAATATCACGTCTCATGTGAACAATAACCAAAATGCGTGTTTGCTTTCATTCTTCCCGAACGGCCAACAAAGCCCACTAAGGTTTTGGCAGTTAAGGATTCGGATTGTCAAAATGATAAACGACGGTTTGACGCGGCCTTCATACAACATCACTTGTGGGTATTACTGATGCCAGTTCTCGAACAAAACGGCTCCGGTTCCGTCAATATCTCATCTGCGATAACAAACTTTGTTCAAACTGTTGAACCTACAGGGGCAGCAGCAACGGGAAACACTCGCGAACTCTATGTCAACCAACTTCCGCGTCTTGTTTTTCATATCACTCAGACAGCAGGTGCGACCGCTGCGACATTTACCCCTCAATTTTCCGTAAGATCGACGACAGGTGGTGGCGGTGAACCCGCACAAAACTTTTTGCCCTTGTCTGGGGGCGTGGTCTTGCCCGCTCTGAACATTCCCCTTGTGCTTGAGTTTGAAATGCCATGCGATTTCATTCGAGGGGAGATCCTAACAAGTGCGGTCAGCACAAGCGTCACCGTTATTCTGGCCGCTTATGCCAGTTAAAGGGGCAGAACGTGTCGCAATACAACATAAAGAGATTGATCCAGCAAGAGATTTACACCCCAATCGACACTGACGGTTATGGAATCGCCCCTGCGGTACTATTTTTTCTTCTGGCTGGGGGATCGACTGCGACAGCAGTGGCCATAGGGGAAAGCGAAAAGGCCGAAAGAGAAGCGAAAGCAGCCGCCCAACCAGAACCAGAACCCGAAAAGCCAAGATTTACACTCGCATCGTCAAAAAGGGGTATGGATCTTAACAAAGAAAGAAGAGGTTCCTTTAAAGCACATATTGGGGGTGGTCGCCATGGAGTTACTAGTATCCAAGAGCAAATTAAAGATATAGAATTGCCTGTACTGAAAAAGGGTGATCTTGATTCGGATTATCCTCAATTTGAGAGAGATGACGGTTGGTATACCCTTTTCGGGGGTGATCATAATAACCCTAAAGGGAGGGCGAAGGGTGACCCCGAATATGTAAATGAATTAAAGCTAACCCGAAAATCTTCGGATTACCCCAAGGCAGGAGTTATAAGTGCCTTAAATTGGTATTTATTTGGGGGTCATACTGACGATCTCCAAGGTACGGGAGGAGTATCAAATAAAATCACACAAAAGTTCCCTAAAATCATAGATGAAGATTCTATAGCGATTGGTTGGATGAGGACTTTGGGTTTTGATGGGGATACCGAAGAAGCCTTAAAGATGTACCAAAAGTATAATTTCCTCCCGGAGACGGGAGAGGTAGACAGAGAAACATGGTCGCATATTATATTTGAAAAGAAAGATCCTTGTGATCCCATGCCTGCTGGTGGAGTATGCAACGCAAGAATTAGATTGGTCGGAGACGAGCAAGCGGAACAAGAAGCGGAACAAGAAGCGGAACAAGCGGAGCAAGAAGCCCAGCAGCAAGCCCAAGAGGAGGCCCAGCAAGAGGCAGAAGAAAAAGAGGTCGAGCGCATCACCAAAGAGCTTAAAAAGAAGGTAGAAGAAAAGAAGAAAAAGGCCAAATGGTATGAAGACACCACAAACTTAGCGTTCATCGCAGGTGGTGTGATCACTGTCGCCTTACTCTACCGCTTAATCAAGAGAGGAACATCATGAGGCATTTCGCAATGACGCATAACCCAGCTTATGGGCATTACGGGCAATGGGGATCTACCACAGAAACTTCGCCAAACCTTCCGGGGCCAGCTACGGAGGCATTTATCGAAGTTCTTCAAAATAGTGGTATGGATACTCGCACACCGCCCGCCAACCTAAAAGATTTATTTGTAAAAATGAAGCGAAACTCAATTAAAGTCGGAGATAGCGATAGTTCGGTCAAAAGCAAAACGGGAATCGGAAAGATCACCTACGAGGGTACTGAATACGCGGGAGTGGTTTCATTTCTTCAGTATCTTTTTCGAGGTTCTGCGACTGCTATATCCTTACCCCTAACAGCGGGAATATACGACGATAATATGGCGAAGGCTGTTGACCATTATCAAAAATTGTATGTCGATTCGCTAATTGAAGTTAATGCTCCAAATACCATTAGTGTCGATGGTGAAGCCGGACCACAAACATTAGGGACTTTCTTTGATGATATTAAGCGGTATAAAGCTCCGAGCAGATCGAAAAGCAGTTCAAAAACAAGTGTCCAAGACACGACAAAAGAAGACAAAAAAGAGATCGGCATTTTCGAGTTGGCTCCATTCTTTCGCAAAAACAATTTCTGGCTCTATTTTTCTGGGGCCATGGTGGCGGTTGCTATTTATGCCATTGTGACGACACCGGACGATAAATAGATCATGCGTAGGCGAAACCCAAAATACGAATCGTTCATTGACGAATCAGGCATTGAGATATGTGCTGATGGGGATCGAGATTGCAAAAAAGGCGATACATCGTCCGAGCTTTACATTGCAGCCGTAAGCTACCGTAAAGCCTTCAATAAGGCCAAGAAGGCGATTACAGGTGGAAAGTCATTCCCTGTCGCCCCAAAAGCCGTATTTCCCATTTTTGACGGTTTAGGGCGTGAATACCGGGTGAGATACAAAGTCATTCAAACCGATGAAGACGGGAAAGGACCACTAATGGCTTCCAACATGCCCGGAAGCTTTTTTGTGAATCGCGACTATCCACCAAAACTTCAAGCGCGTGATCTCTCTGTTCCCGCAGAAAAGATGAAAATCGAAAAGATTGCCCAATTCTTGGATCCAGTTCGCTTATTGCTCCCCCATTCAGACGCAACATTGGGCGCTCCTGTTGTATGGGAAGGCAAAAAGGGTGAATACTACGCCTTGGCTGGTAACGGTCGTCTGATTTCATTGCTGATGGCAAAAGATGCCCGTTACGACCTTTATGAAGCAGCCGGAGCCGAATTGTGGCCATCCCTATGGCCCAAAAAAGAATCACCAAAGGGTAAACGTGCCGTCTTGGTTCGCATCATCACAAACAAAGATGGATCCAAGCTGACGCAAAAAGAGGCGATTCAGTTTGCGGGCGCATCTCAGGTTTCGACATCTGGCGCGGAGACGCCCATAAGAGAGGCCCTATCGTTTGTTCGCGCATTAGGACTCAACCCCGATGAGATCCCAGCACCGCAATGGTATGGTGAGGTTACAGGCGACAACGTGCAGCGATTCGCCAAAGAAAACAATGCTTTCATTCGCGTCCTATTGGATCAGCTTGACAAATCCCAAAGGGCGCGGGTTAGCGTGGATAACTGGGTCTTATCAAAAACGGTTTCGATGGCACTTAGTGGATTCTTGCCGCCAGAAATCGTCAATGAAGGATTTGGATCAGTCAAAGAAGAAGAGGCCCTTTTGGCGATTCTTCCGGCATTGGTTTATCTCAATGATTTGGTAAAGAAGGGTCAGGTTAAGAAAAATTGGAATCTTCTGCCCCATTTGGTGGGCGCAAAGACATTTTTAGGAAAGGTCAAATCGAAAAGTTACGCCAAGACCATTGATTGGATCACCGACACATTGCCCAACATAAAAGCCCAACGGGGAATGTTCGGTGGTGGCGAAGACAAGCTTAAAGGGTTGACCCCGATGGGCATCGGATTGGGCCTGTATCTAAAGAAAGCCATTGGTGCAGCGGATCCCGCAAGTCGTGCAGTCGCCCTAAAGAAATACATTGAGGAGGCAGTCGAAGAGGGTCGCCCAAAGTTAGGATTTGGTGCGATGGCATCGATCGATCCATTGACTGTGTTGGCAGATGAGCTTTTAGGGAAGCAGTTAGGCGGTCAATTCATGCGGGCCATTCAATCGACATTTGGCCGCAGCAACCCAAAAAGACGTAGACGCAGGCGAAACAGAGACACGATCTCAGTGGCAACGATGGACATGAAGGGTAAAAAGAAGGCCCCTCGACGTAAATCCAAAAAAGGTATCGTCTATTTTCTGTCAGGGACACACGCGCCCGGAGAGATAAGGGGATTTTCAGAAGCGGGATCCCATATTGGAACAACGGTTCCAAACTGCACAGCATCATGCGTTCGCGAATACAAAAAGTTGAAAGGAACAGATACCAAGGTGTTTGTCGATAGTGGTGCATTCTCTGAAGTGGCGCGAAGTGGCCCCCCGGTCGTTGTCAAACCCATGACCGATTCCGATTGGAAAAAAGTATTTGCGCTTTACAAGAAATTAGCCCCATTGGGAGACAATCTGTATGTCGTTGCACCCGATCAAATCGGAAATCAGGACGTATCGCTCGAACGGCTCTCTCGCTATTTAGGGGATCTGGTCGATTTGGCTGAAAGGGGCGTTAACATCATCGTTCCGGTTCAGAAAGGGAGATCAAAAGACGATACGCTCGAAGAATACGATGCCACTGCATTTGGGATCATAGACGACTATCTGTCCTTCACTCAGCCCATGAACTATCGTGTCAAGGAACTGAAAAAGAAGTTTATTCATGGAATACCGTCAAACAAAGGTGCGCCAACAACATCTGAACTCAAATCTTATTTCCAAGCCATAAAGCCGAAACGGGTCCACTTTTTAGGCATGGGTCCAAGCCAAAAGGGTAAATGGAAGCAGTTTAAGCCCGTTGTCGAGCGTTACATCCCTAATGCTGACATAAGTATGGACTCAGTGCGTATAACAGCCCTTGTTGGGCGCGAAAGAAGCCTTGGGGCGTATACTGCGACTCAGGATGAGGCGGCAGCAGAACTATTAGAGGAAATGAGGACAGGACCAGAAAGATCGCCAAGAGGTCGGTCATTTCCGACTTATGATTGGAGTGAGGTGTCGGCCCAACCGATGAGTTTCACTGATTGGTCGTGGATGACCCCGCAGATGGTTAAAAAGACCGCCTCCGACATCCTCAGAGATCGTAGGATGTTTTCAGAGGATCATTTCGATGAAAAACCGCAAACGCTCAAGCTGCTAAAAAAGGTAGCCAAAACGGGAAATGCGGCTGATTTTGAAAAATGGCTAAATGAGGTTAACGAGTTCGATTATTCATATGGAAGCGTTGGTATCATAGAAAGTGCGTTGCGCCCTCATTACGAGTTATTCATATCTGAATTAAACAAGATCAGAAGACGCGGAAGCGAACCCATACGCAAAGAATGGAAAGAATATAGAAAAGACGTGGTGAGTGAGCGTAAACGCAGAGCCGCGAGAAGACTGACGCCATCTCAGCTTCTACAAAAGCCAAGCCCGATTCGCAGGCGAAAGTTTTACGACGTGATGACCCCAGAAGGTCAGATCGTCGAAGTGGAAGCGGTAAAAGTGAAAGGCGTTTGGGGAATCCACAAAGAGAATCGCGGTTATGTCATTGCACATATCCCAAGCGGTACAATTATTTTCAATCGCACCCCAGTGAAGGCTAACGCCCTAAGAGCGATCAAAGCTCTTTCATCTGACTTGCCGAATTGGGCCGCTAAAGTGAAATTCGGAAAGACCATACCTAAAAAGGATAGGGATGCGTTTTCGCGCTACTTGGCCTCTCTTGAGGGTAACAAATAAGATGACGGTCAAGCCTAAAAAGACAGCAAAAGCAGCGAAGCATTTCGGTATATGGCTCATGAAATACCTACATGCACATGAGATCACCGCAAAGAAACTATCGGATTCAACGGGTTTTCATCAGAATGTCATCCAAAACTGGCGATCGGGCCGATGTCAACCCAACGGATATTCCGTTGCAGTATTGGCAACATCTTTAAGTCAGATCACAAAGAAAGAGCGCTCACATATTCTCGATGAGATGGCGACTGCGTTAATGTGGGGATGAGATGATCAGTTTTAATGTAATACCAAAGGAGGTCTGGATGATCGTTATCGGATTGATACTCGGTGTCGGTGGGGGCGTTTGGGGAACTATGGGCTGCATCAAAAAGCCGGATCCCATCGTCGAGACTAAGATCATCGAAAAGACGATTGAAGTCGAAAAGCAATTGACAGATACGCATATTCTTCGAGACATTTGCTCAGATGCTTTTATCGAGAAAAGGGGAGAGGGCCTATGTCGCCTTATGTGGTGTCGGGCGAACACGCGCAATGCGTTGGGAACCGCACAAAGTGCAACATCAAAAGAGTGCGAATCGATCTCAAACCTTCTCAATAAGACATCTATGCTCAAAATCTGCACTGACTTTTCAAAAGACGGTACTCAAGATTCAGACGAGCAGTCCAAACGATTTGATCGGTGCATCGCACTGTTCGACAGGAGAATCTAATGAATCCCTTACTCCTTATCGGTGGTGGATACGTCGCTTACAAATTGCTTCAGCAGCACTCTTACGGTGATCCAGAATCTGCACTCCAGCGCTGGGGTGAGGCCCTTGGTACAAATGACGTCGAGACAGTGGTTGCAAATTACCAACGCCACATGGGATCTGCGCCCATCCCCGCATTGTGGGGAACCTTCAGTGAAAACCTTGAGTCAGGCATAGGGGCGATACGTCAATACTTTATCGACCTGTTCGCAGATCATCCGGGTATCACAGTGGATTTCAAATCATTGGACAGCAAACAGCTTATGGGAGACGTTGCGGTCTTGTCCGGCTCTTATGTTTTCAATTCACCTAAAGCTGGCGCAGTGCCTGCACGATACACGTTTGTCGTTCGCAAATGCCCTAAAAGCGGCACATGGCGCATCGTTACGCATCACTCATCCATATTTGCGGAGTAAACATGAAAGTCGATAAAACAGCCTTAGTGCTTGGTGTATTGGCGGTCGGTGGATCCGTTACGTTTGTTGGTTTGCGTTTGGCCTTGAGATCGGCAGTTAGGGAATCACTCCGCGAAGAATATCATTTAGATCCATTCAAATACGGTGTGGCCTTTTTGTTGGCGTCAGAGACGCCTATACCCCCCTTAGAGGAACCCAGTAAAGAGTATGTCTATGAAGCAATCGACAAGCTTGTTGCCGAATTGGTTCCGATAGCGAGTTTGAGTCTCCCATCGAGAAAAAAGATTTCTGCGGAAATCGAAGGGAAGGCAATTGCAGCAGGTTTAGACGATCCAAGTGCGTTGATTAAGACACCTTGGATCGTCAGTAGGGGGATCGGATTGGCTCAAGATGCGTTACTTGGCGAGCCTAAATCGAGTGGTTTAACTCAGTGAGCCTTTGGCGAGAATACGCCCGCCATCAATGACCATAAACAGGCCGCCAATGACAACCATGGCGATAATAAGGCCGCTTAACTCGCCTTTCTTTGCTGCACCGTAATGCTTTGGATTGATATGTTTCATTTTTTCTCCAATGCGGAAAGCGCATCAAATAGCATTTCTGCGTCAGGGTGAAGGTAACGCGCAGTCGTTTTCAAATCCGAATGGCCTAAGAAGACTTGCAGCGTTCTAAGATCCATACCGCCTCTAAGGGCATGTGTGGCGAACGTGTGACGCAAGACGTGTGGACTGAGCTTATCCAATTCCGGGAACGCCTTTTGCATTTGACGTGTCACCTTTCTGACACTATCGGGCCGAATGGGTCCACCTCGATAGCCCTCGAACAGCCAAGGCGATTCATCATCGCCCCTAAGTTCAAGGTAAGCATCCACAAGACGTTCCGCTTCAGTATTGAAAGGAACAAATCGTTGTTTGTCTCCCTTACCTCGAAAAAGGAATCCGCGAATACCGCGCATCTCAGAGATGTCGTCAACCTGTAAATCACAGAGTTCAGATATCCGCATCCCAGTTTCTGGGAGAAGCAAGAGAATTGTTTTAATAGGGTTGCCGCTATGTGCGGCTTTTTGGCGAAATAAACCCAAGGCCGAATCAGATAAAGAATCCCTTAACTTATGCGGTCGCCCCTTGGCTTTAGGCAGAATCTCATCAGCCTCTTCGGGCGTCATACCCTTTTCAGCGACAAGTAAGTGTTTCACTGCACTGCGAAACGGTAAAACCGTTCCGATGGGGGTCTGTTGATCGATTGCTGCCCGCAGCCATTCAACAGGGTCATCATCCCCAATGCGCTCCACAATCGAAAGGTACTGACGGCACGTTTGTGCCGCCAGACCTCGATTTTGGAAATGCTCTTGCAGATTCTCAGGCATAAACCCGATTATCGACGACGATTCATTTTCAAGTGGCCGGGATTCATGTGCAAGTGGCCGGGATTCATTCTCATGTGAGCGCCATTAATCATCAAAGGATTGCGACGACGGCTTGGGTTCAAGTGCAATGCACCCCAACCAGCGGCAGCGCTTTTCTTAGATGCTTGACCTAACAATTGAGCAATTTTGTCGTGGAACAAGTATGCGATAGCGCCACCGATGAGCAATGATCCGATGTCAAGCTTCATTCCGGTGTTTCTACGACGACGAACTGGATTACGTCTGCGTCTACGACTTGGATTCTTCATTTTAATTGGGTTTCTGCGACGACGAGTTGGGTTACGTCGGGCTTTTCTACGAGTTCTACGAGCCATTTCGATCTCCATAAAGGTTAATGTCCTTCCGATGGACAGTCTCATCATATCGTGTTTTTCTTCGGTGTATAACAACCCAAGCAAAATGGAGTGCTACATCTTACGATTCTGCCTTCAATTTAGACGTGACTTGAAGTTGAATTGCCAACAATGAGATGGCGCAGACAGCATTTTCGACACGTCTCAAAAAGTTGTCGTTACCATCGTATAGCTCTTGTGCAGCCTGTTCGGGGGTCATAACATGCCCTAAATGTCGCTCCAAAAAACTGTCAAGCTCATTGACCGATGCTTTCGCGGCCTCTATCGCATTTTCGCAGTGCTTCGCAGACAAATAAAATTCGCCCCGGTATGCCGCTTCTTCGGCATCATTCAAATACTCCCTTACCCAATTCTGAGCAACACGACGTAGGTGGCCGAGTTCTTCGCAGAATTGGTCAGGATGGATCATGGCTTCTGTTTTGCCTTTCTCACAGTCGCATAGCTGTTCATGTGAAGATAGATGTTTCCGGCAGCGAGTGCGATCGCCCCTGCTTTGAGAAAAAGAGATCCTTTGAGTTTAAACGCACCATATATCAATAAACCCGATCCAGCAATGATGGCGAGACGTTGCGTTTGAAGCACATCTTCTGTTTTCGCATCGACGCAATAACGGGTGGGGTCGCCCTTAGTGTTCCGGTCAACGGTCATAACGGGATCTTTCGGAATCAGTGCTAACATTTCATTCACCATGGTTGCATTCAGATTATCATGAATGCACTAAGTTAAAGTAACCGATAGCACTGTTTTTGGAGATCACCATGGCAAAAAAACTTTTTAGTGGGCTTTTCAGTCGAAAATCTACCATGTCTTGGCGTCGAGTCACCATGTGTATGGGTTTGCAAGTTTTTGCAGGCTATGCGCTTATGAAAGGGACTCTTGACCCCACAACGTGGGCTTATTTTGCTGGGGGCATTTGTGGCCTCTACGTTGGAGGCGATACAGGCCAAAAGATCGCCCAACATTTTGGTGGTGCGGGAAAGAAGCTTGAAGAATTGGCCAGTGAATTGGAAGCAAGTCAGGGAAAATAATGCCATCGACAGCTTCGGACATTGCGGCAGCTTATCCAAATGCAGCACCCATTGCAGACGATATTGTCGCATTGGCGAACAAGTTAGGTATGCCCGATCCCGGTTGGCTTGCCAACCTCATGAGATTCGAGACGGGTGGAAGTTTCGATCCGGGTCAGTACAATAAGGCCGGATCTGGAGCGGTAGGGCTGATTCAGTTTACACGCACCACAGCGGAAGGTTTGGGAACCTCGACAGAAGAGTTGGCCCAGATGAGCCAAAAAGAACAGATGTATTGGGTTGAAAAGTTTCTGGTCAGAAAGCTCAGACGTGGGACATTCAAAGACCCAACAGATGTTTATATGTCAGTGTTTTATCCAGTGGCGATGGGAAAAGGACCAGATTTCGATATTTACGACCATAAGCTTAGGACGGACGGCCAAACTGAAGCCGATCGATACCTTCGCCAAAATGGGGGAATTAGAACGGCCAGAGACTATACTGAGAGGGCGAATCGAAAAGCGAAATTACCCACTGGACTTGAGGATCTTCCCGAAACCCAAACAGAAAATGATAAAAATTGGCTTCCATACGTCATAATCGGTGCGTCTGCCGCGTTTTTGATTTATGCCTTGATCGTAAAATCCACAAAATAGGGTGCTACGTCCCATGTCTTCTGGGAAAAATGGAGCTATTATAGGGGGAAGGAGTTTTCAATGCCTCAAGCAAACAAAACCGATCTATTTTTTAAAGTTTTCGCAATCGTCAGTTCATTGTTCATCATCCCTACGTTTGCTTGGGTTTGGGGTACGCAAGCGTCTCTGAATAAAGCAGAAGTCCAAATGGAAACCCTAAAATCTGAAATGGCTCAGATCCGCGAAAACAATACAGAAATTCAAGTCATTAAAAATGACATCACCCACATCCGAACCAGCTTAGTGGACATCAAAAATTCATTGAAGGATTTGTCAAAATGATATTCGGGCTGTTTTTGTTTTCATGTGGGGGCGATGTCGATTCAAAAAAGGAAGTTGAAATCCGGGTCGCATCTGCCGATTTGAGTTTTGAGCGCGAACAGGTACAAGAATTGCGCCACGATACGGACTGCATTCAAGTCTTCCTAAGCGATATGAAAATGCAGCAACAAAAGCCCATAGAAGATTGGAAGCAGCCTTCATTTGAAGAATACGAGGCCACCGATTGCGCCCAGACAATGAGGCCAGTGCGATGAGCTACACCAACATCCAACTCACCGAGAAAGAGCAGAGAAACTTCGACAAAGGAACGCAGTGGGCAAAAGACAATGCGACTGAAGTCACACCAGAAGGCTACTATTGGGTCGAAGCGCGGGATAAGGACACAGGAGATCGCCACTATACTGAAAAGAATCGTGGTGTAGGTGACATTAAAGGCGTTGTCATTCATGACACAGAAGGATGGACCGGAGGGGCAAGGACTTTCCAAAGAAGACGCGCCAGCGCTCACTATGGTATTGAACGATCGGGTTTGATCACTCAAATGGTTCCCGAAAAAGATGTGGCGTGGCATGCGGGTAAGTGGTCCGTCAACGACTACACTATTGGGATCGAACATGCTGGGTTTGCAGACGATAGCGTTGTGGGTCGATTCTTGGGTTATGGCGAAAATCAATTGAATGAAAGTGCGAAACTGGTTGCATCGATCCTCAAACGCTACGGATTGCCTCCAACACGCGAGTATGTCTTCTCTCATGGTGAAGTCGGTGGATGCAAGGGAAGCCAACACGCAAAGCCCGGACAGCCGAGATTTGAGCAAACACATGGTGGATCATCGTGCCACTACGACCCCGGCCCTTATTGGGATTGGGACGATTACATGAAGAGAGTACGTCACTATTTTTATGGCGGCAACGTCCTTTTGGTGGGGGTCATTGTCGGAAGTGCGATATTGGCCATCGGTGCATTAACATACAGAGGGCTAAGAGGATAATTATCATGGAAGAAGGTTTACTTGGGGGCTTGCTGGAGTTTGGAGCCATGGGGATGTTCGCAGCATTCCTTGTTTGGCAATACACAAAAATGCAGGCACGTTTTGACAAACTGGTTGAAAAGTTTCAAGACCAGCTTGAGGGTATCCAAGATAAAAATGATGCGAATGAGCAGAAACTGAGAGATCGGTACGATACGGTCATTGGCCAGCTTCAAGATGATAAGACGACCTTTCGCGTGAATGTTGCGGAGCAAATTAGCCAAGCGATGCGTCATATAGACTCACTCAAGGATAAGGTCGATAAAGCATCCGATACACTTCAGATTCAAATTGAATCCATTAGCCTCAATCAACGCAATACACATCTGATGGTTGAAAAAGGGATGGGGATCATGTCTAAGATGGAAGAGGACGCCAAGCTTCGCGCCTTGGCGAAGAAAATGGCAAAAGAATAATAAATGGGTCCATCTGTCTCATACTATTTAGGGGAAGTGTTTCAAAATCCCCACTTGGGTTGCCGTATAACAGAGGTTCTCGACGCCAAGAAGCAACGGGCGGGATTCATTTGGCAACACTCAGATGGGCGCGTTGTTGTAAGCCCCCATCTTGGCTTCTATATTTGGGATGGAGAAAAAGGAAAACCATGGACTGCCGAAACAGCAGCCCAATGGTTGGTTAAGCATAGAGCTTAGACGACTTAGCTTGCAGTCAGGGCTTCACCACCGCCTGTCGCAACACAAGTGATAATCAGCTTGGTTGTTGTGACAGCCGCGTTGGTAATGACGAGATTTTCAGTAGAAGTCAAATCGCAGTTAGCCTCAGTGAGTGCCAAAAGCTTCCATGCGTCGGTAGCAGTGGCTTGAGTGGCCGCAATGTTATTGCTTCCGTCAGTAACGGTAATGTTGGGTGTTCCACCAGCATTGTAGCAAGAAATTTGAACGACTCGAAAAGAACGTCCGGGGTTTGAGATAGTGTGAGTCGCAACGCTGTCCAAGGTGACGGAAATGTCGAAAGCACTACTGATTTGTGCGGTTGTGGCCATGATGGCCTCCTATTAGCTGACGGTGATTGCTTCGCCCAGACCGGACGCAACGCAGTGAAGAATAACGCGAGTGACGGTGTTGGCTCCAGCAGTTATGACCACTGCCGCGCCTTCAGCTACGTCACAAGCAGATCCACCAACGATAGTGATGGTCTGAGTTGCCCCAAATCCATTGGCTTGGCTCTGAACAGTAGCAGCAGCAGCCGTAGGAGGTGCGGCAGTGCTTCCAGTGAGAGTAACGCCAGCGTTGGTGATAGTGAGGGTGGATGCAGCCGAAGCGATGTTATTGCAGCTTACGCCTACAATTGTGAAAGCGCGGGTAGCGGTGAAAGTTTTAGCGACATTGAGATCGCCAGCAGCGTTTAAGCCGCCACTTCCGGTAATGGTTATGTCGAATGTGGAGCAAATTGCGCCTGTAGCCATGATGGCCTCCTAAAAGTTAATTAATGGTTTATGATTCAACAATGACCGCGCCTGCATCGGCAACGCACGTCATAACAATACGAGTTGAGTTTGCAACACTGCGAGCAATCCGAAGAGTGTCGGTGTCTACAAGGGTGCAATTGGCTAATGCGTCCATGACGGCAGGTTGATCGGTAAGGGTATCGGAACCACCACCTGCTGCATTTTCGATGGTGCATACACCAACCTGAGTGGCTACGCCCCCAGAAGATACTTTGGATACGGTAATGACCGCATTGTCAACGCCTGTTCCATGAATGGAAACGACGCGCATAGCGCGAGAGGTTGCAAGATTGATAGTGTCGGCAGTGCCAGCGGCAAGATCGGTCACGATCTGAAAAGTGGATGAAAGTTGGGTAGCCATGATGGCCTCCTAAAGATGTTTATTAATGATTATGCAGATGTTACGGTGAGAGCCGTAGGGGTTTGAGCGGTGCAGATGAATCGAGCAACATAAGCGCAATTAGAGCTTGTTGTGATCGAAATCTTACCCGCATCGCTTGTAAGTGTTGCATTCCCGGTCGGAGCTAATACCATCGCGCCAGCACCACTTGAGATAGTTTGAGCAACCAAGGCGACGTTGTTAATTTCGATAGCCGTTGCAGCAACCATGTTAGCAAACCCGGCTGACCCGGTGGTATCCGATTGGATGGTAACATTTCCAGCAGCAACAGTGGTGAAAATAAGTTCTATGAGTAAGACTTGGCAGGGACGACCTACCGTTAGAGTGTGGGTAAGCTGTCCAGCAGCATCGCCCGTCGCGTCGATACTGACGCAGAAAGTGGAGCCAATTGATCCGACTGCCATAATGATTTCTCCTTGCACACACTAGGATTGAAAGTAAGCGAGAAGTCCAAGTGTGCTGAGTCAGGACAACGCACAGAGTTAAGTTTAGATTTTTCCTTGAGATTTAAGGTAAAGACCGCCTCCGATCAAGGCCAAGAGCAGCCAATTCTTTTCAATGAATGACTCTTCGGCTCTTAGAACTTTCGGTGCTTCAGTAACTTTCTCTTCGGGGGGTTCGATGATCTCTTCTAATTCGGCTTTTTCCTTATTCTCTTCCAGTTTGGATTCGATGATGAGGGGAACGCCACATTGGCCCATTAAAGCCAGTTCAGCGTCCAATCCGAGGGCTTCTGAGAGTTCGGTGAGCTTCGATGCAAGCGCAGGGGCGACGATGGAAACCGGGATTGCTCCGGGCTGATAAGTCGTCAACGCCTCTTGATAAGCCAATGCCAATTCTGGGTACTGGACCTTCATGGCTTCGAGTAGATCCGCAGAGTTCTCGTACTTCAACAGCGGATAGCCGTCTTCCGAAAGCGTGTAGAATGGATCAATAAAAGGCTGCAACGCACAGAGAATAGCGATCGGTGTGAGTACACCCGTTTCCTTGACAAACTCAGGATTCCCAACGGTGAGTTTGAGCAATTCGTCGATTCCCGCACGTCCTCTGAGTTCTGGATTCTGAGAAATAACAGAATAAAGCTTGCAATACAGATTTTGGAGACTCATTAAAAATGAAATCGCCTCTTCATCCGATACCTCTTGTCCGGGGAAATAAGCTTGGCCGAAAATCTCAGGCATATAATAGATGCCCAATGCGTAGGGCCTCAGAGAGAGATTCATGGGCGATTGATACCATTCGGGCATCAGAGACTCAAGACCGCGAGTGTCGGGCTTCTTCATCCATTGGTAAACGCTGTCTTGTAAAAGGTTTCCATCGAATGGGTCAAGGGTTTCGGAAGTCTCAGGAGTTCCGGGCAAAGGTTGAGTAAAATCACCCGGCATGCGAGTGTAAGTCGTATCCGATATTTGATTGCTCACCATATTGGCAATTTGGGTTGAGTCTAATAGGCTCGATGACAAAGGTGTCATCGCATATCCGTAACTCAGGGGCGTATGTCCGTTTCTTTTGACTCTTCTCATTTTTCCTTCCGCGATAGAGGGGAGGCCAGCCGAAAAAGACAATTGCAAATGGAGAAAGCAAATAGGCTGACGATTCCCGTCATATTATATGTTGTGACCCTGCAATAAGTCGAACCCTAATTGAAAAAAGAGCGCTACACTTTTTCTAAGTAAGCGGTGAGGCAATCACAGACGTAACAAAAAGCCGCAGATGCGAATGAAAACATGATCAAGGCGGGTAACGCTTTCCAATCTACGCCCTCAGAATAGACAAGGCTTGAGAGAAATACAATCCATCCGGCATGAAACCCGGTGCAGTAAGTACAGGCGAGCATTTCATCCATAAACTTCCAACGACGATGAAGAAAAGAGACTTTGTGTTGAAGCCCGAAACAAACGCCATAGGCCACCAAAAGCAAAAATAAGTAGAATTCGACGTGCATGTCAGTCCTCTGTTGATGTGATGATCTCGCTCAGTTCATCGAAAAATCGAGATGAGAGAGTGTTAATGAATACTGTTTTTTGTTCGGGGGAGAAATCCCAAATCGCATGGTCAATAATATGTTCTGGGAATCGAATGTTGATCGTTAAGGATCCTGATTTATTGTCGCGTGACGTAATTGACACAAAATCCCTTGCCATCATTTGAGCCTCTTGGACCCCAAAAACGTGGCCTGCCATTTGACTCGCCCATGAGAAGGCTCCGTCTGCTGCTTTTTTAACCTTGTCCCATCGAGATTGGCGCGTGTTGTTTTCATTGTACACTTCGCTCCAGTGTCTCGATTGGTTAGAGTGTGAATTAAACCCATCAGAATTAGAATGACCATGTTGAGTACCTTCTTCGGTCATACGTTGGACGCGGGCAGCTTCCTTGATCCCTTGGTATTGGGCCTCAAGCCGCGATAAAATGTTCCGCGCTGCATTGGCTTCTGGCGAATTGGTTTCGACCAATCGCAAAACCTTGTTGTATTGGTCGATCTTCTTATCTGGTATGTTCATTTCCCGCTCCGCGTGAGTTGACGTGCGATCACAATCGCCCCCACAAT
>Ga0209348_1000748_pt1 | contig 16279 bp, 24 predicted proteins | sample ETNvirenome_2_30_FD_184065 | JGI IMG/M metagenome (GOLD analysis project Ga0209348, IMG submission 184065) | Marine viral communities from the Pacific Ocean - ETNP_2_30 (SPAdes) (version 2) | ecosystem: Environmental > Aquatic > Marine > Oceanic | place: Pacific Ocean | collected 2013-06-22 | reverse complement strand
TCATTAGCATCAGAAATGCTTTCAAATACAGGCAGGCTTGCTCCCGTTACAGGATCAATGGCTCCCGCCTCTCTTACAAAATCCTCAAGAAAGTCTTCAGACAACTGTCTGCCGCTCTCGTCCACACTTGGTATAACAACGAAACCATCACCAAAAGGCACAGTGCGCGTGATCTCCGAGAAAGTCATCTCGGTTTCCGGGTCACGAAATAACTCTCGGCCATAAAAAGTTTTTATGCCCGTAGCGATAGGTAGGTTATCTGCATCAGCCATCATACCTAATAAGCACAAAAAACCCCTACACTCAATAGAGTTGTATAGGGAATTATAACGTCATAGGCGTCATAGGCGTCATAGGTAAATTATATATTCTAAACACATGTCTAAGAGATAAGGACATAAGCGAACAGTAATAAAATGCCGTGGTTGATATGGCTGCTATGACGTAACCGAAAACATCTGCACTTTTATATTGACACCTAAAATAAATAAGAATATATAAGACTTATCTTTAATATAAAGGAGTTTAAGATGTCAGGTAAAAAGAAAGAAGCGGTGGAGATATCAATCCACAAAATTAAAAGAGGGCGGCTTTTGGCTCGTTTAATAGGTCAAACAGGGCTTTATTTTAATAGTATGTCTAATAAGGCAAAGCGGGACTTGCTTCTCGGTGCAAAGCGCAAAACAGCCGCTGAAAAGCAAGAGATTAAGCATAACCCAGAAATGGAGTTTCGCTCTTCAATGCACACGCACTCCGATAAAGACACGCTTTTGTGTTTCCCGGCGGCGGGCGTTAAGGGTGCAATGGCAACCGCGGCTCTGGAAACAGCAGGCGTTAACAAGACTTCGGTTAACCGAAACATCTTTTTGCCACAATCCAATATAAAGGTTTGGGGCAAGCCCTATCTCAAAATTGATATCGTGCGCTCTGCCGATATGAATAGAACCCCCGACATGCGGACTCGTGCTTTCTTGCCGCACTGGTGCGCCGAGGTAGAAATCGTGTTTTCTGTACCTACTTTCGGGGCGCGAGATATTTTCTCTTTACTAGCTAACGCCGGGCAACTTATCGGCATTGGCGATTTCCGACAGGAAAAAGGGCGCGGCGGCTTCGGCACGTTTAACGTCACAAGCTCAGAAGATATGGGTGAGTTTGAAGAGGATTGGGAGTTAATCACTCAGGAGGATCGTGCCGTGCAAGAAGCGGCGGCGGATAATCCAGAATGTTTTGACGACGAGACCCGCGAACTAATGACCTTGGTTCAAGAAGAGCGGCTCAAACGAGCGGCCTAACTACGGCGGTTGAGGTGAGGCGTGGCCAGGCCAGGATTGGCGCGGCACGGCATGGCAAGGCACGGCGGTTGAGGCGAGGCCTGGCCAGGCCAGGATTGGCGCGGCCTGGTCTGGCGCGGTGAGGCGGTTAAGGCTAGGTAAGGCGAGGCCAGGCTTGGCGCGGCGAGGTAAGGCGGTTACGGAGTGGAAAGGCGGTTCTGGCCTGGCAAGACGAGGCGTGTCCAGGTGAGGCATGGCAAGGCGGTTTTGGTTTGTCACGGTCTGACGCGATATGTTCGGGTTGGGATTGGTTGGGCGAGTTACGGCGGTTACGGTGGGGCGAGGTCCGGTTAGGCATGGCGCTTTTTGGTGAGGCGGTTATGGCACGGTGAGGCGAGGCAGGGCATGGCTCGTCATGGTGAGACATGGCAAGGCGGGGTGTGGCGAGGTAAGGCGGTTAGGGCACGGCGTGTCCAGGTGAGGAATGGCAAGGCTAGGCGGTTATGGCGGGGCATGGCTCGTTACGGTGAGACGTGGCAAGGCTGGGTGTGGCGAGGCGGTTGTGGCAGAGCCCGGCGAGGCAAGGCGAGGCCCGGCAGGGCAGGGCAAGGCGGTTAAGCATTTAATTATAACAAGGAGAAAGACATGTTTAATAAAAGTAATAGACAAAGGATAGTTGATGAGTATCTCAACATCACCGGAAAGAATATGTTCGTACCGGAGGAGTTTGTGCATTGGTTAAGCACACAGCCAGACCACGAGGTTTACGATATGTTCTTCGGGGCTTCGGTTGAGGAAGAGGCGCATCAAAACAGGATACATAAAGCGCGGCAATTTGTGAGCGGCCTACGGGTCACGGTGCAAGTACAGGTGCAAGACTCGACAGTCGTTAAACTGCGTGTCGAGGAGAAAAGCTCCAGGGAATATCCCAGTATGATATCGCGCAGATCCCGACGACCGCAGGGCGGGGGCTACGAACCTTACGACCCAAGCGACGAAGAACACAGGCTTGAATTAAAAAACCAAGCAGGGATATCCTTAAACGCATGGCTCAACCGTTACCGGGGTATTGCTGAAGAGTTCGGGCAAGACCTATCGCGGATCGAGGACCTGATTAAGTTTTTGAGAGATGAGGATGACGACATATCAAATCAAGCTTGAGTGTGATCAGTGCGATGGTCAGGGAGATTACGTCATTAAGAATGAGTATGACCCCGCCGCCAAAGTATTTGATTGCGAAGTCTGCGACGCCACAGGCGTCATAGAAGTCATAGAGGATTACCCTTCTATCGCGGCAATGGAAAGGGATTACCCAGAGTATATTTCTATTGCCTCGAAGGGGGTTGCGCTTTAATTTTACATAGGGATTAGTCGGATAGTGCCCTGGGTTTTTTCTTGAAGTTATTTTCCCCCAAAAAACACCGACAGCTTGCGGAGCAGTAAAACTTCCCTTTGACAAAGGATTCCAAGACTCCCTCCTCGCGGCAAGCAAAAAGCCCCTGAGTATGCGCTCAGGGGCTTTGTTGTTTTGAGAAGCCGTGGGCCGAGGTTAATTACTTAGATAAAGTGGGGTAGTATTCTTTGCCGAATTCTACCATGCGTTCCATTCGATCAAGAACTTCATTAGCATCACGACAGTAATGCTCGTCCCAAAGCTCATGCTTCATTTGGGCGGCTAAGTCCTCAAGCTCGCAAGACATGCTCACATAGTATTCGTGAGGTCCGCCATCCCTGTATCTCTCGATCTCGTAACTGAGACCAAACTCAGGGTACTGTCGGATTAGCTTTCTAAAATGATGGTAAGCCGAAGTTTTAGGCTTAGGCTTAGACACATCGATTTTAGGCATGGTTACGTTATCTGAGGTAAGTTCCCAAACATCCGCAACCCGCGCTCGACGCTTAACACGCTTATCTCGTATAGATACGATGTCTCGTACTATACCGCACGTGTACCGCCGACCACTGACCAATTGCCAATGCCAACCAGCTATGATTAAGAAAACGCGACCAGCGGTGCGATCCTCTTTCGATAGCTGTAGCCATTTGGCGAGAGTCGGCCCATTAGTCCTGTTCAATCGGACCCCCGGCTTAGTCCACCGAGTGTGATCGATGTTACACGCTTTAAGGGCACCTAACACCTCGTGCGAGGCGGACCCCCTAATAGCGGTCCGACCATACATCAATCGGATCAGCCTCGCGGCTTGGCCCGTAGTTAAGTCGGTGAGTGCCGATATTACTGATGGGCCGCAATAACGGTTTCTATCCTTGCCATCCTTGATGGCGCGAAGACAAAGTTTTGACATGCGTGACTCCTTTAAGGTTAGTGACCCACGGCTCCTCGATCTTCACAATGTAAAACAGCCCGGCCCCGAAGGACCGTAATGAAAAGAACCTCTTCTCATTACAATAAGAGTATCATATAAGAAAATATGTGTCAAGTCGCATATAAAAAGTCAATGAAATCAAAGACTTACAGAAGGCAAGAAAATTTGTTTTTTCAAAAGCTTGACTAAAAATGAGATTTCATGCGATAAAACTCATACACTGTTTTGGAGGTTGGAAATGAGCAAAGACTGGCTTGCGGACCTAGTGAAGGAAGAACGCAAAAGACTGGGCTTGTCTCAAGAAACCTTAGCTCGACAAGTGGGAGTTCATGCAAATACGATTTACCGGATCGAACAAGGAGAGAAGCGTGTGTCTTTTTTTAAGGTCGAAAAAGTATTGTCGGAGCTTGGATGGGAAATTGACGTTCATCGTTACAATTAAATGAGGAGAGAGTCATGGATAAAGCAATAGGTACAGTGATGGCCGGGGCAGGGGTAACCCTCTTGGTTCTTGGGGCGTCGATTGACAGCATCGAGATGTGGGAGATTGTCGGGTGTTCGCTGACCACGGCTCTCGGTGCCGTGATGTGTTTTAAATAAAAGTTTCTTTTTATATATACAGCTCAGAAAAAAAATAAAAAATATTTTTGTTCAAAAAGGGCGTAACTGGCGTAACTGGCGTAACTTGGGTCTTAAACCCTTATTATATAAGGACTTTATAGTTACACTTTTGGTTACACTTTTGGATTTAGAGGTGTAACCGGGGGTCTAGGGGCCGTATTTTCCTTATACGGGTCTGAGTGAAAAATATTTTTTATTTTATTTCTGGTATATATAATATAGGTTTGGTTTAGATAAACTTGACCTTATTAACTGATAATACCATGCCTAAGAAAACAAAGACCTCTCCGGAAACCCGAGGTAGACCAAGCATACATGAAGGCCAGAGGCTAACCCGAAAACAAGAGAAGTTTGTAAAAGAGCTTGTGGCTAACGACGGGCACATAACTTTGCAACAGGCCGCCATTAACGCGGGTTACTCTTTGTCTTCCTCTCATACCCGTGCTTATGAACTCACGAACCCACGCATAAGTCCGCATGTTGTGGCCGCGATCAAAGAATATCGCAGGCAGTTAGATGAGAAATATAATATTACGTTCTCTCGTCATATGCGCGACTTACAAAAGATCCGCGATGAAGCCTTACAGAACGGCGCTTATAGTGCGGCGGTGCAAGCAGAGTATCGCAGGGGCCAAGCTCATGGTGATATATATGTGAGTAAGTCGGAGGTCAGGCATGGCTCTATAGATAGCATGAGTAAGGATGACGTTTTAAAAGCTTTAGAAGAGATCAAGGCGAGCTATGAGCCAGTTACAATCGACATCACGCCCGAAAAAAACGAAAACCGTGGTAATCGCGGTAAAGTCCGAGAGCGGCTTTTATCGTCAAGTAAAGTCAGCGGCGCAGAAGATCACCCCGAAACTACTACTGACGCGGATTGAAAATAGCGTTAGTGGGGGTATCCCTGATTTTCTGATTTGTGACGGCGAGGGAAAGTTCCACTTTGTAGAGCTAAAATTCGTTAAGTCAGGTAACGTGGTTAACATATTGCCCAGCCAGATATCTTGGCTAACTCGACATAGAGCCGGGAGCGTCTGGGTATTAGTAAAGAAGCATGGTGATCCTTCCGAATGCTTTTTGTATCGCGGGGGAGATGCAGTAGCTTTACGCATGGACGGCCTATCTGAGGTCGAACCTGTCCACCATTGTTTAGAGCCTTTTGACTGGCCTAGAATTTTTAACTTGATAATTTCAGAGTAATCCTATACTTTCTCATATGTAACTAGAAACTATAGGAGTCGGATATAATGGAAGACGTTATAAAGCTTGCTCGAAAGCTTTATGTTTGTGAAGACATAGAAATTGATGTAAGTCCAAAAACGAGCGTCACTGATGAGGGGGTCTGGGTTCAAGCTTGGGTCTGGGTTCCCGGGGAGGTTGATTGATGCGAAAGAAATATAACAGTGTTTTGAGTTTTTCTTTTCCGATAGACCATGAAAATGAAAATGGTTCGGATCTTACAGGTGACGACATCTTAGAGGCAATCAATCATTGGATTAGGGGCATGTCCTCGCAGGAGGTGTATGAGAATACTACTGAATGTTTTTTTAAAATCCCTCTAAAGGATACTATAGAGAATTGAAGGAGGATACTTGATGTTCAAGCTAAACGAAATCTACAAGTTTAAAATGCTTGTTGATGGGGAAATCCGAACCCTGGAGGGTCGGGTGGTAGGCCGGACGTTCGAGGACATTAGACACTATGATTTTAAAGTAGGGGATAATATTTTTCATAATATCCCCGAGAACGACATTAATTATTTAGAGGTTGAATAATGTTTTTATTTAGTTGGATTGCGCGTTTATTTTATGGCCCGGATTGGGAAGAGCACGCCCGGCGTGGCGCGAAGATTAACCGAAGGCGGCGGCGTAGATAAAAATAAAATACTGCTTGACATGGTATAAGATAAAGCGCATATAAGGGCGGGGGCAAACCCGCCCTTTTTGTTTTAGGAGGTTCAAAAATGGAAAATTCAAAGGAACCCGTTACTTTCAAACGTAGCGCATCCGCACACAAGCTTTCTTTAAACGATTTGCTAAACTCTCGAAAAAACAAAAAACGGGAGAAAATGGTAAAAAAATCAGCCGAGGAAATAAAAAAGAAAAATACTGCTTGACATGGTATAAGATAAAGCGCATATATAGTTTGCCGCGGGACTTGGTTAGTTCCTAGTCGGTGGGCAAATATCGACGATTGAAGCGGAGTGACCGCCGCAAAAAAATAGCCGATGACAGTAGTCCGTGAGCTAGGTCGCGTTAGCAGAACAGGGGGAGCGAAAGCGTGGAAGCTTGTTTTGTTCCTAGCACCCTCAACTTTAACTAATGTTTGGAGTATTTATGAAAAAAGAACAATACGAATGCCCCGGGTGCGGCAAACCCGCCCCTAAAAAAACAGAGCATTACCCTTATCGGGGGCGGCCAAAGGAATTTCCTTTACCTTATAAGGGTAACTTAGAAATTATACGAGACGACGGTTACTACCTTACCTTATGGGATAACGAGAGTTATGAGCATAGGTATGAGCCTTTTTGTAAATTGCGTTGTGCCCTTAACTATGCTCAAGCTTTATATAAACATACAGGCTTAGTAACTTATAAACAAAACACCGCTTGACATGGTATAAGATAAGTCTTATATAAGGGGCAGGGGTAATCCTGCCCTTTTTATTTTGGAGTCGGTAAATGGTTCAAGTTTGGTATGTTCTAGGAGAAGAAAACCCCTTCACCCTTTGGGAAACTAAAGAAGACGCGGAAAAGTGCGCGAGGTATTTATTTCCTGATGAAAACCCGGATGTGCGTTATGCCCGGGTATATTGCCGGGAAGTTACAACATGGGAAAAGGGGGGCCTTTAAATGTTAAACTGTACTTCTAACAGTCGGGCGAAAAAAACCTTTAATTGTGCCGTAACCTATCACGCCGGGTCCGGGGATATGTACGGTACTTGCCCGGATAGTTGCCCGCTAAAACCCCATCAAACAAAAACAACAGAAATAGACCGCGAATATGAGCGCGTAGTACGTGACGCCGTACCCCGCCGGGGCGTGGCTTTTCTCTTTACACATTTCCCCCCGGCACAATGGGCGGAACCAAACCAACCGAAAAAAACTGTTTTTAATTATTCCGCCGATACTTTGGAACAGTGCGCCGATAGTATCAAAGCCGGGGCGGCGTCGGTTGCCGTTGTGGCTCATGATTATTGGGACAAGTCAGAAAGTAAAAAGGCCACCAGTGCTCGGGGCGTAAAAATGATTCGGTGCCTCGATGAAACAACCGGGATTGGATGCGCCAAATGTGGCGGACAAAAAGGCCCACTATGTGCGCGGATGGATCGCGACTTCGGGGTAGTTTTTACCGCTCACGGCGCGGCAAAGAAAAAAGCCGGGAATAATGAGGAGCCGGGCGGATGCTATGCCGGGGGCGGAAACGTCGCCTTGCATTGGCGCAACCTATCTCACCGGGAACAATCGGAAACCGATGGCGAAAAACTCAAAAGCTTTGTTAAATCTTTAGTGCCCGGGACCACCTTACGGCATCACATAGCCGGGGATTTGGGCGCGATAAAATAAACGGTTGACACACATATAATAAAAGCGCATATATAGGGCGGGGGTAATCTCGCCCCTTTTTTTTAGGAGAATAAAAAAATGGCTCATGAATTAGACACACAAGCCGATGGAAGGATTGCCATGGCTTATCTTGCTGAAACAGAAACCCCTTGGCACGCTAAGGAAACAAACCCGCAAATAGTACAGCCCGGCGAAAGTATAGAAACATGGGCGGAACAGTCCGGCACCGCCTACGCTGTAGACATAGCGCCAAATGAGCGGAACGGCCAACCTATCCAGAATTCTTATCATATCGCCCGGCTTGATACCGATGCAGTTATTGGTCCCTATATAGCGGGGCAATATATCCCGGTTCAAAATTCTGTAGGTTGGAAGCTTGCCGATATCTTGCGCGATAAATACGGTTTTGAAATCGAAACAGCGGGCGCGTTGTTTGGCGGCTCCGCTATTTGGATCCAATTGGGCACCGAGTTGCAAGCCGAGGCGGGTGATGGTGATATGCTCACTAGCAAGCCAACAATCAACCTAAACCATAGCGGCGCGGTTGCTAATCGGTTTTTATCTACAAACGTCCGCGTCGTGTGTAACAACACCTTGACGCAAGCCATTAATACTTCCGACGGTGTATTTAAACACGATCACCGCGTTCATATTGATCTAGACGCGGTTGAAACGGCGCTAGGTTTAAACGCACAAGCTTTTGGAGAATTCGCCAAGGTCGCGCAATCTATGGCCGCCCGGGCGTTAACCGATCAAGAGGCGCTCGATTTTTTCCAGCTAGTAATTGGCGGCACCGAGAAACAAAAGGACGGCAAGATCATTCGATCCCAGGGCGTCCGTAAGGCCATGGCCTACTATAAAGGCCGTGATTTTATAGCCGAGGGTAAAAAAGAAATCGAGGAAGAAGTAAACGCAAAGCTTAACGAAATCGCAAAGCTTCCGGATGATCTAACCCTCCCGGCACCAGTTAACCCCGGCCATGATCTGGCGTCTGCCCACGATACGCTATGGGGCGCGTTCAACGCGGTTACTTGGCTGGCCGATCACAAGCCGGTAAAAAACCGGGGTTTGGAACATCAAATAGCAAGCCACGCATTAGGTGATGGTAATGGTGGCAAGGTAAAAACTAAAGCCTATAAAAAAGCTTTGGAGTTGCTGGCCGCATAAAGCGCTATAAAATAACTAACTAGGGCGAGGATATTCCTCGCCTTTTTTTTCGCTATGTTTTAAGAGTTAAATAAGCCGCCCCAAGGGCCGCGCCTTTTCTCTCAAACCTATGGGCCGGGATCCGCGCTCCTGGAGCCGCTCCCCGCCCGGCGTTGTATCCGGGCACAAAAAACCCGGCACCAGTTCCCCGGGCCGGGTTCATTGCCGCGTTGTTAGCGGTTACAGCGCCGCAAGCGCCCTGTCAAATAAGCAATGCTTTGCTTGCTCTATCGTTTCGAGATAATCACCCCAATACCATTGATTTGCCTCGTCATACCTGAGCCATGCGATAACGTACGGGTGCAACCTGTTATGCGGATTGTGGAGCATTACATAGCGCCCCAGTTCATCCCCGGTATCTACCGACGCAAGTATCTCGCAACCGTTTACAAAGTTAATACAAGTGTCAGTCATTAGCCCACCCCATAGAACGCGGCGACTAAACCGAGAGCCAAGGGTAGTAGGCAAACCAATAGGCCAACCGCTAACATTATAAGATATTCTGTTTTCATCCTTACAACTCCTGTTAGATCGCGGCAGTATTACCGCGGGCACAATATGGGACATATCTTATAAGATTACAAGGGGTAATTTTATCGGCCCGGGATCCGCGGCCCGGGGTCCATGGTCCACGGCTAGGGTCCCCCGGCGTATCGGGTCAAATTGCGCGGCCCGGGACCGTCGATCCGGCGTCCAAAAATCGCGGTCCCGGCGTCGTGTGGCACGCGGTCAAGGACCATGTTTCAAACAAATATTTACGTGAAAAACGATATCATGTTTCACGTGAAACATCTTTTCTTGTTAACTGATAAAAAAATGTGCATATTTAGGGCCGAAAGGGACCCCTAATGGATCTTACAGATCGTGAGCTAAAATTAAAACTTCGTCTCGCTCAGATAGAAAAGAATGAAGCGTGTCGCAAGAACTTTTTAACTTTTGTAAAAAGTATGTGGCCTGATTTCATCACGGGCCGTCATCATAAAATCATAGCAGATAAGTTTCAGCGCGTCGCAAGCGGAGAGTTGAAACGCCTGATTATAAACATGGCACCGCGACACACGAAGTCTGAGTTTGCTTCCTTCCTGTTTCCCGCGTGGATGATGGGCAATAATCCGCGGATGAAGATCATTCAGGCGACACACACAACAGAGCTTGCTGTTAACTTTGGTCGTAAGACCAAAAACCTGATTGACACAGATGAGTACAAAGAAGTTTTCCCTGAAGTAAAATTAGCGGCGGACAGTAAAGCCTCTGGTCGGTGGGACACGGACTCTGGTGGAATGTACTACGCCGTGGGCGTTGGATCGAACCTCGCGGGCCGTGGTGGAGACCTTGTAATTATTGATGACCCGCATTCGGAGCAAACAGCGATGTCTGCAAACGGTTTTGATGATGCGTGGGAATGGTACACCGGGGGCCCCCGCCAACGTCTCCAACCAGGTGGCAGTATAGTTCTTGTTCAAACGCGGTGGTCCGAGAAGGACATGACGGGACAACTGATCCGTGCAATGGCTAAAGATCCCCTTGCAGATCAGTGGGAGATTGTCGAGCTTCCGGCGATGTTTGATGATGACACACCATGTTGGCCTGAGTTCTGGAGTCTTGAAGATTTGATCTCGGTCCGCGCATCAATACCTCCGAACAAATGGAACGCGCAATATCAGCAGAACCCCACGAGTGAAGAGAACGCGATTATACCGCGAGAGTGGTGGAAGCGATGGGAGAAACAATCTGTTCCTAATTTACAGTTTGTTATTCAGAGTTATGACACGGCGTTTAGTAAAAGGGAGACTGCGGACTATTCTGCGATTACGACGTGGGGTGTTTTTTACCCGGAGGAGTCAGGGACCCCTGGAGTAATTCTATTGGATAGTAAGAAGGGGCGATGGGACTTTCCGGAGTTGAAAGATATTGCGTATGATCAATATCGGTACTGGGACCCCGACACAGTAATTGTGGAAGCTAAGGCGAGCGGGATGCCCTTGACCCACGAACTACGGAACATGGGCATACCTGTTGTAAACTTCACACCGAGTAAAGGGAACGATAAGTTGACGCGGGTGCATTCGGTTTCACCTTTGTTTGAGGCGGGCATGGTCTGGGTCCCGGATCAGGTGTTCGCTGATGAGATGATCGAAGAGGTTGCAGCTTTTCCAAACGGGGAGCATGATGACTTGGTCGATAGCATGACGCAGGCGCTAATGCGTTATCGTCAGGGGAACTTCGTACAGTTGCCTTCTGATGGATGGGACGACGAGCAGGAGGGCTCAACACGCTTGCGAGTTTATTACTAAGAGTGATATAAGGTTATGTTGTAAGGAGATATTTCATGGCAAGACAACCCATTGCTGGCATGGTCGAGCGCAATGTTCCGTCTCAGCTTGAAAGAGAAGACCTTGAAGCAGAGATAGAACTCGAACTGCCGGGCAGCATGGATGACGACAACGTCGTATCGTTTGAAGGTGTTGCTCAAGGCATGGACATCGAGGTCATCCCGGAAGAGGACGGTGGGGTCACCATCGACTTTGAGCCGTCTGACGAGAAGGATGTTGGGGATGATTTTTATGGAAACCTTGCTGAAGCTCTCCCGGATGGAGAGCTTGGTCGTATATCCGCAGACTTGTTAGAGCAGTACGACGCTAATAAAGCAAGTCGCCAAGAGTGGGAGGATGCTTATGCGGACGGTTTGGACCTTCTTGGGTTTAATTACGAAGAGCGGACGCAGCCGTTTCAAGGTGCCTCGGGTGTAACACATCCGTTGTTGGCGGAAGCGGCAACGCAGTTTCAAGCGCAGGCGTTTAACGAACTGTTGCCCGCGGGCGGTCCGGTACGAACCGCGATCCTCGGATCAGAGTCTCCGCAGAAACAAGCACAGGCTCAGCGCGTCAGGCAGTTTATGAACTACTACATTACGGATGTAATGGAGGAGTACACGCCTGAACTCGATCAGATGTTGTTTTACCTGCCATTAGCGGGGAGCACGTTTAAAAAAGTATACTACGATGACACGTTAGGTCGTGCCGTCAGTAAGTTTATTCCGGCAGAACACCTGGTTGTGCCGTATGAAACGTCAGATTTGGAGACTTGCCCGAATATCACGCAGGTTATCCGAATGAGCCTAAATGACCTCCGAAAACGGCAAATATCGGGTTTTTATAGGGATATTCCGGTCATTCCGACGCAACAGGAGATGGATTCTGTTACCGAAGAGATCAACAATATTGATGGTGTGTCGCCCTCGCAGATTGATTATGACTGCACGGTTTTGGAGTGTCATGTAGATCTTGACATAGAGGGCTTTGAAGACGTTGATGATGACGGCGAGCCGACAGGTATTAAGGTGCCTTATGTTGTTACGATCAGTTATGACAACGGGCAGATACTGTCGATACGTCGCAACTACGTAGAAGACGATGAAGATCAACGCAAGGTTCAATACTTTGTGCATTACAAGTTTTTGCCGGGCTTCGGGTTCTATGGTTTGGGATTGATCCACACGATTGGTGGTTTGAGCCGGACGGCAACGGCGGCTCTTCGTCAGTTGATTGACGCAGGGACGTTGGCGAATCTTCCCGCAGGCTTCAAGGCCCGCGGACTACGGATCAGGGACGATGACGATCCGTTACAGCCCGGTGAATTTAGAGACGTGGACGCACCTAGTGGTGCTTTGCGCGATAGCTTGATGCTGTTGCCGTTTAAGGGTGCGGACCAGACGTTGCTTACGCTGATGGGTTTTGTGGTTGATGCGGGCCGACGCTTTGCAACGATTACGGACATGAAGGTAGGAGACGGAAACCAGCAAGCGGCTGTTGGCACAACGATGGCTTTGTTGGAACAAGGCTCACGGATTATGAGTGCCATACATAAACGTCTGCACTATGCAATGCGGTTAGAGTTTAAGATCCTGGCGCGTGTGATGTCGGAGAGCTTGCCGCAAGAATATCCGTATTCGGTAGAGGGCGCAGACAGTCGTGTGATGGCGACGGACTTTGATAGCCGGGTTGATGTTCTTCCGGTCTCTGATCCTAACGTGTTTAGTCAGGCGCAACGGATTGTATTGGCTCAGACTAAATTAGAGCTTGCAGGCGCGGCACCTGATCTACACAACATGTATGAAGTATATAGAGATATGTACGAGGCTTTGGGTGTTCGTGACGTTGACCGTTTGATGAAGCGGTTGCCGGATGAAGAACCGAAGCCCACGGACCCTGCACAGGAGAACATAGACTCTTTGGATATGATAACGCTGAAGGCGTTTGAAGGTCAGGATCATCAGGCGCATATCATGTCGCATTTGGTCTTTGGCGCGTCACCAATGGTGGCCTCTTTGCCCCCTGTGGCTATCGCTTTACAGAAACATGTGTTGGAGCATGTTAAGTTACAGGCGATGGAACAAGCGATGGCGCAACGTCCGCAGAATGAATTGCAGTACGAGGCGCTTGTGGCTCAGGGTGTTGCGGCGGGTATGCAACAGGTTCGTGAGTTGTCTGCTCAAATCTCTGGTGCTAACCAGCCCGATCCGTTGGTGCAGCTTAAAGAGCAAGAGCTACAGATTAGGGCTCAGGCTGAACAGGCGGATACGGCATTGGATCAAGCCAAACTGCAACTGGATGCTCAGAACCAAGAACAGCGGCAACGGCAGTTTAATGAGCGGATCGCCAGTCAGGAAAGACAGACCGCGGCACGTATTGATGCCGGGCTACAACGTGAACTATTGAAAAGGAGACAGTGATGTCGAGAGTTAAGATCGTAACGAATACACCGGAAGCGGCACAGAAAGCTGTTGAGTTTGCACAAATAGATGACCAGGGTCGAATACCTTACGGTAAGACGGCTGATGTTAAGATCCCGACTACCATGAAGAAGATGACGGTTCGTGGCATGGGAGCCGCGGTCAAAGGCGGGAGCTATATTGGGTGTGAGTAATGCCATTAAAGAGAGGCACCAGTCAAAAAACGATTAGCGCAAACATCCGCAAGTTGCGAAAAGAGGGTAAGCCTCAGGATCAGGCGGTCGCTATTGCGTTACAGTCGGCTGGAAAAAAGAAAGTACAAAAGAAAAAGTCGGGAGGAGTAGTTCGTGGTTATAGCAAGATTGCTAGGCCACAAAAGTTTAAAGGGATATTTTAGCTATGGACCCTTTGACAATTACGGGTGCCCTTGCAGGCATCAAAATGGCAAACTCAGCTTTTGCCGTTATAAAACAAGCGATTCAGAACGGACGAGATGTTACTGACTGCGCTTCGGCTTTATCGAAGTGGGTTGCCGGGTGCTCTGCTGTACAAAAAGAGCATTCTCAGAAGACTGCACGTCTCGGTAGTAGTGCAAGCGAGAGAGCGGTTGAGACGCTCATTCACATACAGACCATTCAGAGACAACGTGACGAACTAAGAGAGTTTCTACAACTGTATGGAAAACCAGGATCCTGGGATCAATTTATTCAGCTTGAAAGAGAGTATCGACTTCAAGCGAGAAAAGAAAAGGATGTAGCGGACCAAAAGAACAAGAAGAAACGTGAGATTATTATTGCTGGCTTAATCGTTTTGTTTTTTACCGGAGTTCTGTCGTTAATCGGGTTCATGGTTTACCTGGTTATAACAGAGGGCAACCTATGAAGTTTTTTCTGGTCTTCACCTTTCTATTTCTCACTCCGGAACCTGTAAATGCCACTAACGCTATTCGCGTTGTATCCCATGACGGTAATCCTTTGTATTTTAAAGATGTGGAGGATTGCTTTGATCATGCAGAAAAAAACTTGTATGCGTTGCATGATTTAATTGGCGTTGTTTATCCTGGAAGCGCGGGAGTTATTACAAATATAATTTGTCATCCTCGAAAAGGTCTTGATACGTGAAACTTGTATATATGCTAGTCGTCCTCACGTCATTTAATCATACACTAAGCGCCGTTCCTTACGCTAAGATGGATGATTGCAGAGAGATGGCTAGGGCGGTAGCATTACCTTATTTAGCTTCTTGTATCCCGAAACTTGTTAGTAAGAACACACAAACATTTTAAGAGGAGGCTCTTATGGCACCAAAGAAACTTGAAGAGAAGTCGCAGTTCTCGGATCTTGATGTTGATAAAGATGGGGTAGTTTCAGATCACGAACTCTCTATAGTTGAAGCGCATGACGCACACCGGAAATACAAAACCCAAGAAAGGATTACCATAGGGACGGCTATCTCAATGCTGGTTTTTACGATTGCGATGTTCTTGTTACCAGAGAGTCGTATATCGGTTCTCACAGATCTCAGTAATTTGTTTTATATTTCAGGCGCAGGCATCATTAGTGCATTTTTTGGGTTTCAAGCAATGGGAGCTAGAAAATGATGTCGAGTATTGACTTAAATAAGGTTGATGTTCTCAAAGACGAAATTGAAATTCTTCAGCGTCGGGCTGATGCTCAACGAGGAGGGATGGGTGCGTATTACACGGCCATAACCATACTAAAGCAGAGGGTAAGAGAGTTGGGGGATCAACAATGATACAATCACTTATCCCTTCCTTACTGCCAGCAGTGACAGATGTTATTGGTCGTTTTCTTCCAGAAGACAAAGAGAAAAGAGCGGCGGCTGAAAGAGAAATAGAAAAACAGCTTGCAACACACCTTGCTAAAATTGACCTTGCCCAACTAGAGATTAATAAGCAGGAAGCGGTTCACCGAAATATTTTTGTGTCCGGCTGGCGGCCCTTTATCGGTTGGTCATGTGGTATTGCAATGTGTTATGCGTACATTATACAGCCCATTACTATTTTTGTTTTGGCACAGACGGGAAATCTTGTAACTTTGCCGACACTTGATCTGTCGGAGATGATGCCTGTGTTACTTGGTATGCTCGGATTGGGTGGCCTCAGAAGCTTTGAAAAGTATAAGAAGATATCAAAATGAAAGATAATTTTGTAAAATCTCTACACCATGTTCTTAAGTCAGAAGGGGGATTTATAGACCATCCGGATGATCCCGGAGGAGTCACCAACAAAGGTATTACAGCGCGGACCTATGAGAATTTTTTGGGTGGTCCTGTTGATGTACAAATGATGCGGGACATCCCGGACAACCATGTTGAAGAAATATATAAAGACATGTATTGGGAAGTTGTCCGTGCAGATGATCTGCCCGCTGGTGTAGACCTGTGCGTTTTCGATTTTGGAGTAAACGCTGGACCTGTTCGATCCGCTAAGATGCTTCAATCTTGTGTTGATGCGACGGAAGATGGTGTAATCGGCCCTAAAACTCTTGCGCGTGTCTCAGAGCAGGACACAGAAGAGTTAATTAAATTATTTTCTGTC
>Ga0209348_1000747_pt1 | contig 16292 bp, 20 predicted proteins | sample ETNvirenome_2_30_FD_184065 | JGI IMG/M metagenome (GOLD analysis project Ga0209348, IMG submission 184065) | Marine viral communities from the Pacific Ocean - ETNP_2_30 (SPAdes) (version 2) | ecosystem: Environmental > Aquatic > Marine > Oceanic | place: Pacific Ocean | collected 2013-06-22 | reverse complement strand
TAAAAAATCCTTTAATTTAGGTTATAAAATAGCTAATAAATTCGATTTAGGTAAAATAGATGCTAGTATGGAAAATGGTTTATTAATTATTAATATTCCCTATTCAGCAGAATCTAAACCTAAATCCATTACTATTAAATAAGAGTTATTAAAAAAAGCGTGTCCTAGCGCAATATTATTCGTATATTATATTACAAATAATTAATAAGTTATATATGACTACTAAAAGAAAATCTATTCAAACTATTAAAGATCCCTTACTTGAACCTTATTTTATTACTAAGGATGAGTATAGTTATACAGTAAAAGAAAATGTAGTATCTGATGCTAACCATTTTAAATCCAATGGTAAAAGTAAAACTTACGAAAAATCTTTATATTATTATCCTAGTTTTAGTCAAGCTATTATTAAAATAGCTGATCTTAAAACTACTAAAAAGGATTTTAATAACTTACAAGAATATTTAGAAAATTATAAAGAAATAAAAAATCAAATAAAAAGTTATACTGATGGAATTAGAAGCACTATTTAATGCGGTTATAGTTAAACCATTTGAGTCGGAAGAGACCACTTATGGTAATATTATAGTACCTGATTTAGGTAAAGAAAAAAATGAATTTGGAGAAGTTGTAGCAGTAGGTCCCGGAATGCATACACAAACTGGTACTTTTATAAATACTACTTTAAAAGTAGGTGATAGAGTAGTTTTACCTACTATGGGATTTACTAAACTACCTTATAATGGTGAGGAATATTATGTAGGTCCTGAAAATCAAGTTTTAGCTAAAGTTAATAAAAGTGAAGATTTTAGTGAAGTTTTAAATGAAACTTTGGAAAATATTAGTCAAGAAGAAATTAATCAAATAAAAGATATATCCAATGAGTAAAGAAGTTATATTAGGATCAGATGCTAGAAATAATTTAGTAAAAGGTATAGATACATTAGCGGATGCAGTAGTATCCACTTTGGGGCCAAATGGTAGAAATGTTGTTATTGCAAATGACCAAGGATCCCCTTTGTCTACTAAAGATGGAGTTACAGTTGCAAAGTCCATTACACTATCAGATCCTAATCAGGAATTAGGTGTTCAATTAGTTAAACAAGCAGCTGTTAAAACAGCTGAAAAAGCAGGTGATGGTACAACTACATCTACTTTATTAGCTAGAGAAATGATTAAAGCGGGACTTAGTGCTTTAAATAATAATGAAAATGCAGTTCAAATTAAAAGAGATATTGACTTTACTGTTAGTGAAGTAGTTTCCAATTTAAAAAATAATATATCTGAAGATATATCAGGTGAGGAACAATTGGAACAAATTGCTACTATTTCGGCTAATAATGATCCTGAAACTGGTAAATTAATTTCTACTGCTATTGAAAAAGTTGGATTGGAGGGGGTTGTCCATATAGAAGAATCCCGTACTGGGGAAACTTATTTGGAAACTGTTGAAGGGTTACAGTTTGAAAGAGGTTATAAGTCTCCATATTTTGTTACTAATAATAGTAATATGACTGCCACATTAGATAACCCCCTAATCCTTATAGCAGACCAAAAAATAACTCAAGTAAAAGAATTACTACCTATACTAGAAGCCGTATCCGCTCAGGCTAAATCACTTTTAATCATTGCTGAAGATATTGATAATGAAGCTTTAGCTACTCTTATTGTTAATAAAATGAGAGGAACTATGAAGGTATGTGCTGTTAAAGCCCCAGATTTTGGTGATAGGAGAAAATTAGTTTTAGAGGATATAGCTGTTACTACAGGTGGAGTTGTATTTGATAAACAAAAGGGAATGAAACTTGATAAATTTAGTTGGGAATGGTTTGGTGAAGCTAGAACTGCTACAATAGAAAAGGAAAAAACTACTATAGTTGATGGTAAGGGAGAAACCGAATCTATAGAAGCACGTATAGAGGATTTGCAAAAACAAATAGAAAAGGCTGAAACCCCCTTTGAAATAGAAAAATTGCAGGAAAGATTAGCTAAATTCGTGGGTGGAGTAGCTATTATACATGTAGGTGGAAATACTGAAACTGAAATGAAAGAGAAAAAAGATAGAGTAGATGATGCACTACATGCAACAAAAGCAGCTATTGAAGAAGGAATAGTACCTGGAGGGGGAACAGCATTACTATATGCCTCTAATGGTTTAAAAGCTGACACAACAGGAGCTCAAATTGTAGTTGAGGCATGCGCTAAACCTTTTAATCAAATTTTAGTTAACGCTGGATTTGATAATGTTAAAGGACAAATACTAGCAGACCAACTATGTAATTCAGGTGATGATTCATGGGCAGGTTATAATATTAAAACTGATGAAGTAGTTAATATGAAGGAAGCAGGTATTATAGATCCAACTAAAGTAGCTAGAACAGCATTAGAAAATGCGGCATCAGTTGCGGGTACTGTTTTATTAACTGAATGTACAGTAGTAGATGAACCTAGTGAAGATACTAGTAGTCAACCACAAATAGATCCATCTATGATGGGGATGATGTAAAAATAATTCGTATATTATGGCTACAAAAATTGAAGAAAAAAACATATTAATTGCTAGGAGAGTACCTCCGGGTGATAAATGGAGATTAGTTGCTAATGAACCAGACGGTCCTATACATAAAACTTTAACTGATACCTTAGAAGCTTATATGGTTAAAACAGGGTTTAAGGGATGTTATAGATTAGAACCCTTAAAAAGTAATTTATATGCTATTGATTCAAAAGAAACAGAAGTAAAACCTAAACCTGTTAAAAAATATTCAATATATGGAGAATATGGATCATAGTTTATTAGTAGAAAAATATAGACCTAATAAATTAAAAAATTATGTTGGTAATGAAAATATTAAAAAATCCATTTCTAAGTATTTAGATCAAAATGATATTCAAAATTTAATATTTTATGGTCCAGCAGGTACAGGAAAAACCACACTAGCAAAATTAATAGTTACTAATTTAGATTGTGATCACATTTATATTAATGCATCCGATGAACGTGGTATTGAAACTATTAGGGATAAGGTATCTAGTTTTGCTAGTGTAGCTTCTTTTAAACCTATTAAGGTAGTAATTTTAGATGAAGCAGATTTTCTTACTATTCAAGCACAAGCTTCCTTAAGAAATATAATAGAAACATTTTCACGTACTACTAGATTTATCATGACTTGTAATTTTGTAGAACGTATTATAGATCCATTACAATCTAGATGTCAAGTACTTAAAATTGTACCTCCAACTAAAAAAGATGTTGCTAAACATTTACATTGGATTTGCAACGAAGAATCAATCACACATGAAATAAATGATTTAGTACCTTTAGTTAATCAATATTATCCTGATTTACGTAAATGTATTAATACCATACAATTATCTACACAAGATAATATATTAAAATTAGATAAATCAATACTAGTATCATCTAATTATATAGATAAAGTAATTAATGCCCTATCAGAGGGATCTAAACATAATAAAATAGATTGTTATAATGATATACGTCAAATTATAGCCGATGCTAATGTAGATGATTTTGATGAGTTATTCAAAGCATTGTATGAACGTGCATCTGAATATCTTTCAAATAAAGAAGGCACAGTAGCTATTTTAATAAACGAACACCAATATAAAGCAAATTTCCGAATCGACAAGGAAATAAATACAATGTCGTTAATTCAAAACTTAATAAATAATAAATAATCATGCAACAACAACCACAAGCAGGACCCCCTATTGATCTTAAAAATACCTCAGAACTTAAAAATTTTGATGGTGGAGTATTATTTAAGCAGGGAGTAGTTTTAAGAACAGTATCCAAATTTGTAATGGGTACAGAAGAAGATGCTCTATTACCTATACCAGTTTTTTATGATCCTACATCTGGTAAAATATTAAAAGCATCCGTACCTAAAGATCTTAGAGAGGAGTTGGAAGAATATATAATGGATAGTTAATTGAAAAATATTTTTGATTGGTTAAAAGCAATAAATACTACTAAACCTCCTGTTGAATCATTTACTGATAAGGATTGGGAGGTTTGGAACAGTTATATGATTCACAGATTTTTATCTATGAATAAAGATTTTATTGAAATAGTTAATAATATTCAGGAAATATTACCCCAAGATAAAAAGAAAATATATTCTATTTATAAAGAATTTATTCCTAAAAATAATAAGTGGAATAAGTATATTAAATCTAAAATTAAACAACCTAATAAAGATTTAGTGGACCATATTAGGGATTATTTTAAATGTTCAAGTAAAGAAGCAAAGGAATATATTTATATCTTGGATAAACCAAAAATTAATCGTATATTAACTAATAGAGGATTAAATAAAAAAGAACTTAAAATTTTACTAAAATGAAAATACAAGTATATAAATTTTTAAAATCAGAAGCTGAAGCAGATAAAAATAAAGCTTTAGCAAGTATTGAATTATTAACAAATAATCCAGCTGGTATTGGAGACCATTCAACTAAAGATTATTGGGATAACTGTAATGAAGCCCTAAGACTATTAGCTTCCGCTGATGAAAGATTAGAAATATTGGAAAAATATTTTAATACTAAAGAACAAGTAAATGGGTGATACTATAAGTAAATATTATGAAATATCTTCCAAAATGAATTCTAAAAAAATTCAAGATATTGTTCAAGATGAAACTAATCAAATTATTGTTCTTTTCGAAGAGGAATATCCTGAATTAGCAGAAGAATTTCAAAACATTCAAGAGGAAATGTATGAAATGTTTGCCCGTAAACACATGGATTATGGTCTAAATAATATTGCTTTAGGAGGTAATTTAACTAACCAAGAGGATAAAAAATTTTCATTAACTGGTCTTTGTATTAGACTTACTGATAAAATCTCTAGATTAAAAAATCTTCTTATTAATGGTAAAAATTTTGTTGAGGGAGAAAGTATGGAAGATACGTTTATTGATATAGCTAATTATGGTATAATTGGTTTATTAGTAGGACGTGATAAATGGAAAAAATAATTGGCTAAAAAGATTCCTAATATCGTAAAGGAGATTAAAAATAATCCTCCACCCCCTATTAACTTTGCATACCAAAAAAATGTATCATATTCCCAAATGTCTATTTTTAGGAGTTGCGCTTATAGGTGGAAGTTACAATATAAGGATAAAATAAAAAGATTTAATTCTTCTATTCATACTGTTTTTGGAACCGCAATTCACGAATGTATGCAACATTATTTAGATGTAGCTTATGAAAAATCATTTTCTGCCGCTGATAAGGAAATAGATATAGAAGATTATTTTAAAAATAATTTTTTGACTGAATATCAATCTCAATATAAAACCAATAATAATGAACATTTTTCTTCTGCTGAAGAAATGAGAGAGTTTTATGAAGATGGTATAGGTATTTTAAACTGGTTTAAGAAAAAACGTAGTAGATATTTTAGTAAAAGAGGTACTTTTCTAGTAGGTTGTGAAATACCCATTACTGTTGCACCCAATAAAATGTATAATAACGTGTTATATACAGGATATTTAGATGTTGTATTATATAATGAAAAACTAGATAAATTTAAAATTATTGACATTAAAACCAGTACTAAAGGATGGAGTCAATATGATAAAAAAAATGAAGACAAACATTTTCAGCTTATATTATATAAAAAATTCTTTTCGGAACAGTATGGGATTCCTCTAGATAAAATAGATATTGAATTTTTTATTGTTAAAAGAAAAGTATTAAATTGGGATGATGATAATATAAAATCCCCCCATCAGGCTTATAGGGTTCAAACTTTTATACCTCCTAGTGGTAAAATAAAATTAAGTAGGGCTACTAATGCTATTAATGATTTTATTACTGAATGTTTTAGTTTTAGTGGAAATATTAAAGAATTAAATTATCCTAAGTCACCTTCTAAATGGAATTGTACTTTTTGTCCTTATGGAGAAGATAAAGAATTATGTGGAGCAAAGGCGCATTTTGAGTAGATAATGATATATGTATAATAAATGTTTTAAATAATAAAGATTATGACAAGTAAAAAACCAATGACACTAACTAGTGTCAAAGTCAAAAGTGATTTATTCGAAGATTTTAAAATTGAATGTGTAAAACGTAAATTTTCTTTTCAAAAACTTGCCGATAGGGCTTTGTTTTTGTATCTTACTAATGAAGATTTTCGTAAACAAATTACCAATCAAATTAATCTAGATTTATAAATCCATGAATAAAGACTTTAAGTATATCCCTAAGGATAAAAGGAAAAAAATACTCTTAATAAGTGATGATGTTAGAGTACATTCTGGTGTAGCTACGATAGCTAAGGAAATAGTAATACATACAGCGCATCACTTTAATTGGGTTCAAATCGCGGGTTCTATAAATCATCCTGAAAAAGGAAAAAGGTTAGATTTGGGTCAAAGTACTAATGAACAGGCTAAAATAGAGGATTCATCTGTAATTTTATACCCTGTGGATGGATATGGGGATCCACAATTAATAAGAAATATTTTAAGAGCTGAAAATCCTGATGCTTTATTTTTAATTACTGATCCCAGATATTTTATGCATATTTGGAATATGGAACAAGAGATTAGAAAAAGTATTCCCATAGCTTATTTAAATATTTGGGATGATTATCCTGCTCCAATGTATAATAGACCTTATTATGAGGCTTGTGATTTATTAATGGGTATTTCTAAACAAACCGTAAATATCAATAAATTAGTACTAAAAGGACATGAGGGTAATAGAATATTTAGATATATACCCCATGGGAAGGATATTACTCATTTTTTTCCTATAGAAGATTCTGATTTAGATTATATTAACTTTAAAAATTCTTTATTTAAAGATAAACAACCAGGTTTTGTTTTATATTTTAACTCCAGAAATATTCGTAGAAAACAGATTCCAGACTCTTTAATGGCCTTTAGAGGATTCTTAGATTCATTACCTGAGGATAAGGCTAAAGATTGTTATATGTTACTTAAAACCGAACAAGTAACAGATGCAGGAACCGATTTGCCTAAAGTTAAGGAATATCTTTTTGATGAGAAGTATAAAAATAATGTTGTTTTTATAGATCAAAGGCTTACTGAACAACAATTAAATTGGTTATATAATTTAGCAGATGTACATATTTTATTAACATCTAATGAAGGTTGGGGATTAGCTAATACTGAAGCAATATTAGCGGGCACACCTATTATAGCTAATGTTACAGGTGGAATGCAGGATCAAATGAGATTTATAGATAATAATAAAAAATGGTTCACCCCGGATTCTGACATACCATCTAATCATCGGGGTACTTTTAAGAAACATGGTGAATGGGCCTTCCCTGTTTACCCCACTTCCAGATCCATACAAGGTTCTCCTCCTACACCTTACATTTATGATGATAGATGTAGATGGGAAGATGCTATGGAAAGAATTAAGGAATGCTATCAATTAGGAAGAAAGGAACTTAAACGAAGAGGATTAAAGGGTAGAGAATGGGCTCTTAGTGACGAAGCTGGATTTACATCTAAACATCAAGCTAATAGAGTTATGGAAGCTATGAATACTTTATTTAAAACATGGAAACCTAGAGAAAAGTATGAATTAATTAATGCTAATGAATATAAAGGTAAATTTTTGAATCATAAAATAATATATTAATGAGTAAACCACGTTTTGTAATTAGTTGTCCCTTTGATACATACTCAGGTTATGGGGCACGTAGTCGTGATATAGTTAAGGCTATTATAGAATTAGATAAGTATGAAGTTCAACTTTTACCTCAAAGATGGGGTGAAACAGCATGGAATTTTTGTTTAGATCATCCAGAATGGGAATTTTTATTAAAACACACTGTTCCCCAAAATTGGCAACAAACACAACCTGATATTTGGGCTCAAATAACTATACCTAATGAATTTCAACCTTTAGGTAAATATAACATAGGTCTAACAGCTGGTATTGAATCCACAGCTTGTAAAGCAGAATGGATTCAGGGCTTAAATAGAATGGATATGAATTGGGTATCCTCTAATTTTGCTAAAAATACTTTTGAAGCTATGACCTATGAAAAAAAAGATAGTAGAACTAATCAAATAGTAGAACAAATAAAGTTAAATAAACCTATAGAAGTCATTTTTGAAGGTGTAGATATAACTACTTATAAACCATTAAAATCCTCTGAAATAAAAAATATAGATTTATCTACTATAAAGGAAGATTTTTGTTATCTTTTTGTAGGTCACTGGATGCATGGAGCATTTGGTCATGATAGAAAAAATGTAGGTTTACTAGTAAAATCTTTTTATGATGCTTTTAAAAATAAAATAGGTAAACGACCAGCCCTTATATTAAAAGCATCCACGGGGGCAGCTACTTACTTAAGTAGAGATGCTATTTTAGATAGGATCAAAACTATAAAAGATGTTTATGGTAAAACCAAATTACCTAATATTTATGTTTTATCTGGGGAATTAGATGATAATGAAATAAATGAGTTATATAACCACCCTAAAATTAAAGCAATGGTTTCTTTTACTAAAGGAGAGGGATTTGGTAGACCACTTTTAGAATTTTCAACTACTGGAAAACCTATTATTGCTTCAGGTTGGTCTGGTCATATGGATTTTCTTAATGCCCAATATAATGTTTTACTTCCAGGTGAATTGGAAAACGTTCATCCATCTGCTGCTAATGATTGGTTAATAAAGGAAGCCCAATGGTTTAAACTAAGCTCACAACATGCTATTTCTTCATTAAAAGAAGTATTTAAACATTATAAACAATACCTTAAAAGATCTAAAAAACAACGATATCATGCTATTAAAAACTATAGCTGGGAAAAAATGAAAGAGTTAGTAGATATAAAATTAGATACTAATTTACCTCAATTTGCTAAACAGGTAGAATTAAAAATACCTACATTAAATATTCCTAAATTAAATAAAGTAAAATAATGATTAACGCAGATACTATTATAGATTGTCCCAAATCAGGTGGGGATCTTTGTTATAAAATGGAAATTAATAAAGATATAACTAACTATCTTAGTTTATCCTGTGGTTTTTGGACTAATACCCTAATGAAAGAAAATTCTGATTTTTTAGAGGAACAATTTTCAACTTTACCTGAACTATATAAAGATTTAGCTTGGACGGACCCTAAAACTAAATTAGTTTGGATTCCTAATACTATTAATATTGAAGATAAGGGAATGATCTTTGCCCAGGGGGCTAATTTAGAAGAATGGAGTTGGGGAGCTGTTAAAGCTATTATACTAGGGGAAAATGATGAAGCTAAAGTGGAAGGACAAACTCATAAAATGGATATGTCTACTTTAAAATCTTTTGTAGAACGTGATTATATAGAAGCTTTATCCTATATAGGGATTTTACCAGAATAATATGAAAATACTAGTTACAGGTGCTGCAGGTTTTATAGGTACTAATTTAATAAAAAAATTAGTAGATGAAGGGCATGAAGTTCATGGTTTAGATAATTTTTCTACTGGTTATCGTAAAAACATAGTTAAAAATGTACCTTATATTGAACAAGATGTTAGTGATCTAAAATATTGGACAGCAGATAAGGATTATAAACAATTATATAAGGGATTAGGCAATCCAAGATTAAGTAATGATTACAATTTAATTTACCATTTAGCCGGATTGTCTAGGATTCAACCATCGTTTAATAACCCAGATGAAACATTCAAAGTTAATACTATTGGTACTCAAAAAGTTTGTGAGTATGCTAGAATAATAGGAGCTAAAGTTGTTTATGCTGGTTCATCTTCTAAATGGCATAATCCTTACCAATCACCTTATTCTACTTGTAAATATTTAGGTGAGGAAATTTGCAAAATGTATAAACTTACCTATAAAATGGATATAGAAATTGCCCGTTTTTATAATGTTTATGGACCCTATGAAGTTATAGATGGTGATTGGGCTGCCGTAATAGGTATCTGGAGAAGACAAGTAAGAGATAATGAACCTATTACCATAGTAGGAGATGGTGAACAAAGAAGAGATTTTACACATGTTGATGATATAGTAGATGGGCTAATTAAAATAGGTAATAGTAATATAAAACAGGATGATGCATGGGAACTAGGCACTGGTAATAACCATTCAATTAATGAAGTTTATCAGATGTTTAAAAATAAATTTGATGTAGATTGTATTTATATACCTGAACAAAAAGGAAACTATAGAATTACTTTAAGAGAAAAAGATAATGCCCTGGATTTATTAGGGTGGAATCCTAAAGATAGATTAAAAGAATATATATTAGGTTTATGAAAATAAGTTATGCTATAACTGTATGTAATGAATTACAAGAAATAACTAAGTTATTAAATTTCCTTATTAAAAAAAGAAGAAAAGAAGATGAGATAGTTATTCTATTTGATAAAAAAGCTGGTACTCCAGAAGTTTGGTCATTATTATCTGAACTAAGGGGAGAAGAAAATATTTTATACTATTCCGCTACTTTCAAAAACCATTTTGCTGACTGGAAAAACAAATTAACTTCTTATTGTTCTGGTGATTATATATTTCAAATAGATGCAGATGAATATCCTCACGAAAGTTTAATTTCCCAGCTCCCAGTTATATTAGAAGCAAACCCCGAAAATGAAGTTTATTTAGTTCCTAGAATTAACACAGTAAAAGGGCTTACTGACTCACATATTCAAAAATGGGGTTGGAGAGTAGATGAAAAGGGATGGGTTAACTACCCAGATTATCAATGGAGAGTTTGGAAAAATAAACCCCAAATTAAATGGAAGAATAAAGTTCATGAAGTTTTAAATGGTTTCAAAACATATGCTGCTTTACCTGCTATGGAGGGATTATCTTTATATCATCCTAAGGATATAGATAGACAAGAAAAACAAAATTCATATTATAATACATTATGAATATAACTTTTCTTACAGAAATGGGTTTTGAAGGGAAGGTTCCTGTTAACCATCCTAATATGAGAACTGAGTTTGCATGGATGTATGCTTTAGATGCTGTACATAGTAATCTTTTTAATTACAAAAGTGTTAAAAACCAAGATCATGTTTTTATTATATTCCCTAAGGGAGAAACCTTTCTAAATGCTGTTGGGGTTAAATTAGTAGATAAATCCAACCCCATTTCTAATTTACTAACTATAGATTTTATTAGTGAATTAAAAAATAATAATTCTAAAGTTCATTATATCCAGGAAGGACCTTCTTGGTTTTTTAATGATTATGAAATCCCTGATCAGTTTAATTTTTATAATTTATTATCTAAATGTGATAGTATTTTTGCTCATAATGAACATGATGTTAAGTTCTATAAAGGATTATTTCCTAATAAAGAAATAAATGTTATTAGGACTCTTTTAATTGAGGAACTTATATCACATATAAAACCTATTACAGAAGAAAAAGTAATTATAGGTGGTAATTTTGCTAAATGGTATGGGGGGTTTCAAAGTTATGTTGTATCCAATATTTTTGAAGTGGATAAATGGACTCAAGATTCACATGCAAAAAGAATAAATGAAAAAAATATACCTGATTTAAACCATTTACAACGATTATCATGGGCTGGTTGGATGAACATATTATCTACGTTTAAATACGCAGTACATTTAATGCCCACTATTGCGGCAGGTACCTTTAGTTTAAACTGTGCTTACTTTGGTATTCCTTGTATTGGAAATATTAAAGTAGATACCCAAAGAATATGTTTTCCAGAGCTATCCGTTGATGTAGAGGATGTTGAAAAAGCTACTAAACTAGCTTTAAAATTAAAAAATGATAATGATTTTTATAATTTATGTAGTTCAAAAGCAAAATCATTATATAGGCAAAACTATGATATTAAAATATGGAAAAACAGAATAAATTTAAAGTAGTTATACCTTCATATAATAATGAAAAATGGGTTGAGACTAATATAGCTAGTTTATTACAACAAACCTATACTAATTATGATGTTTTATATATCAATGATTGTTCTACTGATTCAACCCCACTCCTAGTTAGTAATATAATTAAATCTTATGATTTAAATAATTGGACTTTACTTAATTGGGAAAGTAATAAACAAAGGGGATTTAATGTCAATCCTAATGAAAATCACATAATTAATTTTTGTGATGATGAGGACGATATAATTCTATTTTTAGATGGAGATGATTGGTTATTTGATGAAAATGTTTTTCAAAATTTGAATAAATACTATAATACTACTAATTGCTGGATGACTTATGGTGGTATGTATTGTTACCCTAAAGGAAATCTAGCACATCCTCAAAATACTTCTTATAGTTTAGAAGTACACAATTCTAAAGCTTATAGAAAAGATGTTTGGAGAGCTAGTCATTTAAGAAGTTTTAGATGGTTTTTATACAATAAAATTAAAAGAGAGGATTTAATTTGGAGTAAAACAGGAGAATATTATTATAATGCAGAAGATTTAGCTGTATCTTTTTATTGTATGGAAATGTGTCCCAAGGATAAAATAGGAGTAGTAAATTTTCCAACTTATGTTTATAATGAGGATCCAGAAATAGTTAAAAGAGGATTAGAAAGACAAAATAAGGATATTGAAGATCCTAATGGTCAAGAAGCGGAAATAAGAGCTAAAAAACCCTATAAAGAATTAATGTCTAAAGATCCCATAGTAAAAATTAAACCCGTATTAGCTGGAGGGCTAGGTAATATGTTATTTAAAATAGCTGCGGCCTACGGTTTAAGTTCTGATTTTAATTCTGAAATAGTTACTGATTTTTCTCATATAGGTACATTACATCAAAAACCCTTAGTTTATAAAGATAATTTACTAAAAAGTTTAAAATTTTTATCTAGTCCCCTTAATAATAGTATATTATTAAAATCTGAACCTAACGATTTTACTTACCAAAAAGAATTTAAATTAAATACAAGTAAAAATATAATATTAGATGGTTATTTTCAATCCTATAAATATTTTGAACACATTAAAGATAAAATTTTAGATATTTTTTCACCTTCTGTAAAAGACCTAAATTATATAAATAAAAAGTATAAAACAGGTAAAGGAATAGTTTCCATACATGTTAGAAGAGGTGATTATACTAACTTAAATGATTATCATCATAACCTAAAGTTAGAATATTATTTAAATGCTATAGATTACTTTACAGACAAAGAATTTCTTGTTTTTAGTGATGATATACAGTGGTGTAAATCTCAATTTAAGGGCGATCATTTTAAATTTGTAGAAGGAGAGAAAGATTATATAGATCTTTATATCATGTCTCTTTGTGAACATAATATAATTGCTAATTCTACTTTTAGTTGGTGGGGAGCTTATTTAAATAAAAATAGTAATAAAATAATTATTTACCCAAATAAATGGTTTGGTCCTAAAAATGATGAATTTAAAACTATAGACTTATTTCCTGATGAGTGGATTTGTTTAACTGAAGATATACCAAAACTAAACGTTAATGTATTTGATAATGATTTTAGACATTTACATAAAAATAATGGAAGATACTCTCATGTATTTAGTAAAATATCCAAAAATATTAAATATTTAAGGGATAAAAAACAATTTGATGGTATAACTTTATTTACTGATAATTTTATTGAAAGTAATATTTGTAATGAAGTTATTTCTAAAAAGAAAATAGGATGGCTTATGGAATCTAGGGAAATCAACCCAGGACCATATATAAATTTTAATAAATATAAGGATAATTATGATTATACTTTAACACATGATCCTGAATTATTAAAAAAATATCCTAATAAAACTAAACCATATATTATAGGGGGTTGTTGGATTAAGGAAAACAATTATGGTTTATATAATAAATCTAAAAATGTATCTATGATTTATTCTAATAAACAAATGATTGAGGGTCATAAATTAAGACATAAAGTAGCAGAAAAGTTAGGTAGTAAAATAGATTTATATGGAAGAGGGACTAATCATCCTTTAGTAAATAAGGAGGATGCTTTAGTAGATTACAGATATTCTATAGTAATTGAAAATACTAAACAAAAAAATTATATTACTGAAAAATTAATAGATTCCCTAGTAGTAGGTACTATTCCTGTATATTGGGGATGCCCTAACCTATCAGATTATTTTAATATGGAAGGCATAATTACTTTTAATGATGTAGAAGATTTAAATTATATTTTGCCCAAACTTAATGATAAACTATATGAATCCAAGATTAGTGCTATAGGAGAAAATTTAGAATTAGCTAAACAATATGCTATTACTGAGGATTGGATCTTTAATAATATACTTAATAATGAATAAAATACTAGTTACAGGAGGTACCGGTATGTTGGGAATGCATCTTAAAAAAATTTTACCAACGGCAATCTACGTAGGTAGTAAGGATTATAATTTAACTGATTTAAAAGATACTAAAAAACTATTAAAAAAAGTAAATCCTACTCATGTAATTCATTTAGCGGCAAAAGTGGGGGGTATACAAGATAATGTTAAATGCCCAGCTGATTATTATGATGATAATATACTAATTAATACTAACATATTAAAAACTTGTAAAAAATATAATGTTAAAAGATTTACTGGAATTTTAAGTACTTGTATTTACCCTAATATAGTAAAAAAGTATCCCATGTCTGAAGAGGATTTATTTAATGGCCCTCCCCCACCTTCTAATTTTAGTTACGCCTATGCTAAAAGATGTTTAGCTGTACAAATAGATGCTTATAATAAACAATTTGGTACCAAATATAATTACCTAATTCCTTGTAATTTATATGGAGATTATGATAATTTACATAATGAAAATAAAATGCATTTTGTTACTGCTTTACTAAATAAAATTAGGAATAGTCAAGATAATTTATTACATTTATTGGGAACAGGTAGACCGTTAAGACAATTTATGTACGCGGGAGACCTAGCTAGGGTAATAAAGGAAGTTATAGATAGGGATATAGTAGAAAACTTTAATGTAGCACCTAATTATAACTATTCTATTAATGAAATGGCTAATATAGCTAAATCTGTATTGAATGTAGATTTAAAAATTAAATATTCTAAACCTGAATTGGATGGCCAATATAGAAAAGATGTGTCCTGTAAAAAAATGAGACATTTATTACCTAATTTTAATTTTACAACTTTTGAGGAAGGAGTAAAAAAAGTTTATAATAGTATTATTAATGAATAATAGAATCAGAAAATATATATTAGATTCAGCCTACTATGCTAAGCATGGACATATGCCCAGTGCATTATCTATAGTTGAAATAATTTGTGCTTTTGATAAAGTAAAAAAATCTAATGATATATTAGTACTTAGTAAAGGACATGGATGTTTAGCATATTATGCTTATTTAGTAGAAAAAGGTAAAATAAAATATGAAGAATTAAAATATTTTGGCCTTAAAAATAGTAGATTAGGTGGACACCCAGATAAAAATAAAGTTAAAGAAGTATACGTTTCAACTGGCTCCCTGGGTCAGGGTTTACCTATGGTAGTGGGAGCTGCTTTAGCTAGAAAAATTTTAAATAAATCTGGTAAATTTTATTGTATTTTAGGTGATGGCGAATGTAATGAAGGATCCATTTGGGAATCTATACAAATAGCTGTTAGTAGAAAAATAGATAATTTAGTGTGTATAGTAGACCTTAATAATTCCCAAATTAGATCTTTACAATTGGATAATCTTTATGATAAATTTAAATCTTTTGGTTGTGACGTTTTAGAAATAGATGGTCATAATATGTTAGACTTAAATAATGCTTTAAATCATATTAGTAAAGATAAACCATTAGTGATTATAGCTAATACTATAAAAGGTAAAGGTATTAAACAATTAGAAGAAAATATGTTTGCTTGGCACCATAGAGCCCCAGATGATAAAGAATATAAAGAATTTATTAAAGAAATAAATGAAAAATAAATTCCAATTAAAAAATATATTGCGTAACGAATTTGCAAGTATAACTAGTAAATTAGTACAAGAGGATATTTCTACTGTAGTGCTTATTGGAGATATAAGTCATTATCTATTGAAAGAAACTGAAAATAATGCCCCTAATAGATTTTACAATATAGGAATTTGTGAACAGGCTACTGTAAGTGTAGCAGCAGGTATGTCACTAGAGGGATTAAAACCTATAGTACACACCATAGCTCCCTTTGTGGTTGAAAGAGCTTATGAGCAAATTAAAGTAGGATTAGGATATCAAAAAACAGATGTAACTATAGTAACTGTAGGAGGAACATTTGACTATGCGGATTTAGGATGTACACACCATTGTTATGCAGAC
>Ga0209348_1000746_pt1 | contig 16298 bp, 23 predicted proteins | sample ETNvirenome_2_30_FD_184065 | JGI IMG/M metagenome (GOLD analysis project Ga0209348, IMG submission 184065) | Marine viral communities from the Pacific Ocean - ETNP_2_30 (SPAdes) (version 2) | ecosystem: Environmental > Aquatic > Marine > Oceanic | place: Pacific Ocean | collected 2013-06-22 | reverse complement strand
ACACGCATCGGTCTTGACTCTAACTCCTCAGCAGTTAAAAACTGCTCTAACTTAGTTTTCCTTCCCATTCTATCTCCTTTTATTTTTTATCTTGCCAATGATAACCTAAAGTAACTTTATAATGTGGGTATTCGCTAACATAGGGATTATCGTAGAAATACTCCCTATCTATCCACTCACCAAATCCCTTACTGTCATTGTTATCTATAAAATGCTCTAATGCTTTTCTGCATAAAACTCCCTCTTTTGCAAGGTGCATGATGTCCCAATGCCCATAATCTTCCCAATTTTCAGTATCCTCGCAATGTTCTTCCACAATCATTTTTTTTAACTCTTTGTAGAGTTTTTCATAACTTTCTTTATCACTTAACCATTTATCTGTCATCACAACCTCTCTACTTTTTCTGCCACATACTTCGGACAATGATAATTGTCCAAATACTTATGCAACACATCCAGTTCTACATCACTGAGAGAAAACCTAATAACAAGTTCTCTCTCCACAGTGTCTAGTTCTACTTCTGATTCGGTGTCTACAATATTAAGTTTAATAGACTCAATGACATTGGCTATGCCGTGTGCCAAATCTTCTGCATACTGCTCCTCTTCATTAAGTTCAGCTTCTTGCTGATCTAGTCTATCCATATATGTATCTAAATCTTGTTCTGGTGTACCTCTAGCCATTTTGATTGCCCCCTATTTGTTTCTGTTCATCAAGTTCAGCATCTAAACGTTTATCATAAAGTGCATTGATGTCGTCTTGTATTTCTGGTGGCAAACTATCCCACCAACCATTAATACATTTCTCTAAATCATTTAAAAAATCTTCTTTACTCATCTTGCACCCCCTCGTCAGTTATCTCGTAATGGGTTTCGCCATAGTCCTTACCATGTATCCAATCTAAATTTTCATAAATACCATTGTAGTGCATTTCTTCAAGTTCAGTTTCGTCTTTGACCTCAACCTCTGCATACTCAATATAATTAACGTAATTCCAAATTATTGCTTTCATTGCTATCTCCATAATTATTAAAAGTAACTAAATTTTAACACAATGTAAGCAAATTTCAAATGTTTTCGAGTTATTTATCTACATAAAGTTCGGTTTCATGCCTTTTAAGCAGTCTTTTTATATCTGCATCATTGCTCCTAGCGACACACCAACGTTGAATAAACTCAAGTAACATGAAATTACGTTCAAAGTATTCATTGCCTTGTTTACGAAAAGCACGATAAACATGATGTAACTTACTCTCAGTTACTGCATTATTTTGTTCTCGCATACCTAACAGAAAAACACCCTCTTGAGAGCCAACCAGATCCCTCATCCTATTCCATATATTGTTTGATTTACCGATTTTGATCATGTCATCACTTTGTAAAAAATAAATCATGGCAGGGTAACGATGTAATTCAAATAACTCATCGTATTCTAAACCTTCTTCAACGAAACGTTTTTGAATTTCACGAGCTTTTTCTCTGGCTTCATCTACTGACATACTAGGAAAGTAACCAAACACTTTAGATTTATGCACCGTACCGGAACGATAATCAAAAGCAAAAGAATGACTGCCTTTTTTAGAATAGTTGACCAACAGACAGTTGACTTTTTCATCACGAATATAAAAAGATCGACGACCTGCCATCATGACATGCCACTCCACCAAAAAATGATCGGATAAATTTACAAGTTTATTTTTAGAGCGAGTTCGCCCGGTGGATTTTTTGTTATAGCCTGGAGTTTTATAATGGTATCGGCTCATAATCAAGGTTTATAGCAAAAACAAATACTTAAAACAAGTTATTTATTTAAAGTAAAACCTTTAAAAAGCATGATCTTGAGGTGTTTAGAAAAGAGACAACAATGAATAAACTAAGACCTAAACACCTCTCAACCAACTTTAAACAACAAAGGAGTTCATTGTAAAATGATAAAAAACAATGAACACATTCATGATAAGATTAAATGCTGTTTAAATCAAGAATTTTCTTACAATTTTATAGGATTGACAAACAAAGTGGTATCAAACTGAGTAGATGATTGTAAAATTAAACAGCGTAGATCTTTAATTTTTGCCCTAATTTTACGTTTTTGCCGTAATCCGTGGCTCATGGCCAATCTTTCCCACAAACGTTGATATTCGAGCCATTTAAGCTGTCTATGGCTAAACCGAACACACCCCTGGCGTACTAAACGTAAATAAACATCACGAACACAATCAGGATCAAGGTCTGCCCAATAACAAGCGTGTTGAAAGTCCTGGCTATCTTCAAGTATCCAGTTATGGGCCTTGGCTTTGGCAATGGAGCGTTTTCTGTCTTGACTTATAATTAAGGTATCTTCAAGAGCATTGGCAACAACTCGTCGCCATAAGCGAGTTTCAGGCGAATAATCATCATCGTTTAAAAAATCAGCGTGTACTTGTAAAACGTCAACGCTTTTAATACTCTCATCCATAAGCACATCATATTAGTGTCCATATACCTGAACCATATATGATAGAGCAGTTTCATACAAGCGTAAAAATTGTTTATCGTAACCTTGTTTCTTGTAAAATAAATAGTCATCAAACAAGGTATTTAAAAAGTGGCAACGTTCATATCCAGACAAGGTTTCAGGATCAATTAAACCTTGTGCGAAAAATTCTTTGTCAAATATTTCGCTCCAGTCAATGTTATAAATTGTTTTTGTGTCTGCCATAAAAAAAGGATGACACATAATGGTAGGTGTGTCATCCAAGGGGGTCAAGCATAGGGCTTGACAATGAAACTAATCTTTAGAAGGTATGTCTTGATAATCATTATACTCGTCTACCACTTGCAAATCAGGATAGCTCTCTAACTCTATCTCTGCGGCAAGTTGAGCATCAATATCTGATAATCCCAGACCTCTAAACTTATCGTACAATTCCTCTAATAATCTTTCTTTATTTAAACAAGACATAATAAGCTCCTATAAGCTATCATCTTAAAGATTTTTATTTATTTCTTCAAGCAGAGAACTATGTGATTTTAAAAGCTGATCTAAGTCAACCCCACATTCTTTTGCAGTTTCTAATTTTACCCAATCGTGTTGCCTAACATTTAACTTTTCATGTGTTTTAAGATACAAAGTCAACCATGCCACCAAACATTGTAGGTTGTCTGCGTATTCACAAAATTTTTTAAAATCTTCGACTTTTTGTTTATCTAACATATTAACCCCCTAAAAAAATTCTATTTCTAGTTTTTTTACTGCACCGTCCTTGTAGGTAGCATACACCTTGTATTCGCCATCACCATGACCAGTTTGTGATACAACGGCACTACTTAATTCCCCACCTTTATTTTTATTGCTAAGTATTTTAATAATACCATCCATGCAGAAGTCCTTTAAAAACGGATGTTTTTTTACTGCTTCAGGATTTTTCTCTTCAATATTCCAGTAAGTGTCAATATAGCAAGGGTCGCCTATCATGACTGAACCTGAATCAACCCCAAAGCTACCTAATAATCGTCTTTCTTCTGTGTAATCATATTCTTTCATTTTGTTCTCCATTGTCAGTTAAGTTTTCTATCTTTTGAATTTACTTCGTCGCCACACTTGAATGAATCATAAACACCATACAAGTCAACTTGAACACGTTGCATTTTCGTGCGTTTTTGAGGTCTTGATGTGGCTTTTTTAGGTAATAAAGTTTGATTTTGATACAGATCATAAAGATGACTATTCATCAATTTCTCTGTTCTATTCTCTGCCAAATCAATTAAATCTTTTACAAAAGTAGCTTTTTTAATCTGAGCTTCTGTTAATAAAACTTTTTCATCAGTCATTAATTTTAATTCAAAAAAAAGCGTTTCGTAAAAGTGAACTATTTTTAGCAAAGAAAATATGTCTTTATTATTATTTTCCATGGTTTCACTCAATAATTTATATAGATCTTGTTTCATATGACTCCTATTGTTAGTAAACAATTCAATATTACACCAAATTGACTGACATTCAAGACTTTTTTTCTGCGGTAACTATGGCATGACCAATAAACCAGGCTATCTGTGGCACAATAGCATTACCTAATCCTTTGATTCTTCCGACTCGACTTTTGTCCAGTTCATAGGAAATCCCATCAGGAACTCCACAAAGTTCGGATTGAGTTTGCCACCAGTTTTCTTGGGCAGTGAATTGGAAAGCATCTTCTGTTTTGCTGTATCCATGTTCTTCCAATCTGCTGCTTGAGGTGTCGGATAAAGCTCTCCCTTTCTCGCTTGAGCTTCCAGACAATTTGATGCTTGACTGTTGCCCTTCAAGCGGTATTTGTGTTCGCTGTTGGTCGGTGTCGGATACATCTTCTCCATATGATGCACTGCATCTTTTAGCTTCACGCCATACCTCACGCCCTTCTTGTTCTTTCTGGAAAAACTGCCATTGTGGAGATCTACATTCTTGACCACTCCCCCCTCTAAGTCGCAGGCTCTCGGTGTAGGGTACATTTTTACTGTGTCTGCTAAGTTCAGACTGTGACTGTTCTTGCCATCCTTGGTCAGTCTGCGGTTGTTCTTGGTCAGCTTCATGTCTGGATGCTCTATCTCTTGAGTTGTCGGTGTCGGATACATTCTCATGGTTGCTGGGTCTACTTGCTCCCTCAGATTGCTCGGTTTGGTTCTGCCCTTGCGATGTCCCTCTTGTAGTTTCTTGGTGCCTTCTGGACTTCTTGGTGGCAAGTGATCCATTGTGTTCGGAGTAGCCAATAATCCAGAGTCTTTCCCTTTTGTGCCATGCACCAACGGATGAAGCTGGAATAATAAATGTCCTTGTGTCGTAACCTTCACTCGCCAAGTCCTGGAGTACGGTGTCGAGACCGAGTTTAATGTGTCCACTAACGTTTTCTCCAACAAACCAAGTGGGCCTACACTCTTGGACAAGTCTAAAAGTGTCTGGCCAGAGGTGTCTTGGATCTTCTTCGCCTTTTTGCTTCCCTGCGACACTAAAAGGTTGGCAGGGGTAGGAACAAGTGAGGATGTCAATGCCATCAACTCTTGTTCTTTCTTTGATATCTTCATAAGTCAACTCCTTTAAATCATTAAAAATTGGTATATTAGGAAAGTTTTTTTGCAATACTTGTCTTGGGTATTTGTCTATTTCACAAAAGGCAACCGTATTAATACCTAGTTCACGAAAAGCTATTGCCCAACCACCAATACCAGAACAAAAGTCTAAATGATTAATTGCCACACATTCCCTCACATTCATCTGCGAAATCAAAAGCAAACTGTTCACATAATTTATCATCAAAATTAATCTCATCTAAAGGTTTACAACTATAGTGTAAAAACATTTCATTATTGATTATTTGACTCTTTTTGTTTTCGTCTGTATTTCTTATCAAACGATCCATTTTAATTACTTCATCCCACTCTTTTTGATTTTGTTTTAAATTGTGCCACTCTTTATTTGAATGGTACGGACAAAAAGTACAGGCACTTCTTGGTGGCTCTGGATAATTATTTTTTTTCATCCATGCAAGACAATCATTTCTAGACATGCCTTTTTCAATCAATGGGTACACATTTTCAGCGTACTTTAATATATTTTTTTTTATGCGTTGCATTTCATCATTAGAAATACCGATTAACATTTCAACTTTCCACTTAGTCTTATCAACATGCTGATACCTTTGATAGCCCATCATTTCTCTTACCTTGTTGGTAACAGGTCTTACCTTATAATCCCTAGTGCATTGTCTTATTAAAGAACCACGCTTGTTAGTTCTTTTATCCAAGGTATAAAAAGGCACAGTAAACTTCTTAAGTTTCCCATCAGCAGCGTCTAAAATATCTTGTTTTAAATTTCTCCACTGCACTTTGTAGACAGGATAGGATAGTTGTTTTTCTAACCAAGCCAGGTGATCATATACATCTTTAGGTTCTCCTCCGGTATCCGAGAACACAGCTCCGTCAACCATGGGCAGTTCACCTTTTTCAATCATCAAGGCAATCGTTGTGCTTTGTACTCCTGCCCCAAGAGATAAGACTCGCAATTTTTTCATTGTTTAACCTCTACCTCATATTAAATAATCTTCTTAATAAATAACTTCTTATAATACCAATAACCATAAAAACAATACCTATAGAAAAGCTATCAGCAACATTAACCATATACCCAAACATTGGTAACACAATATAGTTAGCACCAACCGCTACTAAATACCCAACGATTACATTTGTTAATGATTCAATAAAGCTCATTTTTTTAGACTGCATTAAATTTCGTTCCCCCATGCATCCCAACCTTCAGTTTTTTCTCTGGCAAAGAGTTCTATTCTAGGCAAATCTCCCATAAGTGTTACAATCCTATCTCTTACACAATCTGGTTTTCTACTATGTTCTCTTATTCTATCTATTACAACTTGATGTACTTTTTTTGAAATTCTTTTTGGTTTTCCCTTACTAGCTAATAAACATATTTCGTTATTTGCTCTAGTCCAATGACCTAATCCCCAAAATAAACTATCTGACTTTTTATTTTTTTTAATCCAACTAAAAGCACAAGTTTTGTAAGTAAAACCCCAAGAATTAATAGTTTCAATACCCTCTATTAAATTTGGCATGGTAACCCAAATAAATAATACACAATCTTTATCACTTATATCTTGAATAGGTAAATTTTTTATATCTTCAATATCCATACAAGCATAATGATTTTCTGCTGATTTTTTTTCTTTTCCCTTTCCTGACCAAACTTTATAAGTCCAAGGCGGATCAGCATAAATAATGTTGTATTTTTTATTAGGGAAAGCTATCACACCGCTTCTCCAAAGTTATTACCTAGTGCTACATCCACAACACTTGGTACTTTTAATTCCACACAAGTCTCCATCGTTTCTTTAATTTCTTTAGCTTGTTTTTCATTTTCAACATTAAAACATAGTTCATCATGCACTTGTAATAAAGGTTGATGTCCTAGTTCAATGCAGTCAATAATGGCTTGTTTGGTTTGATCGGCAGCACTACCTTGTATTAAACGGTTGAGTGCTTTATATGTAAATGCTCTTTTGATGTTTGCTTGACCATACTTAGCCGATGCGTTTTCAAAACGCTCTGGCGTATGTATGCCAAAATCACGAGTCTCCCACATATCAAACCGACATTTACGGCCTAACTTAGTTCTAATAACACCTTCATTGTCTGCTTTTTTCATACACATATCAGATAACTCTTTAACAAAAGGCACTTTTCGGTTGTATAAACTTATTAAGTCATGAGCTTCATCATTGGACACCCCTAGTTGCACACCTAACTTATTTTTACCCATACCGTACATCAAACCTAATCCAATGGTCTTTGCTTGTTTACGATCAATACCTACCAAATCAGCCACCGTCTGATGAAAGTCAGCATCACCTTTTTTATACGCCTCTACCAATTCATTAGAACCTGCAAAACCATCGCCCACACTTGCGGCATAATGCACCACAAGTCTTGGTTCTTGTTGAGAGTAATCAAAACTTCCCCACTGACAACCTTCTTCAGGTAAAAATAAACCTCTAATCAATGGACCAAACTCTTTAGATCTTGCTGGTAGTTGTTGTAAATTAGGATTTGACATCGCTAATCTGCCAGTGGTTGTGCCACCTTGCTCACTTTTAAGTTGTCTTATCTCACTGTGTATGCGACCTTTGTGTTCAAACTTTAATATAGAGTTTATAAAAGTGTTTTGAAACTTATTAAGTTCTCTTGCTTGAACAATTAATTTGCTAATATCATGTGGTGAGTTGCTCAACCATTGTTGAGTAAAACTAGGTTCTTTTGACTTTGTTGTTTTAGGGTAATCAATACCAAGCTTGTCAAAAGCATGACCAATCTGTCTTGCCGCCCAAATATCTACATTAGTGCCTGTAAGTTTTTTAATCTGTTGTAGAACTGTTTTTTCTCGGCTCATAAAGTCTTTTTTAAGTTGAGTCGCTTTTTCAACATCAACTCTTATACCTTGCATACGCATGTTAATTAGATGAGGTAATAATTTACTCTCTAAATTCCAAATTGTGTTTAAGTTTTGGTTTTGAATTTCTACTTTAAACCTTTGCCACAACAGATAAGTAAGTCTTGCATCTTGTTCGGCATAGAAACCAACATGCTCTGCTGGTAACTTCCACATCTCACCTTTCGGATCTACCCCATGCTGTTGTGCTGCTTCAACCAATTCTGTTTCTGCTTTCAGTTCACCTAAATAATCTTTAGATAAACTGTTGAGTGCATAGCTATAACGGTTCTCATCAATCAATGCACCCGCTATCATGGTGTCTACGATTGTTCCGTGAACCGTGATGCCTGATGCCAATAACCAACCCACGTCATACTGAGCGTTATGAAATATCTTAGTTCCTGGTAAAGCACATACATCTTTCATGTACTGCCAAACTTGTTCCTTGATTAAATTACCACCACCCAGATGCCCAAAAGGAAAGTAACCTTGCCAACCCGCAACGGCAACAGCAAAGCCAACAATCTCACCAGATTTGGTAGCCCAACCTGCACCCATACCAGTGTTAATACCATCATCACGAGTTTCTAAATCAATGGCGATTTCATCATATCCACTCAAATCCTTGTACTCACTAGGAGCTGACCATATTGATTTTTTAAAACTAAAGTTTAACTGTAATCCATCACTGTTCATATTTACTCTCCTGTAAGTAAACAAAATAATCTTCTCCCATAGGATAGTTATATTGATGATCGGTTGATAATAAATGTAATGTATCTTTAGCCCTTGTTGCTCCTGTGTAATACACTCGTTTTTCGTCAGATTGTTCTTCTCGGTTTTTATGACTAAAGGCAGAAGGCCAGTTGGTTTTTGAGTACAGTAAAACATTGTCAGCCTCTCCACCTTTAACTGAGTGAATGGTGTCGATGATAATCTGTGGCTCTTCATCCAAAGCTTTTTGTCCGTAATTTTTTAACAAACGCACAAAATAATTTACTTGTTCTGGTTTAAAGTTACGCTGTAATACTTTCCACCATACTAATTCCTTTGTTTCTACAGGTAAATCAAGACCACAAAACTCAACTAAATAATCAAAATCATAGATATCAGTGTTTGGCATCTTTAACCAAAACTTTTGAGTTCTATAATCTGGGTCTTTTATATCACGCAAATACTGATACATAGTTTCAGACCATTCCTTACTCAATTTTTTTTGATTACATAAACGAGTCCAAGCTTTGATGGCAGTCCATTGTTTTTTATCAAAGGACTTTGTACCAGAGTTGTTAGAAAAATATAAACCTGCCTCTTTAGCACACATACGCAATTCATTCACAGTTGTGTTGACACGACCTAAGATATACCAAGTGCCTTTAAGTTCTGTAATTGGCACTTCTTGAAAACTCAAATATCGTTTTACCGTGCCTTGTTTGTCTTGACAGTCATATTCTTTTTCAACACTGTCTAAAATGCCACGACGAATTATTTGTGAAAAATGATGAATGGCTTCACCAAAACGACGAGTCTTTCTTAAAATAACTTTTCTACCTGGAAAGTATGTGGTGAAATATTTAGGATCTGCACCATTCCAACGATAAATACCCTGATCGTCATCCCCAGCTAAGTAAATTCTTTTTACATTGTCGGCCATTTTGTAAATAACTGACCACTGCAACGGCGTAAAATCTTGTGCCTCATCTAAAATTAACACATCCAAAGGTGGGAAGTTTACTTCATCTACTGCTCTTAAAATCATGTCAGTAAAATCTATAAAAGAATCTTTTTTATAATGTTCGTACGTCGATATTTTTCGTAAATATATATCCATAGAATCTTTTTTGTATGACTCTTTTTTGTAAGTTAACCTTGGGTCTTCCATCATATTACGAGCTTTATCATACACACCTAAAGACCAATCTTTGTAAGTGAAATTATCATCAGCTAAACGAGTGTCAGATGTTTTTATTATCTTCGCTTCCATTGCATAATCTAACATGCAGTTCTTTGGATCAAATACCTCTTCCTTAAAATAACGACGACAATACTTATGAAGTGTTTTAAAACGTGTAAAATCTTCTGTGGTAAATTGTGGAAAAGCAGCTAATGCTCTATCTCGTGCCGTGTTCACTGCCTTGTTAGTAAATGAAATGAAAGCAATGCTATTTGGGTGCACTCCTTTTTTCAAATAACCTTTTAATACACGTTCTATCAAAGTGTGTGTTTTACCTGTACCTGGTGGACCAAATATCTTAATGGTCTTGTGGTGCAGAGCTTTCTGTTTTTCCAGTCCTGAATTTTGCATGATAATCGTCGTCAATCTCACTTACTGCGTGTTTTGTTTTTGATTTGCTTTTTATTGCTTGATGACTCACAAAGTCTGGCATCTTCACCCACCATATATTTTTCTCTCCCTCATGATAATCCTTACGCTTACATTCTAACAGACGAAGAGCATCAGCGGGAGTGTTAAATACCCCGTTTGCCTTTTTTTTCAAGAAGTTAGATAAGGTTATCTTTTTAAAATAACAAATATTACTTTTAGAATCCAACACAACATAACCATCTTTTAATTTGTCAAACTTATCTTGTTCAATGTGAGACTCAAAGAAATCTTTTAAAACTCTATATCGTTCTTCTTCAACAGTGTCTTCATATAAATGATCTTTATTTTCAACAGCTTTCTCCACTATGCCTTTCATCAATAACTCAAAAGGCACTGGTCCTTTTCTTGGTTTAGGTAAAGACATCCAAAATAATTTATATTGCAATAGTTTTACCCTAAAAGATTTTTCATCTTTCATATCACTAGGAGTAACCATCACATGCTTTCCCTCATAATCAAATTCATAGAATATTGTTTTGGTATCCATGATATATGTTATGTTATCAAACTTATCTATGATGTCTGGGGTTGCTTCACCAATACCAAGTCGTCTTGTTTTACACAGCTCTTTGTTACAAATAGGTTGAAACTCAGGGTGCTTCGGTGGACATTGAAACTCATACCCTTGTTTATGCACAGACTTACACAAATTAGTAACTTCGTTTTGTCCTAAAGGTTTGGTAAAAATTTGGCTATTTCGTTCAAAAGCAACTTCTTCAATTTGTTGTAGAGACAAACCTTGATTCTTTTTCATCTCTAACACCATGACATTAAATAAATAATTATTACGATTATTACCAGACCAACCTTCTTGAACAAGTTTTTGCACACAAGGTGGATAATGCGACCATTCACTTTCAGCATCATACTCTGCCACTGAAAACTCATAAAATTCATCTGGGTCAATCTTTCTTTTGTTAGCAAATTCAATAAAACGACCAACCATCATCGGTGTATTACTGTCATCAAAGCCATATTCCATCGTTGCATTACAATTAAAGTAAGGCATATTAACTGCTTTATTCATTGGAAAAACTTCATCAGATAAAAAATATTGTTCGTTTATCTCATTAAGCTTTTGCTTTACTTTAGTTACTTTTGCCTCATGTTTAAAAAATACAAATATATGTAAACCACCAGATTTAGACTTCACCGGAACAAAAGGTAATTTATACTTTGCAATTATTTCTACATATTTTTTTTCAGAATAATCTTTATAATTATTTGGATCGACATCAATACAGCCCCACAAACACTCGTCACCAATCTCTGGTTTAATACCTATGCGTGTTTTACCGTCAAGATGATCTTTCCAAATATTAGATGTTAAAGATTCTTTTATAGTGACATATTGTGCACCTTTCTTACCCCTCTCGTCGTCCTCACCCGTAAGTGAGGACTTCAAGTAAGAACTATCATCTCCTTTAAATAAGGAAAATAATTCTTTGTGCATCATTAGAACGGAACTGTGCCGTTTTCAAAATCAGAATCTTTTGAGACAGCTTCAGACTTTTTTGTTTCAACAACGATTGCATCTTTTATTCCGTCCTCTGAATAATCAACTTTATTAGCTATGTCCATTTTTTTACTACTTTCACTAAACCCTTGCGTTACTTTGAGGGTGTCGCTGTCAGTAGGTTGATCAAGAAAACGCTCAAAGTTTATCGCCCAACCATACCACTTACCTTTGGAGTTTTCCTCTTGAATAGAAGTAAGTCTATACACAGTAGCCCATGTTGGTGGAGTAAAAAACCCTTTACTGCCTTCCATCTTTTTAGACATCATCATAGTGTTCCACAACCTAGATTTTTTCTTTTGAGTTGACTTCATTGTAATCAAAGCTGTCTCAATAGGTTTGTACTCCTCGTTCAAGATATATACAAAGTGATTAGCTGTATCTTCAATATAGTGACCGTTTGATAATCTATCTTTACCGTCATCAGCTCTGTTGGTATCTTTCATCACCGTAGGATCTCTGTGAATAGCTACTGGTGCACCAGTTGAATCTTGTGACCCACGATCTGCCCATTCATTGAATGTGTTGATGTAGTGGCAAGGAACAACCAACATACCCTCTTTACCTTTGTAAATTGAGCCAGTGACTTCGTTCAACATGTCTCCAGGTTTTGCACCCGCAACATACTTGGCATTGTCTTCATCCAAGGCAGGTGATATTTTTGTCAGCAATTTTATGATTGGTAACTTAACATCTCTTGTTCCAATATTTTCTGTGCCTTGTCCAGCAAATGCTTCAAGGTCAGAAATGGTATCTACTGACACAGCTGTATTTTTTGCTTTCGCAACTTTTTTTTCTGTCATTTTCTTTCTCCGTTAACTTTTAATCGTGGTTTTGTTTCCAACAAAAACGCCAAATAAATCCATTGGCACTTCTCGCCCTTCTTCTATTTCATTACGAACAAAGGCTTTTAATGTCATTGGTTCTACTTTCATTTTTTGAGAAACATTGTGACCTTTACTTTTCAGCTCAGTAACAAGATTATTTGCATCTGCATCTTGTGCTTTACCAAATTGGAGTATCACATTATTTTTAATCAAATCCCCAAAGCCATTGTCACGCAACCAAGTAAAGGCTTCGTCTTGTTTAGCTTTAGAAATACTTGCGGCGTAGTAAGGTTTTACTCCAATGGCGGTGCCATCTTCAAGTTTAATCTCACTAATACCAGCTTCACGCATCAAGTTAGGTATAGACTGCTCAGAAAGGGTTCGCTCTGTTTCCTTTAGCTTCTTTAGTTGCTCTTCCATGTTTGCTACTTCTTTCTGAGTCTCTATTAACTTGTTGCACTCTTTTGCAATGTCTGTTGTCATTGCTGTATCTACACTCACTGTAGATAATGCTTCAAGATCCATAGGACCCTCCTATATTTATTTATAGAAACTCAAAGATATTCTTATTTTCTTGCAATGTCAATAGTGGGATTGTAAAATACCTACCATATGTATGAATATAAAACACAACCATTTGAACATCAAAGAGAAGCTTTGATTAATGGGGCTGAAAAAGAAGTGTATGCCTATCTTATGGAGATGGGTACAGGTAAAACTAAAGTATCTATTGATAACGCTGCGTATTTATATCAACAAAATAAAATAAAAATGTGTGTGGTCATAGCACCTAATTCTGTATATCAAAATTGGAAAGACGAAATAAATATGCACTGCCCAGTATCTAACTCAATCTTTGTTTATAAAATTGATAAAGGTTTTAAATACACTGAGGGCAATTTAAATTTTATTCTTATGAATGTGGAGGCTTTTAGCCATAAGTCAGGAACAAGTTTTCTTGAACAAGTTTTAAAATACTATGGGGTATACTCCATGGTGGTGCTTGACGAATCAACCACAATTAAAAATAGGACAGCAAAACGAACTAAATCTTTGCTTAAATTAGGTAAAATGAGCAAATATCGTAGGATTCTGACCGGATCACCGGTAACAAAATCACCTTTAGATTTGTTTTCTCAGTTTCAGTTTTTAAAACCAAACTTATTAGGAACGGACAATTTTTATGTATTTAGGGCAAAATATTGTGTGATGCACGACATACCATCACCATCTGGTAAACGAATTAGTATACCGAACTATTACATTAATTTAGATGAGTTAGAATCAAAAATTAAAGCACATTCTTTTAGAGTATTGAAAAAAGACTGTTTAGATCTTAAACCAAAAGAATACATAAAAAGATTTGTTGATATGAAAAAAGATCAGGCAGAGGCTTATGCACATTTAGCTGAGTTTGCTAGGACTATTATTCATAATGATGAAATCAGCTACAATAACAAACTTACAGAGATATTAAAACTACACGAATTGACCGATGGTTTTTACACATCTGATGATGGTCAGAAAAAAGATCTACCATCAGGAAAACTAGATGAACTTTTACACATATTAGAGGAAAGCAGTGGCAAGGTAATTATTTGGGCAAACTATGTTAGATCTATAGAAAAGATTATATTAACTCTGCAAAAAAAATATGGAACAGATAGTGTGGTTGCTATTTACGGAAAAATCCCAGCAAAAGATAGACCAGAGATTAATCGTCGTTTTCAAGAGGACAATGCCGTTAAATTTTTTGTAGGTAATCCACAAACCGCAGGTTACGGAATAAATCTTACTAGTGCTAATACAGTTGTTTATTATAGTAACTCCTACAATCTAGAACATAGACAACAATCAGAAGATCGTGCACATCGTGCTGGACAAAAAGGACAAGTTTTATATATTGATTTGGTCTGTAAAAATACAGTGGACGAATTAATTATAAAATCTTTAAAAAATAAAATACAAATCTCGTCAAAAACGCTAGGAGAGGAAATTGACAACTATTTATGAAAATAATAGCCCTCTACAAGGCTATATTTGGGATTTAAAAAATGTTTTGAACCCAGATGTCCATGCGATTAGTAAAACCTTTAAATTTAGCCATTAGATGCCTTAGATTTAATTTTTGTTTTGAAGATAGTATTTTTCTACTCGATTCATCCATTTTTTCTCATATTCGTCTAACATTACCTCATTCATCAAAAATTTTTGAAAAACTAAGTCTTTGGTGCAAATTAAAATTAAACCTTGTGAAATTTTACCGTACTGTTTTTTGTGAGCTAAAGAATATGCAGCAATTTGATAATAGTAATCTTCAATCCATTCTTCTCTTTTAGGTTTGTTTGATTGTTTAAAATCCGCAATAGTTGGTTTACCATCATAAACACAAACTAAGTCTGTTGAACCCGCCCATCTATTTTCATATGCAAGGCTAACCTCTGTGCCATAAACCTCAGTTAACTTATCTAAATTATCTACGATAGTGTGTGCCATCATCCTAGGTAAAGAACCCTCTTTGCCTAAGTTTAAATATCCTTGACCTTTCATATATTGTTCTAGGACATAGTGCATTTCTGTGCCACGCTTTGCTGCTTGAGCCGTGATCCGTGATGCCTGAGTATAACCCACTCGCTCACGCCACTTATCTAATGCCTCACTCTTTTCTTTAGATTGTGTGTCTGAAAGTATGTTGGTTACACTGGGAACTTTTTTATTTTCAACATTATATGTTCTTGGACCGTCATCGTCGTTCCTTGTATAGTTAGTATAATCATATTTATTGGTTGTTTTAAATCCAGTGACAGTAAAGGAGCTGTCATTTCTTATTATTTTCATTTCTAATTTCTTGATTATATGTTATTACTTTTTCTAATATACTTAAATTAACTCCATAATACAAAGCCGAAGCTATGATCGCCTTGACATCTTTAGGTAAACAACTACCACCAAATCCTTTTTGTTTAGTAACTCTGCTGTGTGAGTCATTTATTCTTAAATCCGATACAATGGCTTTGCGTACATTTTCTGGGTTTATGCCAGATGCAGTGCAAAAATCATGAACCTGGTTAAAAAAAGAAACTTTAGTCGCTAAAAAAGCGTTTCTAAAATACTTCGCTAAAATAAGTTCTTGCGGTTCTGCTACTTCAATGTAAGGTGCATTATATATTTTTTTAAAGACATCTGTCCAAAAATCAATTTCATCACCTCCTACTAATACATGTTCACACTCTCTGACATCTTTCATCGCACTTGCCTCTCTCATAAACTCTGGAGAAAAAGCCATGCGTTTACCATAAGTTTTTTTACAGTGATTCCAACCTTCAAGAGATACTGTGCTTTTTATTAAGATGGGCACATCAGGACTTTTACGCACAGTTTCGTGCACTGCGTACATATTACAAACACCTCCTAAACCCTCTGGAGTACTCACACACACCACGACAGCTTCAGTGTCATCATCTATTTGATTGGTGTTGTATTTTGGATCTACGACTTTTACATCATAGTGTGGTTGTAATATTGATTGAAAAGCTCGGCCAACAAAACCATAACCCACAATTGTTATTTTCATTTTTTCTTTTTGTTATCAGGTGCGTATAAATTAT
>Ga0209348_1000745_pt1 | contig 16300 bp, 10 predicted proteins | sample ETNvirenome_2_30_FD_184065 | JGI IMG/M metagenome (GOLD analysis project Ga0209348, IMG submission 184065) | Marine viral communities from the Pacific Ocean - ETNP_2_30 (SPAdes) (version 2) | ecosystem: Environmental > Aquatic > Marine > Oceanic | place: Pacific Ocean | collected 2013-06-22 | reverse complement strand
CTTCAGCACCAGTAAATGACGAATGCTGCGAAGTAGTACCACGCCTTAATTTTAATAATTTAGCCATTTAAAGAGTACCAAAATCTATTTGTAAATTGTCACCACTGACTGTCCCTACCTCAGTAAAGTTCTTGTTATTACAGTCAAGATGATTTGCTAACGCAGGGTTAGCATCATTTATTAATCCAGCAATACCGGGAGATATTCCTACCCATGCACCACCTGTATAATAGTTAAGGGTGTTAGCTGTAGTATTATACCAAAGGTCACCAGCACTAGGAGAACTAGGAGTACCACTCTGAATTACGTATTCGTTTGCATATCTATTTACATCAGCTATTGAACCACCAACATTATTTACGTTGGTAATCGAACCAGCTACTGTATTAACATTAGATATACTGCCAGCAGTTGTATTGACATTCGCAATACTTCCAGCAACTGAGTTAACGTTGGATATGTCATTAGCCACAGTGTTGATTGAGTTATTACCCGAACCTGTATTTATAGCGTCAGTAATTAATCCGTTATCTTCTGTAAAAGTTACAAAACCAGTAACTTGGTTGATAGCTTGTAGTGTAGCTTGGCTAGGTTGAATAGGTGTAAACCCATCTCCGGAACTACCATCATACGCTTCCATTCCATCATTGGTTGTGTTAAACCAAAGGTCACCATCTTGTAAAGATGAACCATCAGATCTTTGTGTAGGAGCTGAAGAAGATATTTGATATCTATCCGTAAAGTTATTAACATCAGTTACATTTGTCGCAACTGTATTTATATTTGTTGAGTTACTGTTAACAGCGTTTATGTTTGTTGCGTTGTTTACAACTGCTGTTATGTTAGATGCTATGCCAGCTACAGTATTAACGTTGGATATACTGTTTCCTACGCTGTTTACGTTTGCAATGTTTGTTGCAACTGTATCTATTTCAGAAACAGTTTCGTTAAGATCATTAGCAGCAGTAACAACTTTAGCAATATCAGTAGCTACTGTTTGTAAGTTATTATTGCTTACCTGTGCAGCTACAGTATTGATATTACTAATTGACCCAGCTACTGTATTCATGTTGCTGACATTACTTGTAGTAGCCAACGTGTTCATGTCATTTACGACATCTGTGGTTCCTAAAGTATTTAAGTCTGCAACTGCATCAGCAGTACCTAATCTGCCTATTTCTGTGGCTTTACCAGCTACAACACCTATATCAGTTGCATCTCCTGCAACAGCATTGATGTTTGATATATTGTTCGCAACTGTTTGAATATTAGAAGCACCAGATGCTGTGCTTAAAGTATCTGCTATAGAACCTAAATCAGTTCCATGAGCAACTTGCCCAGCAACGACGTTAATGTCATTAAGCTGTGATGCAGTTAATGCAGCATCAGCTCCAATTTCTTTAATTGTGCCAGCATCATTAACGTATAACTTTTTGGCAGATAAATCTAAGGCAACTTCTCCATTAACAATATCGCTGGTAGTCGGTGTTGACGTACCACGCTTTAGTTTTATAGTTGCCATGATTTAAAAAGTTCCACCATCGACAGTTCCAAGACGAGCTGCTGGTACTGTTCCAGAGCTTAAGTTACTAGCATTAAGTGAGTTAATAATAGAGCTAGTTACGTATCCTGCACCGTTTGTAAGTTGGTTATTGTTAGTAACGTTAGTTGCACCAGTAGCAATTCCATTTAACTTATTTTTTAAAGCTGTTGTGAAATCATTAGAAGACTGAGTTGCAACAACTAAATCTAAAGTTCCGTCACCGTCTTGATATGTAGCTGTAATACCTGTTTCAGTATTTCCAGAAAACATAGCTCCGACTATATCTTGAACTTGTTCGTTAGTTAGCTGTGTATTTTGAGTCACATATCCAGCACCGTTAGTGATGTTGGAATTATTCAAAGAAATATTTGAAGTACCATCAAACGACACGCCAGCAATAGTTCTTGCTGTAGCAAGTTTTGTTGATGTAGCAGCGTTTCCTGTACAAGACCCTGATGAACCAGTTACGTTTCCGGTTACAGTACCAGTTACGTCTCCTGTTAAGTTAGCGTTTAATGTGCCTTTAGTTACTGTTAAGTTACCTGTACTTGAACCAGTAAAACTACCAGTACCCATAAGGAATGTATCAGCAGATTCATCCCAACCCATAAAGGCGTTTGATGAACTACCTCTTTCAATAACTATTCCAGAGTCTCCACTTGGAGCACCAGATGTACCGTTACCAAGTTCAATTATTTTGTCACTAACAGTTGAGTTAGCTGAGTTTAAAGTTGTAGTAGTTCCATTAACTGTTAAGTTACCACCAACAGTCATGTTTCCTGTAAAAGTCTTATTTCCTGCTGCTGTTTGGTTTACGTTACCAAGGTGCATAACAGCACCCTCACCGGCTATGGATATAACTGATGTAGATTCTCCACTACCATTGTCTCCAAATCCATAGTATAGTTTTTTGTCTGCTTCGTTGAATGCTACTTCTGACGGTGCTAGTGAACTAGGAGCACCAGCAGCACCCGTGGCAGCTCTTTTTTTTAATCTTATTGTTGCCATTTAAAAGTTACCTCCAGTAACTAATGTGTTTTTAGTGGTGGTGGTGTCCGCTTTGAACTGGGTGCCGTCATAGTAAACAACTGAACCAGCAGTTTTATTAGTGGAATCAACAAGGAATAATGTGTTATCTTCTAGACCTTGTGCTACATCTTTTACGTCTTGGATATTATCCGCAACTGTATTAATGTCGTTTCCACTAGCAGTAGTATTTAGTGGGTTAGTGATGAAACCAAGATCGGTTGCCAGTGGAGATAATTCTCCAGAGACAAGATTAATATTGACTTCGTTACCAACTACTTTATCAATGTTTCCTTTGTTAGAGTTAACAGCATTGATATTTGATTGGTTAGCATTAACAGCTTGTATCGTTGTTATGTTTTGAGCAACAGTATTAACTTCAGTTGCCTTTGCTGTTAATCTATGAAACGCATATGTGTGATTTGTAGTAGTGGTTTCAATGAGCATTCCAAACGTTGCTGGAATAGTATCTGTTACGCCTGTAATAGTGACAGGCTTACCAGTTCCTCTACCATTTGCAATAGTGACTGCTCCGCCTGTGGGTACAAGATCTGTTGATACAGCTTGTATAGACACAATAGTGCCATTCCCATTATTGATATCTGGGTTAGCGTCAGGGAAAGATGTTTCATTTGCTAATGGTACAAATCCTCCAACCTCTTCTATGAGGTCAATTATGCGTGCATTTATAGCAGCAGTAGTGGCTATATGCGTATCTGCGCTAGACCATGCAGTTCCACTAGATATTGTTTCACTAGAGTCTTGTCTAAAATACCTTGCGTCAGATTCTGTTTCTGTAAAGTATCTATTATCAAGAGTTCCAGTTGCTAGGTCGTCTGCTGTAATCGACCCATTAACAATGTTATTTGTGTTTACCGTTATAGCACTAGGTAATAAACCTGTAGCTAATTTAGCAAACGGTATTGCTGCACTGTTACTTATATCAGCACCAGTAATACTTCCGTCTTTTATTTTATCAGAGGTGATTTGACCATCTCTAATGTCATCTGTAATTATTTTATTTCTATGCTCTACAGAAGCAAACCTAGCCATATCATGTATGTTATTTAGGTCTACTGCTCTAATAGATGAACCGGGTTGAAATACGGCTGCTGCTGTATTTACACTTGTTTCTCTATATATATGTACATTTCCAGTTCCTGATGGAGCTGTTGCTCCAAGAGTTACTGTTGTACCACTAACTTTGTATTCACCACTGCTGGGAGTACCTGTTACATAAGTTTGTAGGGCTCCATCAATTCTTACTATGATGTCAGCCGGTTTTAAATATTCGATTGTAATAGGGTAAGAGGTGGTTCCCCCATTCTTAAATTCTTCAGTTGTCTGTACCGCCATTTGGCTACCACCTGTTATTTACGTACGTTTAAAATTGTGTTAACACTACGTTGATTAGCATTAATGCTATCTAATTGTTTTTGTCTTTCTGCTTTTATTAATTCTTGAACACGTGGGTCATTCTTAATTTTATTCCAAGCAATTTGTTTGGCTCGGTCAAAAAGTAATTTAATCCTTTGGTTATGTGCATAGTTCTTAGGGTCAATGTGACGTAAACCGTTTTCACGGTCATAATTCATCTCAGCAATAGATTCTAAAATTCCAGGATTTTGAGCTAATTTATCTAATTTAAGAAGTATCTTTTGGTCACCTATAGCTTTTTGAAACATTGATCTTAATAAAGGACTCTTACTTAAATCTGTACCATCAGGAGCAGAATAAGTGGATGTTCTTAAATCATAACCACTATCAAATAATAGTTTTCTACCGGGAGAATAATCCATATTAAAATTAACAGGAGAAAACGCATTAAACATTCTGGTAACAAAATCCCAGTCTTTAATAGGTTGTCCAGTTAACATATCATATTTTATAGGTAATGGATTTGCTGCAAGATTTTCAGAAATTAAGTTTCTATTTCTAATAGAATCTTCAATGCTTGAACCTAATTCTCTAGTATATGGAGTAAGTACTTTACCTAACTCATTTCTAAGACTACTTAAAGGTAAAGTGTTGTTTGCTAGTTGAGCAATCATTCTGTTAACTTGTCCGGGTCTACCTGAGAATAATTCAATAAATTGCTGTAATCCAGCCATATAAGATTTACTGGTAATACCTTGAGCAATAACTAAAGATAATTTCTGGAACTGATCTGTAGACCATTCTTCACCCATTAGTTCTTGGTGATCTCCAATGTCTCCAATGATTGCAAGTATTTGGTTAAATGGTTCAAACGCATCATAACTAACCCAAGCATCTCCTATTTTTATAGTTCTAGGTCTCCAACCAGAATCCATCCACATCTGTCTTTTTGTTCTATCAGCAGGACCGTTACCATGTAACCCACCACTTAAGAATTTTTGACCAGCTAAAAATATAACTCCAGAACCCATAGCTAATCTTCCGTTTTGAATAGCTCTAGCATTGGCTAAATCTTCAGCAGTTTCAATACCATATTTTTTAACCTTTGAAAAATCACCGGGTTTAGCAAAGGCGATATCATTCCATTCCTCAACTAAAAAGTTAAATCCCGGAGTATGCTTTGCTGTTAAGTTTAGACCGTTGACACCAGTTCTTGCAAACAAGAAGAAAGGTCTAGCCCAAGGTTGATTTTCAAATACTGTGTTTAGTCCTTTTGCAAAACCATTTAAGTCTTGAGTTAGAGTAGCTTCTCTTTTTGCTCCTTTAATATACTCATCTTTTAAACCACCTTCTGCATCAAATATATCGTCAACAAAATTACTTTCAGCTCTAGCAACCATTTCAGGAGTTACCTCACCATACTCACCACCAGCTTCAGATAAAACTTTTCTATATGCTTTAGCCCTTAATCTTCCTCTACCTAATATGTATCCAAAGGCATCGTCAGTTGCTGCCATGATCTTAGTAGAGTAAGTAAGAAACTTGTTGTCATTAGCAGACCTAGCAATATTAGCTAGATAGAAAATACCTTTATCTGCATCTGTACCTTCTTTCTCAGTAAGGTACTTCATAGCTTCCCAGTTAGTATCAGCAAGAGAACTATCAGAGAAACGTGTTTTAACATTTGCTATTTCACCTGACCAATAACTATCTAATTTACTTCTAAATAATTTAAACGATTCAGGTATAGATTGTATCATACCGTTTACATCAGCTAGTGCTTCTCTATAAATTTTACCATTACCAGATAATGCAGCTCCAGCCATCTGTGCCATAGGTCTTAAAAAGACTGCACTGGATGTACCCATAATTGCTCGGACTGGAGTTTTAGGTCCAGATAAAACACTATTGGTCATTACCATTCCTAGCTGTCTGACTAGCTCACCTGTTTTCTTAGTTCCATTTAATTCACCACCACGCATCTTTTGACGTAGAAATGTCATTAAAGATTCAACATCAGTTGGATGGTTAGCTTGAGAAATCATTTCTCTAATACCATTAAGAAGACTATCATCTCCTGTTTTACCAGCTAACTGAACAGCTAATTGTAAAGATTGGATATGTTCTTTGACTTGTTTATCCACATCAATAGTCATTTGTCTGTTAAATCCTGCACTAGATAAATCAAGCTTTTTAAGAGACGCACCGGCATAATATTTTGACATCTTCATCACACGTACAGTACCAATAAGCTGTTCAATCATTGTTTGAATAGGACCATCTACATCTTTTAAATCAAAGATATCTTCGACTTCCCTACTCATAATACCTGTATCTCTTAACTTTCTAAGTAAGTCTCCAGCAACAAGATCTAATGCGTTGGCAGTTTCTGGTGTAACACCTGAATAAATAACTTGTTTACCTATTCTTTCTTCAATAACTCCTCTTGCTCTAGCTGGTGCTAAAAACTCTTCTACTGTCATCTCAGAAGTATTACGACCTTCAACCATTTCCTTATAGAAAGCAATGTTTTCAGCGTAGTATTGATCTGGAGTTTGTCCTCTTGACCTAGCTTTAGCTATATCTTGTTTAATAAGATCATTAGATTTAAAAGCTTTTTCAATTTTACCTATCTCTTCCCAAGCCATCTTAGAAGACATAGCTATACCTTTTCTAGAATTAACACTTAGAACAGTACCAATAGAACCATTCTCAGCTCCACCTACATTCTTTATCATCTTACGAGATTCATTAACATTAAATAAATCTTCAGTAGCGTTTGCATTTCCTTGTGTTACGTCTGCTAATTCAGGATTCTTATAAGCTCCAAATTTATTTTTACCTTGTTCAATTCTTTCTATAATTTCAGAACGCTCAGTCATCAAAGCTTCATCAGCATTTTTTGGCTTCCAACCATTTTTCTTTAGTCTTTGAGCTTTAACTCTTTTATTAAACTCTTTAATAGTATCAGTTAACTGAGAAATCTCTCTCTTAGCATTTACATCATCAGGGTCTAAATTTGCTGTCAGTGCTTTTTTCTGTTTTTTTAATACAGCTCTTTGGTCAGTAAGTGTTTTTAATTCTTCATCAAATGGATTACCACCAAGTTCTGATTCTATTTGTTTAAGCCTAGCTTGGTCAGCTTTACTACCATTTGCCTGTATCTTTCCTGTTTTAATTCTTTGAATCTCTCGACTCTTTGCCATTTCACCACCAACAGTTGGTTCTGGGAGAGTACCACTTCCTTTAAATTTACCTTTAACAGCACCTTTAGTTTTTTTAAATCCAACTCCCAATCCAGCTAAAACAGTATCGGATAAGATACCTAATCCCATACCCTCAACGACATTCTTAAATGTCTTCATCATTGGATGGTCGTGTTCTTTAGTTGCAAGTGGAATATTTAATCCCGGGAAATGACTCTCTAAAACACCAAGTGCATTGTCTTCTTGTGAATATATAGAAAGTGCGTCAACTTTTGCACCACTTATGGCACCTCTAACTAATCTTCCTTTAATACCTTGTGAAGCTATTGCTTTAGATAAAGGAGTCTTAATAACAGCAGGAACTACAGACTTACCTAGTTTCCCTGCCTTTGCAACTATGCCAAGTTTTCCTACAGGTATAGCAGCCATTGTTCCGTAGTGAGTTAGTCCTCTTAATGCACCACCCCACCATGTTTTAGTTTCAATAGGATTATCGTCATTTTTAAACCAGTCATCCCATTCTGCTGTATAGCCACCTTCCTTTTGTTCTCTAGCCATCTCCCCGGTAGCCATATCAATAAGCCTTTCGGGTAGTGTTATTAGAGATGAAGCAGTATCTTGAATACCACCACTAAGAGCTGAGAATATTTCTTTGGTGTACTCACCTACTCCCCATTTCTCTTTGTTTCGGGTGTCTTTAATTTCTCTTTCTCTTTGAAGCCTTAATTGTTCAGCTTCTTCGCGTTCTGCAATCCTTTGCGATTCTAACTGTTGATCTAACTCTAATGTTTTTTGCATTTCTTCTGCCATGCCAGCAGCTTCTTCATTAGAAATAGGAGTAGAACTATTTGTAGGATTGGATAACGTAAATTGTAATTCGTCCATGTTTACCGCAGTAAAATAATTAAGACAAAGATTTAAATGAGACCGCAGTTACTCATTAATCAATGTCTTCGTTTTCTTCGTAGAAGTCTACTTCTTCTTCATTAAATTGATCGTTATTTTTCTTATCTATTACCTCTACCTCGTGTTTAAATCTTGACCATTTACATTCTGTAGATTTATTGCAAAATTGTTTTATCATATATAAAGGTATGTTAAATTCTTTTATAATATCACTCTCGCTAAACTGACCTTCATATCCCATTATTTTTGCCTGTCTCCAAGCTAACTCTCTTGGTAGGATATTATTATTATTAGCTAAGTTTTGGTAGTAGTAAGGTACGGGACCTTTTCCTCCAGCAGCAGCCCAATCTTGAAGTGCTTCTTTTTGCTCTTTAGGTGCTTCTAATAAAACTGTTGCGTATCCTTTAGTTTCTGGTTTTACTTGAGCTTGGGCAACAACCATTTTTCTTTTATACTCTTCATTATTATCTGACATCTTATATTGAGAATTGTCATCAATCCACTCAGTATCTTCAAACTTGGTAACAATCGCATCTTTAGCTTTTGCTAATGCAAACTCTGGATTTTGACTTATTGCCAATTCTGTATTATAAGCCATTACAAATTCTTTTTCAGTTTCAGCCATTAAAGCCCAATAGTTAAGACTCTTTGCATCTAAAGCTCCAGTATTTTTAGAACCTCTTCTAACTAAATCTGTAACAAACTCTAGTTCTTTGTCAGGAAGAGAATTAAGACTTATAAGTTGTTGTTGAGCATCAGGTATTAAGTCACCTTTAAATTCGTCTCTTATAGTAGGGCTTGCAAACTCAAGATCTTTTTCAGTAATCCCTCCAAATGTAGTAGCTTTCTGTTTAAGAATACCTCTCATTGTTTCATCATCTTTATACCCATAAAGAATAAATTGTTCATCAGCATTTAATGGAACATCTGGGTATTCTTCCCATCTTCTTTTTAGATAATCCCTTTTTTGTTCAACACTTAACTGTGTGTTTTGGCTGTCTAGTTCGTTACGAAGTGATTCGGCTTTAGATGCAACAGTAGCTTTATCTACGTCTAATCTCTTCTTTTGCCATTCAGCGTTAGCTTCTATTAAGTCATCACCAAATCCTTTAAATTCTTGAAATACTTCTAAATTTTCATCTTTCTTATTACCACTATGAAATGTTAAATGTTCTACCATAGCTTGAGCTTTAACTAAATCAAGCTTACCACTTGCAACTAAATCACGTACGTTTTGACGAAATGCAAGTCTTGAACCTCGTAATCCACCATAATGTGTTTTATTTTCTGTAATCCAAGCATCAACATTAAATCTAGATTGTGATGGGTCATCTACAAACAGAGATGTAATTTTAGTTAGTTCAAGTTTCTTGTCATTGTCTTTTGCAAGAGTATCTCTATTTTGTTTGGCTTCTTCATCATCAGCATTATCTATCTTTAAAATTTCCGGACCAACAGTAGCTGAAAGAAGCTCCTCATTAACACCTATAAATTGTGCAGAAAAATCAAATCTTACTTTTGCATTTAATTCAGCTAATTGTGCTGCGTTAGGAGGTGGGACAGAGTCATAACCTATCTGTTCACCATTAGGACCTTTAATAAATGTAGTAGCTTTTGCTTCGTTTTTAAAATCACTATAACCACCGGCTGCTTTTATAAGACTAGCTTTTACATAAGAATATTGTTCCCAACCAGATAAATTTCTGAATTGTTGAGCAAGTTCATAGCTTCCAGTTGTCTCTTCTATTCGGTCAGCTATCTCACTAATTTTAAGATGTGAATCTAATAAGCCATTTTCTTTGTCTGTTAAAGCTTGGATGGTTTCTGCTGAAGCTGGTGATATAAGCGCAAGATAAGAACCTTTTTGCATTTTTTCTTTCTTATCTTTTTCAGCTTTCTTTTCCATCCAGCCAGCAAAACTAGAAGATAGGTTACTTAATGATTCCCACTCAGATCTAGTTTTTTCTACAAGAGCATCATCTCTTGCATTCATTTCATCAAGAAATCTTTCTTCTGATTCTAAGATTCTTGCATTACTTTTTTCTTGTTCAGGTACGACGTCTGTTTGTTTAACAGGGTCATACTTACCGGGGGTGAACGAGTATCCGCTTTGTGTCATAATTCTCCTAAATTATACTCGAGTCGTCTTTACCGCCAGATGAACCAAAGGCATCAAATGCAGCTCCGGCTAGTCCAGTGAATAGTGTTAGACCAACATTCTTCTTAACTGGTTCTACTGGTTCCATATCAGGTATAAGTTTCATAGAGACTTTACTCCACTCTTCATTCTTGTCCGATACTAATTGTCGTCTGATTGCTTCATTACCAAGTTTAAAGGCGTATTGTGATTGAGTCAAAGCTCTGCTACGTGCAGCGTTAGCCATACCTAACTTACCTAAGTTCTGGTTAATCATCCTTGTAACACTTGCACCTCGTACTCCTCTTTCCGCAGCTCCTGCTTCTATTATACCTTCTGCTTCAAGCATGCTCATAAAGTCTTTTTGATGGTCAAGCATTGCTTGCTCTCTCACATTATTTAAATTAATCTGTGATTGAGTATAAGCTTTGTGTGCAGCAAGATTCTTTTCACTTATACTTTTGTTAAATTGGACATTCTTTGTTTTAGCCAAAGTTGTGTCCATCATCCACTTTCTTTCTCTTATTTTTAGTTTATGTTGGTAAGCTCGTTCGGCTGCTTGGTTCTGAGCACTGGCTTCTGCTGCTGAACCAATGGCTCCCATAGCACCTGACGCAAAGCTACCTACTACTGGGTCGCACATGGCAAAATTCTATAAAGGATAAATTATTTGGTCCGTAGGGAAATCTTCTTAAAAATTTAAAACCTAAGAACCTAAGTAACTTTGTATGAACAGTGTTTCTTTCGTCAACAATGTTCCACAGTAACTTTTCTTTTCTTGATTGCACAAATCTCTTTGCTTCTCTAGCAAAGGTGTGGGGATATTCTAAGATAGCTGGTGTGCAAAGCATCCAGATCTGTCCATTACTATGGACGCCTGCCATGCCTGCCAACTCTCCGTTAGGTACCTCGAAATAAACGGAATCGCAATTATGAAACCCTACGATTAACGCGTTTAGAGGGTCATGTCCATGACCTTCTTTGACTTCTCTATAGTCATCGGGTAGTAAATTGGAAGCCACACGAATGGCAGCTTCCAAGGTTGCTGGGTGAATGTATTTAGACACGAGTGTAAAAATTGTTGTTATAAACTCCTTCCCATGTCACATATAAAATAGTGGCTGGAGTTGGGTGTGTTGATTTAATTTGTAAAGTTACGTTGGTATTCCTATCATAAATAGGTACAGAATATAAGGCAGTATTATCTACAACTGATTGACTGTTAGCTAAATATTGGTTAGCCAACCCTACTTCAAATGTTTGATTGAAGTTACTTCTACCAGTTCTCATAAGAGTAGCTTCATATAAACCAATAGGACCAAACCCGAAACTTGCTCTATGTAAAACTGTATTAGCTCTACTGTCTGATCTAATGCTTTCTCCTTCTTGTCTGGTTACGTAAATAGTTGGAAGTGTAATTTCCATTGTATATAAATAACCAATTAAAAATGTCTGACCTGACCAATCTCCATCAATTTCTAAGGTACTACCATTTACAGTTATCTTAGCATATCTACCAATAGCTGTTGGTGGGTCCGCAGTATCATCAATATCATAAGCTGCAAGTTGGTTAGTACTTTCTAAACCAGTAGGCTTTGCTTTAGTAGATTTACCTGTAGTAGAGTTGTAAGTCCAACCAGACGTAGACATTAAATGATCTAAATGTATTCTATTTTCTGCTAAAGCAAAGGTATTAGAATCCATTTTTATTGAATATTTAAGTAATTGATCTTTACTGTTATTACGTACAACTACATATAAATTATCATCTTGCATACAATGGTATTGAATAGTACCTGTAAGAGTCCACTTAAACCATGCTGCTAATTTTCTTTCTCTTATATTGTCAAAGTATCTGTAACCATAAAGAGTTGATGTATCTTCTTCACTAAAAAATATTACAGAGTTTTCTCTAGAGTTAGAAATAAGTTTTAAATCTTTTTCAAATAATCTAGATACAACTGCACTTTGTTCAATAATCTCTGGTTCACCTTCTCTCTGGACTTGTGACATTTCAAAAAATCTAGAATACTTTCCAGCGTTATCTAAGAAACCGATAGTTGTACCAAGAGAAATAGGATTTGTAGCGAAATTAAAATTGTAAGAAGCTAGAGCATTAATCTTTGCGGTTTGTGGACTAAAGACATCACTATCAGTAGTCAACATAAACTGTTGATTTTTAGTAAATAAAACTAATCCTGTATTAACTTGAATACCATCAAACAAAGTAGCTGGATATTCTGAACTAGCTGCTATATCTACAGGGTCACTAGCTATAAACTGAATAGCTGATTTAGCCCAGAAATTAGTAAAGTCTCCCGGACGAGTCATAACTATATTTTCATCGGCAAGTATAGTAAATCTATTCCTAAAAAATAGCATTTTATTTATCTGTTTACCTACAAATGAAGGCTCTGGATTTGTTATATCATCTCCAACTAAACAGTCATCCCATTGTGGAGCATTAGCAGTTACTGGTCCATCGGCAGTTGTTACTGTATAAGCAGAACCATCTAATTCAGTTAATCTAAAATTACCATCAGCAGTTCTTATTAGAACTATTGGCATGGTATCTCGTTTTAATCTAATCTTTCTTCCGGGTTTAGCACACTCTTGCCAAGTGCCCTCGCCATCTTTGTCATTGTTACCGAAGAATTTAACGTAATGATTATCTTCTTCCGCATTACTATTAACCACCTCTACAACCATCCCGTGCTTACACTGAGAAGGCAAATCACCTACATCATTAACTTTACCAGCAACAACATTTAACAGCTCTCCTACGGGCGTAGAAGCGTTGAATATGCTAGTTCTTTTAATATGTAGTCCAGTACCAATAGTTGTTATGTCTGAGTTACTAAAACTACCTCCAGCTATAAGCTCTGTTCTTATATCACCAAGAATACTTTCAGCAGTAATTGTTGTTTCTGTATCAAATGGAGTGGGGTTAGGTCTAACTAATCCAAGATTAGCTTGAACTCTAGATTCACTGGTTGCCTCTATACTAATTTTATAGTAAGCATCCCTCATAAAGACATAAAAATAATCACCAGTCTGCCAACCTTCTCCACCATGTAATAGATCGTATTGAGTTGTGTACCTTGCTTGGTATGTTGTCTGCTGATCGCTACCAGTACCTGTTGTATAGGGTACCGATTGACCTGTTGTAGCTATACGAAAATATAAGTTCTTTCTATTCTGCTGACTGCCCTGATTACTTGAGTTAAATATATTAACAGTGTAACTATAATTAATATTTGAGTGACTGCCATTAGCTAGAGTTCCACCAGTAGCACCTTCGTCAACTAAGCTTGTACCAGTTCCAACACTAAATATACGAGTCCCTACATTTGGAGCATAGGCATCTCTACCATCTCCTGCTGCCTCACCACACCTTGCGTTACCACTGTTACCTCTAGTTGCATGTGTTCTCATTTTATAGTTAGAGTCACAGTAGTTGTTACTAGAGTTAACAAGGGTTACATTAATACGTGTAGCTGTTGTGACTGTTGAGATAGCTGTAGAGTCAAATACGTTTAACGCATACTGTTTTGCATAGCTGATAGATTTCAATTCAACAAAAATTTCTTTCCCAAAATTTATGTCTGGTTCTTCAAGAGAATCCATCGCAACAGTTTTAGATCTGTTGTTTATATAAGTAAAATCATTCAGAGTTAGTGTCTGGATATCTTCATCACCTGTATGAATAAGGTAATTTTTATTTCCAATACCATCAACAATATTTTTCTCTGCACCTGTAAGACAGTCCCACATTCGGAGAGTACCATCTCTATGTATTTGTCCAATATATTGTTCATTCTCGTCTCGGTAGTAGTGGAACCACTTACCATTTGCATCTGAATTTTTTGTCCCATCACTCAAAGATGCCACAAACTTTCCAGCCGGTCTTTTTAATAATCCTTGTGTAATGTCAGGTATAGCATTAACCATATTTTTTACCTGACCGGGAAGTTTATATTCGTCAGGCTGTTGTGAGATACCCTGAGTTAAATTTGGAATAGTTTGTGTAACGTTTGCCATTATCTAATAAGTGCTTTGTAAGGTTGATAAGATCTGTAATTACTTTCAGCAGGAAATCCAAAGAATGTATGATCTCCTTGCTCACAGTCGTACTCATGTGCAGTTGCTTTAGTTTGTGCTTCTTCTAATTGAAGTAGTTTAACTAGATCTGGATTAGAAACTATTTGTGAAGCTGCTCTTACTGACGCTCTAGCAATTATGTATCGTTGAATTGCTGAAGGTACATCCTCAAAGTCACGCAAGTAAGTAATATCAAAATAAAAGTCTTGTGTAAATACATCAGTATGGTGTACGTTGTCGTATAGTTTTCCACCTTTTTTAACAACGTCTCTATTTCTGTCGTAAAGACCACCATGAATATCAAATCTTAGATAGTCATTAGGTATTAAATAATTACCATTTCCATCAGGTGATCTTTTTACGTTGTCTTCTTTGTTAAAGTGCCATCCTTCATTCTGTACATCTTTAGTGACTTCCATTAATAGGTTATGTACTAAAGCTATTTCTGGATTACCTAAGTTAGTCAGGTCTAAAGCTGTGATAGGTGATTGCCCAATGCTACCCAAAATAGAGTTCACTGCGGATAGTTCGGTATCGGTGTTTAGTTGAGTAGTCATAAAAAAAAGGGAGCCGAAGCTCCCGTATAAGTGTATAAAGTCTTAACCGTTTTCTGGATAAGTTGCACCGAATGCTGTTGGAGCTGTAGCACCTACATACAATTCAACTGCTGCTGCTGGGTTTAGGAAGTCTGCACCCATAGCTAGTCTTCCAAGGATTACGTCACCTTGGTAAACTACTGAAACGTCACCTGAAGTTACCTGAACCTGTGGTCCGATAGCTTCTACAACTGCTGCTGCTTCTTTTTGGAAGATTAATCCACAAGATTTAGCAAAGTCTGTGCTGTTACCGTAGTTGTTGTTAAGTCCTGTTACAGACTTTCTGCCGTCAGCTAGAGCTGTACCGACATGGTCTCCTAAGTTTGAAGGAGATGTCTTACCTGTAGTTCCGCCATAAGCTACACCATGCTTAGCTAGGAAAGGAATGTTCATTGACTTGTAGATCTTGATGCCTGCAATTTCAACTACTCCGTTACCTGACTGAAGTGCTGTACCTTGTACGTCTCTGTTGATAAGTCCGTTTGTACCAGCTTCTTGGATAAGAGCATAGTACTGTCTTGGGTTAAGAACGGATACTCTTCCTTGAGAAGATACTCCTTTCTCGTCCATAGCTGCTGCTGCATCATAGAAAGCATTTACAAGAGCAGTAGATGAGTAAGCATCAGAATCATTAGTTGTTGTACCAACTCTGATCTGTGTACCACCGGGCTCTTTGAAGTTTGTCTTTGCTACAGGAGAAGCCTGTCTTGCACCTTTAGTGATCGCTCTGAATACGAGACGGTCATACTTTTCTGCAAGTGCGTAGCCGATCTTCTTAGAGATCTCACCACGTAATTCATAGTGTGCAAGTGTCTCGTCAAGCTCATACACGAATGCGGATGAGATTAAGAGATCGTCGCATGTCACAGTTTTTTCTGCGACTGGAGGTGCGCCGTCACTGTTTCCTAAAATTGAATTTCCGGGAGTATGGAACTCGGCTGTAGTGCGTCCTGTATAGATGAACTGCAAACTTTTTCCATTCTTTAATGTTCTCTTCATTACCATGTCACGAGCGATTGTCTCATGCTGGAAGCCTTTGAACATTTCTCCACTGAACAATTTAAGGTAGAGTGCACGAGCGTCACCTGAAGAATTTAACTGACCTTGTCTTGTTAGATTGGTAGTTAAATCGGATGACTGATGTGCCATGATTTACTTAAAATGTAAAGGTATATATTGTCGTTCCTAGATCTAGAATTATAGGAGTCTTAATTGGACTCATTGAGATTGTGGTCTTTTCCCACCGTCGACGGCATAAAGGTATCCTCCGCAGAGGGCTTTAGCCAAATTGAATAGGGAGGACTTGCACCTCCCAGACCGCTTAACCGATTATTCTTGTGTAAGCAACGCCACGATATACGAAAGTAACTTTCATGGTTATCTCCATATACTAAGCCCCGTTCCATGC
>Ga0209348_1000744_pt1 | contig 16329 bp, 13 predicted proteins | sample ETNvirenome_2_30_FD_184065 | JGI IMG/M metagenome (GOLD analysis project Ga0209348, IMG submission 184065) | Marine viral communities from the Pacific Ocean - ETNP_2_30 (SPAdes) (version 2) | ecosystem: Environmental > Aquatic > Marine > Oceanic | place: Pacific Ocean | collected 2013-06-22 | reverse complement strand
AATAGCTATGTCACATTGGCAGAAGCTAATACATATTTTGAAACTGTACCAGATTCAAGCACTTGGACAAATAAAACAGACGACCAGAAAAATAGAGCATTAATAGCAGCTACAAGATGGATTGATAGTTTTGTATTTTACGGAGACAGATGTGATAATGGACAGGCACTTAAATTCCCTAGAAATAATTATAAAGTTGATGATGTAGAACTAGCCTGTACAACAATTCCAAACAATATTAAATATGCACAATATGAACTAGCCAGAGCTTTAGCAAATGATACAGAGGCAATAACAGGTAGCACAGGAACAGATGGTAACTTTTCTGAAGTAAAATTAGGGGATATAGAGGTAAAATACAATACCGCAAGTCAAGGAACAGGATCAGTAAATAATATTTTAGATGTTTACCCCTGGCTTCAAAGTTACCTTGGCGCATATGTGCTAGGTGGGGCAGGCACTTATCAAATGAGGGTAGTTAGAGGCTGATGGCAGGACAATTAGACGCAGCATTTAAAAAGATAGCAAAACAAGTGGTGTCTCAACTTGGGATCTCATTAGACACCTCCATTGTTTACACACGTAAAGGTTTATCCAGCTATAACACTGAAAAAGGAGAGTACATAACTGTAGATACTGCATATACAATTAAAGTACCTATCGAGTTTGTGCAATCTACTGAAGAATCTGGGTTTCAGGAGAACATTGCAAGACTCTACATTACACCAGACTTGATAGGTGATAATCAGCCTCTACTCCAAGATGAGATAACTCTCACATTTTCTGGATCGACAAGAGGAGCTAAGATAACAGATATTCGTACTTTAAAAGGCGGACAGGAATACCTGTTTCGTATTGATGTAATTTTCTAATGACTTTAGTAAAGACACGAGCAGCTTTTGAAACTGCAATAAGGGATAAAGTTTCAGAAGTTGATCCTACAGTTATTGTAGTATTTGATAACACACCTTTTAACCAGCCAGGGTTAAGAAAAAAGTATGTAATGGTTAGCCTAGATTTTACACAATCGACTAATCAAACCCAAGGAGCAGCACAAGATTACTATACTGGAACCATTACTTGCGGTGTTATGACCCCTAAAAACAAAGGAACAGCAACAGCAGTTAAAATAGCAGAATCAATAATTGATGGATTGACTTCAGTAAACTCTTCAACATATACCGATAGTTTTTCAGTATCCCCTCGTGTATCCCAGATAGCAGGACCAACTTCAGTAACTACAGAAAGAGAGAGTCACTTTCTATCTGTAGTAAGTTGCAATTTTAGTGCCAATGCCTAACAAAGACATTAGATTTCTAACAAACGATCTTGAAGAGGATTTTATAAAACTAAAAGGTAAAGTAGCTGCCATAATGGTGCAAGACCTTCAAGAATCTGGACCGTGGTGGACAGGACATTTTGCTACAAGTTGGAAAATAAGTGAGACTCCAGTAGAACCTATTAAGAAAAGTACTGCTAGATCAAAAGAAAGAACAGCCTATGATGTTCCTTTAGGTTGGATAACAGATGAAGAGGGTTCTGAAGAAGGTGGCAGTATTATAAATCAGATACGAACAAATAGATTCTTACCAAAGAGAAAACGACCCAAAAGAGTTCCGATTAATAAAGAACTTTATATTGGTAACGAAGCTGAGTATGCTGGTTTTGCTGTAAATAATCCAGGAGCTACTGCACCTGTTGGAGATCCTGATGGTGTAACCTACGAGCAGCATGACAAGAATGTTGAGAATCGAATAACACCACCTAGCAAAAATCCAGATTGGTATAAAGTTTATATGCAAACTGCACAGTATGAATCTGCTATAGCTCTAGGATTATCAGAAACATTTAAGGCTAAAAATGTAAGTTTCGATTAATAAGCTATACTACAGGAATAGATACGTATTTTTATGTCAACAGTAAGAGCAATTGACAAACTAAAGAAAGCCTTTAGTGTAGAAGAACGCAGTAGCTACTCCATTTTAAAAGGGGAAGAACTGGTACTAAAGATATTCTGGTCGCCTCTAACAATAGCTGATAGAGATACCATAAACAGTACATTAATAGCTATGAACAAAGGGCAAGAAGAAGGAAGTTTAGACTTTGCTCTTCAAGTAATTCTTACAAAAGCTGAAGATGAATCAGGCACAAAACTATTTTCTTCAGGGGATTTACCTATTCTTAGAAGAGAAATACCACTAGCAGTTCTGTTAGACATAATGACCAAGATGCAAAGTATGGGCGAGGAGGAAAGCCCCGATGCCGTAAAAAGCTAAGTTAGAAAAAGATAATTTTATATATTTACAATTTTTTATCGCGGAAAAACTAGGCTACACACACCGAGAAATAAGGGAGAATATGTCTACCCAAGAACTATACGCATGGAACGCATACTTTCAAATAAAATCTGAACGGGAAGAACAGGCTTACGAAAAAGCAAAAAGACAAGCCCAGACACGCAAAGTACGCTAAACTTGTTCTATCTAGTAATTTTTGTGTAAGTGGCAGCATCAAATTACAGCGTAAATATAAAATTAAATACTAGAGATGCTAGAGTTCAACTAGAAGCACTAGAAAGACGTGTAAATAAATTAAGAGCTAGTTTAAACAATCCATTACGAATAGAGAGTAAAGCAACTCTTATCAAGAAACAGCAACTTGCCTTAGAGGATAAGAAGTTCTCTATGATGCACCGTACCAGACGTTTAGGAGATCAAATAAGAAAATTTGAAGAACAGGGAATAAAGTTAGACAAATTAAAGTTAGAAATAATGAACGCAGCTAGGCACACAGAAAAAGGTAGATTTCAAACAGCTAAAGACGCTCAAAAATTTGTAGCCCAAGAACTAAAAGCAATAGAAAAACAACTAGAGGCAAACATAAAAAATGCTGGTGTAGATAAAGATAGAGTTAGAACTCTCGCACAACTTGTAGGACTAAAAAGAACAGAAGCAGCTTTAAATAGAACGGCTGGAACTACTGCTGCTCGTATAGAAGGAAACCGTGTCGGACCATTTAATATGCTAGGGCTTCCAAGCACAGAGATGCTGAAGCCTGATAAACGAGGCATAAAAATATTAGATTTAGGAACTCAGGGTAGACAGCAGACAAGTGTTCCCTTTGGACCGCAGATAGCAACTGCCAGCCAGCTAAAGGCTTTCGGTAAAGGTCCAGAAGCTATGGACATAAATACAAGAATTAGTCAGCAGATGAAGCGATTAAGGTTTAATCATCAGTTGAATATGCTGGAAGTTAAGAGAGTAAATACTACAAAACTAAGAGTTAAGATGGGCGAACTTGTAGACGCTCAAAATAGAAGAGACTTCGGATCAATTCAACGCCTAAATAATGAACTTACTGCTGGAATAACTAAAGAGCAAAATAAATTAAAACTATTACGGGAACAAAATAAAGAGCGTAAACGAGGGGCTTCATTTAAGTTTCCTATGGGAGCTAGTAGCCCTCTAAACTTTGGTCCTGACGGGCAACTGTTACCTGGTCCAGCACCTAAAGGTGGTTTTGGTTTCCAAAGTGCGCTTATCAGTGGTGCATTTCCATTATTGTTTGGGCAGGGTCCTCTAGTAGGTGCAGCAGGATTTTTAGGAGGTGGACTTGGCGAACAGTTTGGTGGTCAAATGGGTGGATTCGCTGGAGGTCTTGTCACTACCGCAGCAGCCACAGCAATCCAACAATTTGCAACAGAAACATCAAAACTAGGACAAGCACTAAATGATGCTACTAAAGACATAGAAGCAGTATCCGCAGCACTAGGAATTACTGGAACAGAGTTTGAAAAGAATTTAAAAACTTTAGAAAAATTAGGTGGCGAAGAAGAAGCGTTTGCAGCAGCCAGAGAAAGAATGATTAATTTAGTGGGTAAAGAAGGAGTAGATGCTCTACAAAGATTTGGTAAAGGAACTACAGAACTAGCAAATCAATTCACGATAGCAATGACTCAAATGAGATCAGCTTTCGCATCTTTCTTACAAGGAACTGGAGCAGGAAGTTTCTTATTAAACAGAATTACAGCAGCTAATCTGCAAAGACAAGCACAAACATCCACTGACCCTGGAGTTGTAGAAGCTCGTAAATTAGTAGAAGCCTTAGAAGGAGGATTCTTTACACGCAGTAAAGAAGAAAAAGCGTTAATACAAGCTAATCCAGGTATTACTTTAGATCAAGCTAAGAAAGCTGTAGAAGAAGCACAAAAACGAGCCAACAAAAGAGATGAACAGGCTGCTGTTGAAAAACTACTGGCAGATATACAGAAACAAAGAGTAAAAAATATATCCGATGAAATAGTGTTGCTAGAAAAAAGTTTTGGATTGACTTCAGATGAATTTGAAATAGAAAAACAAATAATGCAAATGAAACAAGATGGGGAAATAAAAGACGAGACTGAAATCCGCAACAAACTTAAGTACTTACAGAGTTTACAAAAAGAAAGACAGTTGGCTGAAGAGACAGCAGCAGCATTTGAAAGAATGTCTCAGACAATCGCAACTGATATATCCGATGGCATAAAAGGTATGATTCGTGGCACTTCCACACTCAATGATGTATTAAGCAGCGTATTGAACAAACTAATAGACGCAGCATTTAACATGGCTTTCTTTGGAAATATGCAGGGAAGTTTAGGAGGTGGCGGTTTCTTCGGAATATTAGGTAGTCTATTTGGTGGAGGTGGAGGTGGAGGTGGAACAACTGATGTTTTTGCAGGTTTCAATCGAGGACTCGCGAGTGGAGTGACAATGAAAGATTTTGCTAATGGCGGTAGACCCCCTGTTGGCAAACCTTCAATCGTAGGAGAACGTGGACCAGAATTATTTACACCTGGAGTTTCTGGAATGATTACACCGAACCATGCACTCGGCGGCTCTACTAACGTAGTAGTGAACGTGGATGCTTCTGGTTCTTCTGTTGAAGGAGATGAACAAAGTGGCAGAGAACTTGGTCGTCTTATATCTGTAGCGGTACAATCTGAATTAATACAACAAAAAAGACCTGGAGGTTTACTTGCTTAATGGCTACCTTCCCTTCAATTACTCCTAAATACGGACAACAAAAAAGGTCCGCACCAAATACCAGAACAGTTCGTTTTGCTGACGGTTATGAACATAGAATTTTATTTGGCCTTGCACAACATCAAAATCCAAAAATATTTAACCTTACTTTTGAAGTGTCAGAAACAGATGCAGATACGATAGAAACATTTTTAGATGCAAGAGCAAATGATACTGCCAGCTTTGATTTCACTCCACCTGGAGAAGCTAGTTCATCTAAGTTTGTATGTGAAGGATGGAGTAAATCTATTCCATATTTAAACAGAGCAACAATACAAGCAACATTTAGAGAAGTATTTGAACCATGACTATAAATAATGATCCAGTATTCAGTGAAGTACAAAAAGTAAATCCTTCAGCGATTATTGAATTATTTGTACTTGAGTTAGTAACAGTTTTGCACGGAAATAATGCTGGAATACCTACTGCTAATAATGAAAATAACATATATAGATTTCATGCAGGTACTAACCTTGATGCTAAGACTAATATTGTTTGGGCTGGAAAATCTTACGAAAGATTCCCGATAGAAGCTACAGGCTTTGCATACCAACGTGGTCAGATTCCAAGACCAAAATTTGTTGTAAGTAATGCACTTGGAACAATGTCATTAATTCTTAACGAGGTTAATTCTGTTACTGCTGGCAATGATTTAACAGGTGCTACTGTTACCAGAATTAGAACAATGGCGAGATTTTTAGATGCTGTAAACTTTCCCGATAGAGATAACAACAATAATCCTATAAATCCATTAGGCACTCCAGACCCTACAGCCGAGTTTAAACGTCAAATATATACTATAGATAGAAAATCAGCAGAAAATAGAGAAGTGGTAGAATTTGAATTAGCAGCAGCTATTGATATGGCTGGAGTTAGAGCACCCAAACGGCAGTGCACCCGTGCATTGTTTCCTAGTATTGGCACGTTTGTACAATGAATTGGAGAAACGAAGCATTGGTTCATGCGAAAAACCAAGATCCAAAAGAATCTGTAGGGCTTTTGTTAAATATAAAAGGCAAGCAAAAATATTATCCTTGTCAAAACTTATCAATAACAAGTCATCAGGAATTTATTTTAAACCCAGAAGACTATGTAAAAGCAGACAACTTAGGCGAAATTATCGCTATTGTTCATAGCCATCCAATAACACTTCCAGATCCAAGTGAAGCAGATAAAATTGGTTGTGAACAAAGTAAACTACCTTGGTATATTGTTAACCCTAGAACTGAGCAGTGGGGTGAGTGTATTCCAAATGGTTACGTTCCAGATATTTTAGGACGGCAGTGGATTTGGGGTGTTACTGATTGCTGGAGTTTAGTAGTGGACTGGTATAAAAAAGAAAAGAACATTGTTTTAAAAGATTATAAAAGAAGTATGACTCCTGAAGAATTTTTAGAAAATCCTTTGTTTGAAGATTATGCGTGGCGAACAGGTTTTAGAGAACTTAGAAATGACGAACAATTACAGCCTGGAGATGTATTATTAATGTCAATAATGTATCCAACTTTAAATCATGTAGCTATTTTTTTGGGAGATATGGTTTTACATCATTTAGCAGGTAGACTATCTTGTAGAGAACCATATTCTGAGTGGTTGTTAAAATGTACTGGTAAGAGGTATCGTTATGCTCAGAAAAGTTAAACTATACGGAGAGTTAGCTGAATTTGTAGGTCATAAGGAATTTGATGCTGTAATAAATTCTACTGCTGATGCAATACGTTTTCTTGTTAGTAACTTTCCAAAGTTAGAAGCACATATGGCAGATAGGTATTATAAAGTGCTTGTTGATGATTATGAAATAGGAGAAGAAGATATACATAATCCAATAGGACAATCAGATATAAGTATTGTTCCTGTTATTGCTGGTGCAGGTGGAGGTTTAGGTAAAACTTTATTAGGAGTAGCAATGATTGGATTAGCATTTGCAATGCCTGGTGCTAATTTTAGCGGGTTGGGATTTACAGCAAAAGCAGGTTTTAGTGGATTTCAAGCAGCAGTAGGTAATTTAGGTATTGCTTTAACTTTAATGGGTGTTAGTGAACTGTTATTTCCATTACCTAAATTTGAACAAGATGAAGAAGATCCTAGAGTATCATTTAGTTTTTCTGGTGTGCAAAACACATCAAGGGCTGGCACTTCTCATCCAATAGTTTATGGTGAAATTGTGACAGGATCAGTTGTAATTTCTGCTGGAGTTGACACTAATCAGGTACAAGCATGACAGATAAAATTATTAAAGGTTCTGGTGGATTCTTTGCTCCTCCTAGACCACCAAAACCAACAAGAGCACCTGATACTCTAAACAGTAGACAGTTCGCTTCTGTTCAGGATTTATTATCTGAGGGAGAGATCGAAGGTTTTGCAACTCCATCAAAAAAAGGTATTAATCAGGAACCTGCTTATGGTAATGCAGCGAGACAAGATATATTTTTAGACGATACTCCCATTCTTCGTTCAGATGTTACAGACTATGCAAATCCTCAAGCAGCAGATTTTAATTTTCAAAATGTAGAATTAAGAGCACGTTTTGGACTAGCAAATCAATCTCATATTGCTGGAATACAACAATCACAAACTAGTTTAAATGGTTTTACTTCTGTTCTATGTTCTAAAAATAATGGTGGTGTTACAAGATCTTTACCCACAGGAAGAGATGCTGTAAAAGTAACAGTTACTTTTCCGCAGATCCAAAAAGCAACCGATAAGGGTGATTTACTAGGGTCATCAGTTGAGTTGACAATTTCTTTAAGAGTAGACAATCAAACAAGTTTTACTGAAAAGATAAGAGACACTATAACTGGTAGAACTGCCGATGCTTATTCAAAAGAGTATAGGGTTGAGTTACCCGATGGCTATACTTCAGCAGATGTAAAAATAGAAAGAGTAACAGATGACAGAGATCCTGGAGGTCAAATTCAAGATAGTTTTAATGTAAGCCTTATTCAATTATTAATTGACGATAAACAAACATATCCGAATAGTGCATATACACATTTAAGATTAGATTCTGAACAGTTTAGTTCTATACCAAAAAGAGCTTTTCGTATTCGTGGTATAAAAGTAAGAATACCAGGTGCAGGTGCAAATAATTCTGGTACTCCTACAGTCGATATTCAAACAGGAAGAATTATTTATCCAGAAAATTATATTTTTAATGGAACAATGGGTGCTGCTGTTTGGTGTTCATGCCCTGCAATGATACTCCTTGATTTATTAACTACAGAAAGATACGGATTTGGAACGCATATTTCAGACAGCAATTTAGACCTATACAGTTTTGTATCAGCTAGTAGATATGCAAATGAATTGGTAGAAGATGGGATAACAGATGGAGGAGAAGAGGCTAGATTTAGTTGCAATGTTAATCTGCAAGGATCTATGGAGGCATATCAGTTAATAAATGAATTAGCTGGTGTTATGAGATGTTTTCCTATATGGTCTGAAGGATCTGTACATCTTACACAAGACAGTCCAGCAGACCCTAGTTTTCTATTTAGCTTGGCAAATGTAGGTGAAGGTGGTTTTTCATATTCAGGTAGCAGCTTAAAACAAAGACACAGTATTATTGCTGTTAGCTATTTTAATATGGATAGTAGAGAAATAGATTACGAAATTGTTGGAGATGATGTAGATGGGCCAGATGCTTTACAAGAAGATATTGACCGACAAGCTAAATTAGGAGTCGTAAAGAAAGATATAAAGGCTTTTGCCTGTACATCTAGGGGTCAAGCACGAAGATTAGGAAAAGCTGTATTGCTAAGTGAAGAATCAGAAACGGAAGTTGTTACTTTTACAACGTCTATTGATGCTGGAGCTATTGTAAGACCTGGAAGTGTAATCGCTATCAACGATCCAGTAAAACACGGACAAAGAAGAAGTGGTCGTATAAAGTCAGTAAGTACAAATAGTTCTCAAACCCTAAATCAGACTGCAACCGCAACCGAAATTACAGTAGATAATGTACAAGATTTACATACTTTTTTAGGTTCAAATAAAAGGTGTTTCGTTGTATTACCCGATGGAAGCGTTGAGTCTGGAGATGTTATAGATGATTCTATTAATCCAGTTATATCTATTAACAACATAACAAGAGCAGATAAAACAACAGGTAATGCAACATTTACAACAACCCCAAATGTAAACTCTATATGGTTAGTAGAAAGTGATGGAGATGGTGAAAACGCTCAAACATTTAGAGTAATAAGTGTTGAAGAACAAGACGGTATTAATTATGCAATAACAGCTTTATTACATAGACCAGAAAAATATGCAGCTATAGACTCAATGGGAGGTGTAACTTTACCTCCAAGGAACATATCTGTATTAAATAGACCTAAAGAGCCACCATCAAATTTACAAGTATTAGAACAAGTTGTTGTAATAAACAATTTAGCCGTTAATAGATTAATTTTATCTTGGAAATCCGTTACAGGAGTAAGTCAATACTTAGTCCAGTACAGATTTAACAGTACAAATTGGGTAAGTGAAATTGTATTTAGACCTGACTTTGAGATTATTAATGCAGACGCAGGTTCTTATGAATTTAAAGTTTTTTCTTTTAATGCTGCACTAAAATTATCAACACTTTCTTCTGATCTTACTTTCCAAGCACTAGGTAAGACTGCACCTCCAGGAGATGTTCAGAACTTAACGATGGAACCAATTACAAATAAGTTGGTTAGGCTAAGATGGACTGAATCTGTAGATGCTGATGTTATACATGGAGGCAAAGTTTATGTTAGACACTCTAATAAACAAGACGGATCTGGTACGTTCCAGAACTCTGTTGATTTAATTGAAGCATTAGCTGGTAATACAACCGATGCAGTAGTTCCATCCTTAGAAGGAGAGTATATTCTTAAGTTTAGAGATGACCAAGGTAATTTTAGTCTTGGAGAAACCAGTGTCATTATGGATCTACCTGATCTAATTGATGCTCAACAAATACTGTCTGATAGAGAAGATATTGGAGATAGTAGTGCTGCTGCTTTTTCTGGTACTAAAACTCATGTGTCTGTTGTGGGTGATGCTTTACAACTAACAAATCCAGCAGCAAACTTAACGGGAACATACGACTTTGCCACAGTATTAGATTGCGAAGCTGTTTTTTCACTGAACTTAAAAAGGCTAATACAAGTTGTTGGTTTTGCTGAAGGCGGACAGACTATAACTGCTACCTATGTAAGAACTACAGCTACTATTTCAGGTCAAACTCAAACAGTTATAGAAATAACAAGTAATAGCCATGGAAGAAGTGTAGGAGATTACGTTGATTTTGTTGCTTTAACTGGAGGTGCAACTAACGGTGTGTTTGAAATCAAAGCTGTTACTACTAACACTTTTCAATTTTTAGCTACTGGTAGTGCAATTTCAACTTCTAATTGCACTTTTGCTTTTGTCAATACAATAGATCAATTAATACCTGCTGGAAGTTTCTGGGATGACTATGCTCCTAACGGTAATTTTGACGGTCCTCAAATTAATGATACAAGTGCTTCAATAAGCGTAAGTACAACAAGTGATGATCCATCTTCTAATACTGCTGTATTTACACCTTTTAATGATTTTGCGAATGGAACCTACAAAGCTAGAGGTTTTAAATTTAGAGTAACTTTAGAGTCAGAAAACCCTGCACATAATTTATCTATTCAACAGCTTGGAATCGTTGCTGATTTTGAATCAAGAATTGAAAGAAGCTACATACCAACAGGTAGCAGTACTCCGTCAAATGCTCCTCTAGATCACACATCAAGCATGGCTAACGGACTAGATGTAACCTTCGCCAATCCATTCTTTGTTGGCACGGCCAATTTAGGAGGTTTGAGAGTATTTAAACCTGCTTTAGGGATTACTATTATGAACGCTGTTGTCGGAGAATATTTCACTATAAAAACAGACTCTAATGGTGATTTCTTAGATGCAGCAGGAAATATTATTACTGGCACGGGGTTTAATATAAGCATAAAAGATATTAATGATAATCCAGTTAATAAGAAATTTAATTTTCAGGCTGTCGGTTACGGTAAAGGGGTGTAATATAGAGAAAAGCGTTTTTTAGATGTCACAAGTAAATAATAAAAATATAGATAATGCTTCTGGTCAGGTTGTAAGAACTGATATACAAAATAGTCTTAAGGCTGTTGCGTCTAATAATTTCGGCCAGAGAGCGTCTGGTGGAACTATTCTTCCTTGTGAATTTCTTGCAGATGATACAACTAATAAATTATTAATAAGATCAACTAGCGGAGGAGATCAGGCTGATCCAACATCTTCTTCAGCAGCTGCATTTTTTGAAGTAGGAGATTTAGATACAGCTAATTTAGGTTTACTTCCAAAAACAGGCGGTACTTTGACAGGTGATCTTTTAGGACATAATGATGCGTCCTCTCTTACTCCTGCGTATTCATTTAATGGTGATCCAGACACAGGGATGTTTAGGTCAAATACAAATGTATTAGGATTTGCAGCAGGTGGAGTAGAAAGAGCAATAATTAGCGGTTCTGGGATTACTATATCTGACGAAAAACAATTAAGATTTAATGAAGCGATAAGTAACGGTTTTAATTATGTTTCTTTAAAAGCTCCTTCTGCATTAGCTAATAATGTAGTTTTAACTTTGCCCAGTGCTTATGGCAGTGCAGGTGATGTATTAACAGTAGATGGCAGTAATAATCTATATTTTGCAGCTCCAGTAGATATATCAGTTCCTACTGGTGCTATATTTTGTATGGCAGTAGCTTCTGTACCATCTGGATATTTAGAATGTAATGGAGATGCTACTATAAGCAGAACAACTTATGCAGCTTTATTTGCTGTTATTGGTACAACTTATGGAGCAGGTGATGGATCAACCACTTTTCAACTTCCTGACTTAAGAGGTGAATTTATAAGAGGGCTAGACAGAGGTAGAAATGTTGACCCTAATAGAGCTATTGCAGTGCATCAAGGATTTCAAAACGCTTCACATATGCACTCAGCATCTTCTTCTTCTAGTGTAGGTGATTCAGGCCACCACCACTTTTCTTTTAAAAATGCTAGAGTAGGACCTAACCGAAATTCTCATAGCTTAACTACCTCTAATTTTCCTGCTGCCGAAAATGGGCCAAGTAGCTTGAATGAGTCATATAATATACGACATAGTGATGCAGCAGCAGATGTAGGTAAAACTTCAACTTCAGCAACAGGAATTACTGTTTCCACAACTACTGCGATTGGGTCTGATGGTGGTACTGTAGCTCCTGACGAAACTAGGCCACGAAATATGGCTATGCTGTATGTAATTAAGTTTTAGTTATGGCAATACAACCTGGAACGTACAATTTTACAGTTCAAAGGAGATCCGACCACTCTATTCCTTTGTTATTTAAAGATGGAAATAATGCTGCCATAAACTTAACAGGATTTACTGTAGTAGCACAAGTTTGGGAAGAAACACGCACCACAAAATATGCAGACTTTACAACAACTTATACAGATAGAACAGCAGGATCAGTAAGTATATCCTTAACAGATGTTCAGACAGCTACTTTTACACCAGATATTTTAAAATATGATGTTTTATTAGTAGATGGATCGGGCAACAAAGAATATTATTTAGAAGGTACTATATTTGTAAGTGAAGGTTACACATCAACATGACCTCTGTAAGCATTACAACGCAAAAAAATAAAGTTGAAGTTAACGGAGAAACTTCTGTAGTTACTGTAACTGTGGCTGGTCCTCAAGGAGCTACAGGTCCGCAAGGTCCGCAAGGAATAGGCTCTGCAACTGTAAGTATAGGAACAACATCTACAGGTAATGCTGGAACAGACGCTGCGGTTACAAACACAGGAACGAGTACAGCATCAGTTTTAAATTTTACAATTCCGAGAGGTAATACAGGAGCGACTGGACCTCAAGGTCCTACTGGTCCAACAGGATCAACTGGAGCACAAGGTCCAGCAGGTAATGATGGTGCTGATGGTAATGATGGTGCTACTGGACCACAGGGAGCAACTGGTCCGCAAGGTCCTCAAGGTCCTACTGGTGCTGCTGGAGCAGATGGAAATGACGGAGCTACTGGTGCCACTGGACCACAAGGACCACAAGGAACAACTGGTGCTACTGGTGCTACTGGAGCAGATGGAAATGATGGTGCTGCTGCAACTATAGCTGTTGGAACAGTTACCACTGGTGCTGCTGGTTCAAGTGCTACTGTTACAAATTCTGGATCGTCAAGTGCTGCTACATTTGATTTTTCGATTCCCAGAGGAGCTACTGGTGCTACTGGTGCTACTGGTACCACTGGAGCAACTGGTCCTCAAGGTCCAGCAGGTAATGATGGTGCAGATGGATCGGATGCAACAGTTAATGCTACCAATGTAAATGCTGCTGGTGCAGTAATGAATACAGATACTACAACTGCTGCAATGAGTTTTGTGGTTGATGAAGATAATATGGCATCTGACAGCAATACTAAAGTACCAACACAACAGTCAGTAAAAGCATATGTCGATACTGAAGTTGCTGGTGTTGTTGATTCTGCACCTTCAGCACTTAACACCTTAAATGAACTTGCTGCTGCACTTGGAGATGATGCAAACTTCTCAACTACTGTTACTAATTCAATAGGAACAAAACTACCTTTAGCTGGTGGTACTATGACAGGCAACATTGTTATGTCTGGATCGCAAACTGTTGATGGAAGAGATGTTTCTGCTGATGGCACAAAATTAGATGGTATAGAAAGTGGAGCTACCGCAGATCAAACTGATGCAGAAATTAAGACTGCCTACGAGAACAATTCAGATACTAACGCTTTCACAGATGCAGAAAAGACCAAATTGTCAGGGGTAGAGGCTAGTGCTACCGCAGATCAGACAGCTAGTGAGATAAGAACTCTTGTAGAATCAGCATCAGATTCTAATGTATTTACTGACGCAGATCATACAAAATTAAATGGCATTGAAGCTTCTGCCACTGCTGACCAAACAGATGCAGAGATAAAAACTGCCTATGAAAATAATTCAGACACTAATGCTTTTAGTGATGCGGAGAAAACTAAACTATCGGGCATAGAGGCCAACGCAACTGCTGACCAGACAGCCGAAGAAATACAGGATATTGTAGGAGCTATGCTCACAAGTAATACTGAAACAGGTATTACAGTAACGTACCAGGATGCAGATGGCACTATAGATTTTGCTGTGGCATCACAAACAGATGAAAACTTTACAACAGCAGATCACTCAAAACTTGATGGCATTGAAAGTAATGCTACTGCTGATCAAACTGGTGCTGAAATTAAAAGTTTATATGAAGGTGAATCTGACACAAATGCTTTTACTGACGCTGAAAAGACAAAATTATCTGGTATTGAAACTAGTGCAGATGTCACAGATGCAACCAATGTAGATGCAGCGGGGGCTGTCATGAATAGTGACCTTGATGGTAAAGGTGAACTATTGGTTGGTGATGGATCTGGAGATCCTACTGCTTTGGCTGCTGGTACTAATGGCTATATTTTAAAAGCTAATAGCAGTACTGCTACAGGTCTTGAGTGGAGTGCTGCTGGTACTGGTGGTGACGTAAACCAAAATGCGTTTTCTAATGTTGCAGTATCAGGTCAAGATACCGTTGCTGCTGATAGTACTACTGATACGTTAAATATTGCTGCTGGAAGCAACGTCACTATTACAACTAATGCTAGTAATGATACAGTTACTATTGCTTCAACAGATACAAACACGACCTATAGTGTTGGCGATGGTGGTCTTACACAAAATAATTTTACTGATACATTAAAAACAAAATTAGATGGTATAGAAGCATCAGCTACAGCCGATCAAACCGCAGCAGAGATTAGAGCTTTAGTAGAAAGTGCTAGTGATAGTAATGTATTTACTGATGCTGACCACACAAAACTTAATGGTATCGAAACTTCAGCAACAGCAGATCAAACTGCTTCTGAAATAAAAACTCTTTTACAATCAGATAAGTTAACTGTTAATGAAATAGCTGATGATGCTATTACTACAGCAAAACTAGCTGCTGACGCAGTTACCGCATCAGAACTATCTAATAATGTAGTAGATGATAATAAACTTACAGCTAACGCTGTAATAACATCTAAGATTGCTGATGATGCTGTAACTTCAGCCAAGATAGCTGATGATGCTGTCACAGCAGATAAACTAGCTAACTCAATAAATACAGAAATAGCAGCGAATACGGCAAAGGTTACTAATGCCACCCATACAGGCGATGTGACAGGTGCAACAGCTTTGACTATTGCTGATGACGCTGTAACTTATGCCAAGATGCAAAACGTATCAGCTACAGACAGAATTTTAGGAAGAGACTCTGCTGGTGCAGGCGTAATAGAAGAAATAACTCCAGCAAATTTACGCACCATGATAAACGTGGCTGATGGTGCGAATGTAGGTATCACTGATGTAGTTTCAGACACAACACCACAACTAGGTGGTGACTTGGATATGAACAGTAAGTTTATATCAAGCGGTATTTTAGGTATAAAAAATACAGGCGCACAGTCTGAATTACGTCTTTATTGTGAATCTAATAATGCTCATTATGCTGGTATAAAAGCACCAGCCCATGCCGATTTTTCTGGTGATCTTAGTTTTACTCTTCCGTCAGGATATGGGTCTAATGGACAGGTTTTACAATCAAATGGATCAGGCGGTACAAGTTGGGTTGCACAGACAACAGCATATACAAATTCAAGTGTCGATTCACACCTAAATACAAGTAGTGCATCTAGTGGTCAAATACTAAGCTGGAACGGATCAGATTATGCTTGGGTTGCGGATCAAACTGGTGGTGGTGGAAGTGGAATAAGTAATATAGTTGAAGATACAACACCACAATTAGGTGGTAACTTAGATATGCAGTCAAACAACATTAGTGGCACTGGAACTGTCATAGCTAATTCAACTGCTGTAGCCACTGCTGGAATGAGAAAAGTACACGCATCTACATCTGCCCCATCAGGTAGTGATGGTGCTGTAGGTGATTTATGGGTTAAATACTAATGACTGTATATTATGTTGATTACGAAGGAGAAGCTGGATCAGGTGATGGATCAAGTTTTGCAAATAGAGCCGATAAAATAGCTGATATTACACCTTCTGCTGGTGACGAGATAAGAGTAAAAAAATCTCCTGACCCTACCTCAGTAGGCACTGCAACTGTCAGACGAGAACCAAGCCTGATGAAATATAGTGGTTTAAGTGCAACAGTTACTAAGAGTACAACAACAGGTCAG
>Ga0209348_1000741_pt1 | contig 16378 bp, 27 predicted proteins | sample ETNvirenome_2_30_FD_184065 | JGI IMG/M metagenome (GOLD analysis project Ga0209348, IMG submission 184065) | Marine viral communities from the Pacific Ocean - ETNP_2_30 (SPAdes) (version 2) | ecosystem: Environmental > Aquatic > Marine > Oceanic | place: Pacific Ocean | collected 2013-06-22 | reverse complement strand
TTTATTAATGTTTCTGCTTCTTGTAATATTTCTTCTCTTTTCATATGTCGTACCTGTACTTTGATCCAGTTTCTATAATGTGTAATTCTTTTTTTGCTCTCGTTACACCTGTATAAAAAATTCTATGCTCGTCATCCTGGTGTTCAGACTCTACACAAGGATAAGCAGACTCGGTCATTAACATGATGTTATCGTCCTCTCCACCTTTCATAGCATGAATTGTAGATAATTTAATTCTTGGTTTCTTAACGTCCTCTCCTCTTTTAACTAATGCTCTATAATATTTTTGTTCTTCTGGTGTCATGTTAACCACTAGTGTTGGTGGAGTATCTTTCGGGGCAATCATCCCATGATTCCGAACCAGATCGTCATAAGACAAGACACTTTCTGGATTAACGTATTCTAATGATTTAGCAAAACCTCTTTTAACAATTGCATTTGTTCCTTGCTTCGGAACTATTCTATACAAATCTTTAATCGCAGTTATGGGTAAAGACTCTCCTTTAATAAGAGATTTCCATATGTCCATGCCCTCTAAATAACTAAGATCTAAACTTGATCTACCTCTATGCTCAAATAAATATCCATCCTCTTGTAGTTCTTTTTTTATATTATTAATTATTCGATTAGTTCTAGCCAAAACTGTCCATGAACCTTGATCCATGTTAACATTATACCAGTGCATATGATAGTCTATTTTTCCTTCTTCTTTAGTAGGAAACCATGTCTTTGGCAAACGATCATCAATTCTTCTTACGATCTTATCTGCAACATGATGAACGAGCATGGGAACTCTATAACTTTGTTGTAATACCTCTGTATTGTCACACATATGAATAAATTGCTCTACCTTTACACCCATCCACCTATGCACTGCTTGATCATCATCTCCTGCATACCAAACTCTTTTTGCAGACCCACGCATGATTTTTATTTGCTCCCATTGTAGTGGAGTTAAATCTTGTGCCTCGTCAACAATTAAAACTTCCAAGTTTGGAGAGGTTCCTTGTTCAACAAAAAGCTTTATCATATCTGTAAAATCAAACTTATCGTTTTTCTTTTTGTACTTTTGGTAAATCTCATTAACTCTTACAAGCAAAGGCCAACTCATCTTGTAATCTCTGTTTTCATTGTATTGTTGTTCAAGACTTACACAACGTAGTGTAGCTTTACCAATGATCTCTATGTATTTGTTACCTTCTTTTGCAGACGTTGGTAATAAACCATCTTCCATACTAGTAGCAGTACCGTGATCAAATAGCATCCCTAACTCTAATCCTAACTGATTAAAATCATATCGGGATAAGATCTGGTCACTGTTCATACCAAGCCATTGAAAACCAATAGAGTGTAATGTCCTAAACCATGGCACATTGTCTATGGATAAATTTAATTCAGCCACAGTGCGAGTTTTAGCCTCTTCTATAGCCTTCTTTGAAAAAGAAACAAATCCTATCTTATCGGGTGAAACACCCCTCTCAAGCTCTTTTTTGACGATCTCAATAAGGGTATATGTCTTACCGCATCCTGGTGGCCCAAGAAGAAGTTTTTCAGACATTCATTTTCTCTCTTGGACGTTTTGCTAACCAATCTTCTAACTCACTTTGAACCCACCGCATTGTTGAATTCTTTGTAGCATCTCCAAAGTGAACAGGTTTTGGGAAAGAACCCTCTTCTACCCACTTGTATATGGTTGATCGAGAGACTCCTAAGATTTTACTTATCTCTCCTACCTTAATATATTTATCAGAAAGGGACATCGTCTTCATACTCCTCTTTGTCCGAAGGTATCTCTACCTCATTAGTTTCAAATTCTGGAACCCACCAAACACGAATGTCTTTCCAGGATCCATTTTCCATTTTTACCTTATACTTACCACAACAATCTTGATTGTCGTTTAACTCTTTCAATCGTTGTTGAATCTGTGGACGATTATATAAAGTAAAACCTCGCTGCTTTAGAAACTCTTGTAAACCTTTCATGGTAAAATATGTCTTACCATCTTCTGTCCAAGGTTTCCCCACTGCAAGTTCTTCTGCAAACTTTGCTCTAATTCTACTCATGCAAAAAGTTTCCAAAAGTTCTTTAAACTGACCAGAGCCAGTTAATTCTTCAGAGACCTCTATCTCTGTAGCATTGCTTAAAAGATTATTTACAATCGGTTGCCAATCTCCCGATTTAGTTAAAGGTGGCATAAAATTAATTTGCTCCATACAAGCACGTTGAAACTGTATAGGCATTTGTAATTGCTCTGTAGTCAATTCAAGTCTTTTACCATCTACATCTAAGAAATATAATCTTGGATCAGATAAAAGAATAGTAAGACCACCTATTTCGGGAGATGCTTCAGAAGTTCCCACCCCAAACTGTCTAGTTTTGCATAAAGATTTATTGCAATGACTAACCATAGGTTCTTCTTTACACGTATAAAAATATTCTTTCTTTTCTAATTGTTTTTGTAAGTCTACAATTTCAGAAGCAGGTAATGGTGGAGAACAATATTTTTGATTAAGTTCCTCATGTTTCTCTTTCCAATTGTCTGGAAATTTTTGTTTTAAATATAAACCACCATTAAACATAACCTTGTTTCTCGTTCCTTCGGGAATACCTATAGAAAAAAATAATTGCAAACAAGGTGGAGCATCATTAAATTGTTCTCTTTGCGTTCCAAAGTCTATTTTCTCTAAATCAGACAAATCAACTTTTAGTCTGTCAATCTCATCTAAGAATTGCTCTAAAGATAAATCATCACCATTCTTATCGATAGCATAACGAACTGTGCTTTTAGCATTAAAATATGGTAAATTGATGAAGTTACCCACATCTCCACGTTCAAACAAAATCTCATCTTGTTTTGGAAATATCTCACAACCCGAATACCCAAGTGCAGCAGACATCTCACCAAGGTAATCACGTATATCAACTGCCTTGGTTTCTTCTTTCATAAATAAAAACAAATGCGCTCCACCGGACTTTGATCTGCAAACAATTAAAGGTAGGTTTAACTTTTGACATTTTTTTCTAATTTCTAAATGATCTATGGGATAGGTATCTATATCAAGCACACCAAAGTTACATTTGTTGTCTCGGTTAATTGGTATTGATCCTATGCCCTTGGTTCCTTCCAAATGATCTTCAATTAATTCTTTTGTTAAAGGCTGTTTCACAATAAAACTCTTTGCTTCAGTTTTACCATTTCTTCTTTTATTGCCAATTTCTGTTTGTCCATGAGCAAAATCTGATCCTTTAAAAGCTAACATGAACCTTTCAGTTAAATTCATAAATATCTCCATGAAAGGGAAGGTGTTGACCCAAACACCTTCCCTAGGTCAATGAGCAACAACTAGTCAACAAAATCGTTGCTCGTTTTGTGGCATATCCCCGCAAAAAAATTATGCCACACGCATTAGACACTATGGGAAAAAGACAAAACCATAGTGCCTAAACCCTAAAATGGTACTTCACCCTCTTCGGTTTGATTTGCAGAATGGTCTTCTTCGACCGCTTTAGCCATACCAGTTTTAACAGAGTTTCTAAAACTTACTGCTTCAGAAAACAAAGATTTATCATCTACCTGTTTGACCTTTTCTACACTCCAATTGTACCAACTACCCTTATCATTGCTTTCCTCAGTAGTTTTCAATGACCAAACTGTAGCAAACAATGCTGGTGTTTTTAATTGACCCTTTGGATCTTTAATCTTCAACATAGCTATTTGTGTCTTCCAACGTCTGGAAACTTTTAGCTGCGTTGATTTCATATCAACGATTACTGGTTGAAACATTCCGTCTTTACCTAACAGTAGACAAAAATGTTGATCTGATTTAACCAACTCATTTCCATTAGGTAATATTTCAGCTGCACCAACTCTCGATGTTTTGGATATATCGGGATTGTTAATTTCAACTTCTCCGACAAAACCACCACCCTCACTTCTTGGAACAAATTCAAAATACTTGGTTTGCTGAAAACAAGGTACAACTTCTATACCTTTATCACCTTCCCAGTATTCACCAGTAACTGTATTGAAACAATCACCCGCACTCGCTCCTTTAATAAAAGAAGGATCGTTTTTCTTTATTTGTGGGGATAGGGCCTGGATAACTCTAACAAAAGGAATTTGTAGTTCCGATGTATCGTAATCAACACCTTCTCCCGCAGTGGCAAAGATATCATCCATTATATTAGCTGGTAAGTTTTCTTGATTCATGATTTTCTCCTTTTTATATCAGCTGTTCGAGCAACAAACGCACCGAACATATCAAGATCAATCGGTAAACCTTTCTCAACTCTTTCTTTTACAAAAGCTTTCAAGGTCATCGAATGAATGTGAGTTTTAGATTCTGGATGAAAACCACGTTCTTCAAGTTCTCCCATCAGAGATCCTGCAACATTATCTTCACCCCGATTAAAAGATAAGACAACATCGTTCTTAATGATATCATCTAAACCGTTTTCACGAAGCCAAGTGTAAGCCTCTTGTCTACGATTAGTGGGAATACTCGCACTAACGAATGGTTTTAAAGAAACTGTGGCTCCTTCTACATCCAAACGTTCTATTCCCATCTCATCCATTAATTCTGGAATGGTCTCCATTGATAATCGTTGTTTTTCCTTTTTCAAAGTTTTAAGATTTTCTTCACACTTTTCTATTTTGGAAGTAACCCCATTCAACTGTTGAACTAAGGAAGATAAGTTTTTTGTTTCTTCAGCATCTACATCACTTAATGTATCCGCATCTACAAACATATTGTCTTCAAAAATATCTGTCTTCATGACAAGTACATCCTCTTCAGGTTTAAAAGTTGACAAGTAACACAATTATTACTATATCTCTAATATAGGAGGACATTTATGAAAGTCAACTACAATTTTAAAACTAAACCATTTACCCACCAAATGGACGCTTTGAGAAGAAGTTCGGGGAAAAAAGAATTCGGGTTTTTTATGGAAATGGGAACTGGTAAGTCAAAAGTTCTAATTGATGACATAGCAAGGCTATATATAGAGAATGAAATCCATTTTGCCTTGATTATTGCACCAAAGGGTGTGTATCGAAACTGGACAGAGAAAGAAATACCACAACATTTTTGGGAAAACGTTCCAGTTTATTTATCACAATGGAGTTCTAATCTTACAAAAGCCATGAAAGAAGACATTCATAAGATGATAAATGCCGGTTATGGAAAAATGAAACTGTTTGTCATGAATGTAGAAGCTTTTTCAAATCCAAGTGGCAAAGGTATGGAAGCAGCAGAATGGTTTGCTAAAAAATATGGAATGTCGGGGATGATTGCAGTGGATGAGTCCACAACAATTAAAAATCCAAAGTCAAAGAGAACAAAATCTTTGGTTAAATTATCCAAACATTTTCGGTACAAAAGAATAATGACTGGCTCTCCCATTACACAATCACCTATGGATTTATATTCTCAATGTGAGTTTCTCGAAGAGGGTATGTTAGGTTTTAATTCTTTTTATGCCTTTCAAGGCAGATATGCCATCCTTAATCAAAAGCAAATGGGACCTCGGTCCTTTAGACAAGTAATCGGGTTTAAAAATATAGAAGAGCTAACCAAAAAAATTAGTCCTTTCACCTTTCGGGTCTTGAAAGAAGATTGTTTAGATCTTCCAAAGAAAATTTATACTGTTCGATACGTCACTATGACACCAGAGCAACAAAGAATGTACAACAAAATACAAAAAGAGGCACTTCTCATGTTTGACAATGGAGAGATTGTTTCTACCCAGGAGATGATTACTCAAATGCTTCGGCTGCAACAAATACTTTCGGGTCATTTAAAAACAGATAATGGTGATGTGGTTAACTTTCCTACCTCTAGGTTAGATGCGCTCATAGATATTTGTAATGAAACTTCGGGGAAAATAATTGTTTGGTCTAGGTTTAGATATGATATAATATCAATTACAAATAAATTGAAAGAAATTTTCGGGTCGGACTCTACCGCATCTTTTTTCGGGGATACCTCAGAAAAAGAAAGACAGAGAGTAGTTCGGGATTTTGAAAATAAAAATTCCAAACTTAAATTTTTAATTGGTAATCCTAGTACAGCGGGAAGGGGATTAACACTTAATGAGGCAAAAACTGTTGTATATTATGCAAACGATTTTGATTTAGATATTCGGTCCCAAAGTGAAGATCGGTGTCATAGAATAGGGCAAACAAGTTCGGTGTTATATATTGATTTAATTTGTGAAAAAACGATTGATGAAAAAATAATAAAGTCTTTAAAAAATAAAATAAAAATCGGGGCAAAAGTTTTAGGCGAGGATGAAAGAGAATGGCTAGTGATGAAACAGAAACAGTAGATCCTTTGGTTGTAGCTGCGATCCAAGTTCTAATTGAATTTAAAAAGAATAATCTTACTTATAAAGAAACAAAAAAAAGATTTAAATATTTTACCGGATTAAGTGATGAAATAACACAAAAGTTCATTACATCCATGGTAAAACAAAATAATTCAAACAATGTCATTCCATTTCCAAAAAGGAAGAAATCATGAGTATATGTATAGATTGTCAAGGACCTATCAATAAAACTTCTGGACGTTGTGATAAATGTGAAGAAAGAGAAAAGCTTATAGCAGATTGGCGTTCTAGGGGCGTTCCTCAAGGCAGAGTTAACGCTCAACTAACATCCGAAGTTGTAGAGTGGTTATGTATTCAAGCTGCAAAAAGCAAAGTTGATATGGCAACCATCATAAGTTCTATTGTTGTTGATGCTTACTTTGATGAATTAGAAGAAAAATAACAATCATCTAAGACAATCTTTTTATTTCTTGGCATACCATAAAATCTCTTTCGAGTGAGCCAAACCTCACATTCATTCTTACTTTCAAATTCTGTATCGAATAATTCTGTTGGACATTTTGTTTCTCCATTTTCAATCATACAAACCAAAGCCATGGCCTTCCACATTATTTAATAACTCCCATATGTTTTAGACATTTGATAAATGTCCTTTGTTCTAAATCTTCTTCTTCAAAATATTTTTCATGTATTCTTTTGGAACAAGCACCACCAATAAAATCTATGTGCATAAAGTAAACTTTTTCTTTTGGTATAGAAACAAAAGCTAAAATATCACAATGACTCTCATTTAATGGTTTCTTTTTACCAGAATAGGAAACTGCAAAATGATAAGATAATTTCATCTTTCTACTGCTATCTGGTCTCAAAGAGCTTGATTTAACTTGTATTCTTAAAAACTTTCCTCGTATGTCTACAATAACATCTGTCTTATTAAGATTTACTATTTCTGCTCCAAAGCCTAATTTTATTAGGCGAACACAACAAATATGCTCGCCTAATTTACCAGTCTCAACCTCGTTCATTTTTTATAGCTAATCCAATTTGCATTGCCAACTGAGGTAATATGGCATTGCCTAATCCTTTAAGTCTGTCCACCCTTTTGGGTATCCCATTAGCCACTCGACCCACGTTGGGTTCAACGTTCCAGATGTTTGTTTCTTCTCCAAAACTTTTGTTCCAAGATGATGACTCCTCGATCCATTTTGAATACTCGGTGGTATTTTGTGACCATCCTTGTAATCCCTTGCTCTCGGTGTCGGCCAAAGATGTACTGGATCTGGATCCTCGGCATCCTTCACTGCTGAAATCAGATTGATCTGATGATCTTTCTCGATCAAGTTCTCCTTTGACCTCGGACCTCTGTTCCCATCCCAAGCATTCGGTGTCGGCCATAACTTCATGGTCTCCTCGTCCACTTGTTCTCTGAGATTGCTCGGTCTCGATCTCCCTTTTCTGTGACCCTCTTGCATTTTCTTGGTAGCTTCTTCTGATCTCGGTGGAAGATGATCCATTGTATTCGGTGTCGCCCACATTTGTTCGTATTCCACTTGAGCCAACAGATTGCCCCCTGTCGATTTGGCAACTTTCGTTCCCTTCCTTTTTTGAAGACTCTCGAAACTTTCCTCGCCCCCTACTCTCGGTGTCGCCCACATTTTTACAGATGATCCAGAGTCTATCTCTTCTGTGGGGCGCATTTTTGGCACAAGCTGGAACAATAAACGTCCTTGTGGCGTAGTCTTGGCTTTCCATGTCAAACAACACTTTGTCGAGACCCAAGGCAACGTGACCATAAACGTTTTCGCAAACGACCCAAGAGGGTCTTTTGTGTGTAATAATTCTAAAGATGCTCGGCCAGATGTGGCGATCATCTTCCTCTCCTTTCCTAAGACCCGCAACCGAGAAAGGTTGACAGGGATAGCCACAACTGAGGATTTCGTGGTCGGGAACAAATCTTTCTGGATCATTAGCTAACTCCTTTACATCTGTAGCGATCGGTATATTTGGAAAATTTTTATTTAATATCTGTCTGCACCATGGTTCGGTATCGCAGAATAATACTGGTTCGGACAATTTCGCCCAATGGAAACCGAGGGCAAAGCCCCCGATTCCACTACATAAATCTACGTGTCTAAGCATCATAGGTTCCTGTAAATTTTTTGGGTGTCACTACCTCTCCATTTTCTAAACCACAATCATCATCAAGATATCCACAAAACTGATCTGCCTCATCTCGATAAAACCATCTGACATATTCTAAACCTTTGGAATACTTCGGCTCCTCAAGAATTTTTTGCAAAATTTTTGTGGGTGGTCCCCATGCAGTAAGAAAATTAATCGAGACTGTTGTTCTTCCATCTCCAATTTCACTATCAAGACATAGTTCATAGCAATCCCATTTGGTATCCCAATTTTCCCAACACCAATCATAATCCCATTTACCATCTGGTAATGGTATAATTGAGTTAAAAGTAAAATCGGATTGATGTCCCCCATCATCTAAGCCTTTTACGTTTTTTAAAAAACGATCTTTGTCTTTTTCAGTTTTAAAACTAAAATATATTTCATTTGTACAATGATTAGGCATTGTTACCTCCATTCTTTTTATTGTTAAAATTTAATTAGTCGTAGTTTTCTCCTTTACCTCCTTCCACATTAATTTCACCAGAACCCTCACACTTCGGACACTCTATTAATAATTGTGACCGATCGTGACCATTTGTATGTTCGGCAATCGGGAGTTCTGCTTGAATACTTCCAATTCCTAAACATAAAGGACATTCAATATAATAAATCATGGCAATAAAGCATTATCTTCTTCGGGCTGATATTCTTCAACATCAATACTCGCATCATACTCATCATTCATTCCCTCAAACAATTCTTGAATTGCAGCTTGTTCGGCATCTTCAAGATTATTTGCTTTTACCGGAAAATAACCAACGTATTCTGCTCTTACTCGAATGTAATAAGTTTTTAGAGGATTAATATCGCAAGCATTTCCACCAGCAGTTTCGCCTTGGCAACAATCATCTATAACTGATCCACAGATCGAACATTGCACATGACCATGTATATCAATCATCTGACCCTCGCCATTGCACCTTGGACATTTTCGTTTCATAAAATTCTCCTTATGTGTAAATCCATATCCATATTTAAAAAATCGGTCGGGTATCGTTTATTCGGTATCATGTCGGATCTTTTAATCATATCACATATTTCAAAAACATCATCTAAAGTATTAACAGACATGATATCGGTCGGATCTAAACAAATCCAACCATCATAACCAATCAATGGTTTATCTCTCGGTGTTAAATATTGCAAATATACTGCTAATGATTCTTTATTGTGTATCGTCATTTCTTGACCATTTTTTAAATCGATTAACATATAAATCGGATTTTCTTTTTCGGTATCGTATAAATGCGTTATATCAATAATGCTCATCTTTCAAATCTCTCTCTTGCTATTTTCTCTGCTAAGATTTCTTTTTCTTCTGGCTCCAAACTAAATCTGAATTCCTCTTCAACTTCTTCAAGGGCATCAATATATAATTGCTCTATTATCATATCATTATCAATCATTTTTTATGATCCTCAATAAATACAAATCCACCACCATTTCCTTCTGGATCTTGGGAAACTACTAAATCAAGTTTTTCATCTCCCCTTTGTACTTCAAAAATGATCCATGGATTACTCGGATCATCTTCATCTTCCTCAGTTCTAAAACCAACAATTCTAAAACCTATCAATGGTTCATATAATTTTTTGTAAGCATTCATGATTTTTCCTTTCCTAAATTAATTATTAAAGGCACTCCCATATTTCTATGAGAGTGCTAATAGTAATTAATCTTCTTTTTTCTCCACTTCCTTTTTTAGTTTTTCCATAATTTTTTTATTGAGTTCTTCATTATCACCCAAAATAATAACATGGTCGTCAAACCAACTTTTCTTTTTATCCTCACTCATTTTATTAAATCCTCAAAGTTATCAAAAGATTGAACCTCTATCTTTGGTTCTGGTTTCTTGGCACTCCAACCATAGCAAATACTATCGACATATTTTTCCATGGGTATATGAGGTCTCTCAGTTGTTTCACCATTGTCATAGTCTAAACCCATGATCAAACCCTTACCAAAAACTGGATCACATATTCCAAACGCAAATCCGAAATTTCGATCTTCATCAGTATCATCATAAAGCAATCCTTCATCATCTATATAAAGACAATCTTTAGCACCAACTCTATGGAGCATATAATCTGCACTAGTGAAAACCCTACAATCCAAAAGCTTTTGAATATCTGTGTAATCCTTAACATCAACCTCTCTCATAGATTGATTTTTAGGATTGATTAAATAACCCTTTTTCATTGTGTGATCTCCTTTCTGAAATGTTTTTCAACTGTACTCAAAGGCATTATATATTTTTTATTGGTTATATGATCATGAACCACCCAATTATTTTTCTTGGCTTTTACATTATAACCAACAATCGAAAATTTATGATTTCCAACATATGCAATTTTATTGCTATCAATATGATCATACATTTTCAAAACCCATTCCAAATCTTTTTCTTCCTTGGGTTTTGCATTTTCAAGTGATACTTCTACATTTGGAAATCGTACTGTATCATGATCATATCTGGCATTTCCAAATTTTATTTTTACACCCAAATCTTTTTCAGTTTGTTGTAAAGCATTATCAATAGCTTTTCTAATTACATCTATTGATTGTCTATTTATTGTTTCGATTTTCATTTGATTTTACCTCCTTGCAAAAATCTAAATAAACTTTGTTGTACGTCAATCATACGAAATTCTTCGTCTTTCCTCCTTTCTATTTTTAAATAAAAATCCTCATTCCAAATGCCATGTTTCTGGATAAATTCATCTCGATCCATTGACCATGCATCATCTTCTAATTCAATCAAATATGAGTTTTGAAATTTTCCCATTGTCCTTATCTCCTCGGATAGCTTTTAAAATCAATTCTATCCAAGTGATAAAAAGATAATTTTTCACTTGGTTCAAAAGTAGGTTTGTAATTGTTTATGATGTTTACGTCATAATCTTTATCTGACATGACTTTTAAGAATTTAGTTAAATCACAATCTTGCTCTAAATAAACATTGTGAGTATCTATATCGATATAGGAAAAACTAGTAAAATCTTTTTCCATATCAAAACCGAAACCAATTAGATCATATAAAGATACTTTCAAATATCCATGTCCAACTGTTTCAATGTGAGTAAATGTAATTTTTGTCTTTTCTTTAATCATGATTTTTCCTCTCTAAAAACAAATCACTTAATATTAAAAGTATAATACAACATAAAACATAATGCAAATAAATAGTTTGAGACACTTATAAGCATTCTCAGAGAAAAATGAAAAAAGTTTTTTTTGTTTCAAATGTAGTGTCTCAACTGTCTCAACTGTCTCAAAACCTATTTTTTTCCAATTATATATGGATAAAACCTTGAGACACTTCTCTTAAAATTTGAGACACTTGAGACACTTCTTTTGATCACATCAGAGAATATTTAGGTTTTGAAAAAAATTACTTTATGTTTTTCTTTAAAATTTGTTATATAAAAACTCATGTCCAATGAAAAAAACTTATGGCGATTATTAAAAAATAATCTCCCTAAAGATTGTATATTTTCAAGAATTGAAAGTAGAACCACAAAAGGTGTTCCAGATGTCCATTTTTTATGGGAAAAATGCAGTTTTTGGATCGAACTTAAAACTACAAAACATAATGCAGTAAATCTATCTCCATTTCAAATATCATGGAATACAACATATTGGAAGAATGGTGGACATTGTTTCATCTTGGTTAAACGATCCAAGGACAATGGTCTATTTTTATTTGAGGGTGGACAAGCATCAAATCTTCGAGAATTCGGTGTTTCGGGAACTTCGGGATTTCGGGTTTCGGGTTTTCGGGAACTATGGAACTATATCCATAAACAAATAAAAAACCCTACCATAAAAAGAAAGGAAAAAAACAAAATGGTAGGGCAGTAAAATTTTAAGATTTTTTTGGAAAGCTTGCAAGAAAATTCTCGCAAGCTTTCAATTTTTTATTCTGGATAAATTACTTTTACATTTCCTTTAGCAAATTCTGCTAAATCAACACCTTCATTAATTACATTATGTTTAAAAAGTAAATTATTAGTAATTTCTAGTGTTTTATCTTTTTTTGAAACAATGCCTTCTTTTATAATCTGACCATCAACATACAATCTGAATGATAAATCTCCATTGTCTAATTCTCTACAAGTTTGCGTTATCTCTGCAAACAAATGAGAATTTTTGGAACTCGTTCCAACGTTCATATATTTTGTAGAATGGTCGTTAACTCCATAAGACTTATTACCAGTTTTTCCACTAGTATTTTTATAAAGACATGATTGGATATTATTCCATATTTTATATTGTCTATTCATTTTTTATATCTCCTAAAAAAAAGAGCCAAGTAAATAATTACTTGGCTCATGGTTAATTAACCAGTTTAATTTTTAAAATGTGAATTAATACTAACAATAATTGCATTAACTTCATCATAAAGTCTTCTTGCATCGTATTGACATATGGGGTTATTAACATCGTTAGAGTTTTTAAAATACTCTAATGCGTCCCTCATATATCCAAGTTTTTTTAAATCAGTTTCAATTGAAACTGGCATATTTTCAATTTTTACAAAATTAAATTTCATGATTAAAATTTCCTTTCCTTTTAATTAACCATATAAAGATATTATCAATTTCCAGGACAACATACTACAACATAGTCAAGCTGCTGGTGTAATAATTAAATACTGTGGCAAAAAAAACACAAAGAACATATGTCAAATTATTGACTTGACAAAGGGTTACTTGGTCAAATCGGATCGGTATCTGTCAAATTACTGACCCCCATACCCCCTTGACATCGGGCCCCCGCCGCCGCCCCGCCCTCCCGCCCAAGTTTTATAAATTCATTTGGATATATTTTCATTCGGATATATATTGTAGTTATGATAATCTTCTTCATAATTAGCTTGTTCGTAGCCATAACTTTTCTGGTCTCGGCTTTATGGTGGATCAAAGACCCTTGATCCGAGAACCCTTTTTCTGTATAGTTTATGGTTAGGAGTCCCAGGCCCCTAAAATTATTACAATTTTATTTTCGTTTGGAGGAAATATGAGTTTTACTGATTATTCTAAGTTCGGATTTGATAAACCCTATACACCTGCAAAAACAACTGCCTCTGAAACTTTAAACACATCATCCAAGGAACCTTTTATTTTAGGAGATCCTAATACTGGAAAAGGTGATTTTTTGTTTGAACTCGTTGATTCTATAAGATCCATTCCTTATAGTAATCCACCAGATGATATAAAAGATCCTTTTGGTAATAACGCTAATCCTAATTATAGTGAAAATAGACTTCCAGGCACTCCAGGTGGTATAAAACCTGATATTGGAAATATGACACAGGAAGAAGCGCAGGCTTATATTAAAACTATGGGTCCGACTACTAAAGGTTCTACAGGAGATTATTCTGATTTAGACACTTTTAAAAGTTATCGTTTCTATGATCCTAATTTCCAATTTGAGGATTTTAAACAAGCAGCAGAGATAGCGGGGTATGGTAAAAAGGATCAACTAGCATCAGATACAAATATACTTAGTGGAGCGCATGAAGGCACTTTTCGTTTTGACCCTAATAATCCTCCAGAGGATGAAGGCGAAGGCGTTGATAATGGCGGTGGCGGTGGTGGCAATGGTGACTCTGGTGGTGGCGGTGATGAAAAACCCATACCAGTTCCAGTTTATGATCTTGTTAAACCAACTCCTTATGTAACACCTTTACCAACGGATTTTGATTCTGGGTTCACGGGCATTACACCTCCGAATCAAGTAACAACACAAATACCTCAAACTTCGACAATTACTCCACCGACAAGTCAGTACACTGCGAGTATGTTATCTGAAGCAACACCAACATTATCTTCTGAACAACTGATGGGATTAGGAACGGATGAAGAGCAAACTCTTGCTGAATTGCTTGCTCTCCTTGATAATAATACTTCTGTGGGTTAACTCTGTTATGGCAGACAAACAGTTTATACTTAATAAAGCGGCAGAATATGCTAGACAGTATGGAATAGATCCAAGGATTTTTGTTTCACAGATTTTTAAGGAAAGCACTTTTAATCCAAACGCCACGGGTAAACTTGGTGAAAAAGGTTTGACACAAGTTTTGAAAAAAACTGCGTTAAAACCCGGTTACAAAGTAAAACCTATGGATTGGTCGAAAGGCTATGACATAGATGAGAATCTACGTTTTGGTGCGGAATATCTTGCTGCCATGTTAAAAAATTTCGATGGAGATTACTACAAAGCATTACAAGCTTATAATGGTGGAGTTGGTAATGTTAATAGAGGCACTGTTACTGACGCTGCAAAGAAATATGCAGATGATATTATATCAAAAGCAGTTCCAAAAGATTTTTTACCTAAACCAGAGGTCACTCGTTATCCGACAGAATTTACGACAGCTACTGATGAAAGAACTCCTGCCGAGATGCTTATGGCGGGATCTGGCATGGACGAAGATTCTTTGAGTCAGTTAGCGTCTGCTATAAAGGATCAAGAAGCTAAGAAAAGAAGTTCTTTTTACGAGGGAGCAAGTAATATCATGAACGCTTTACAATCAGGATTGGGATCTTTATTCGGTAGATAGATGTCCTTGAACCTAGAAACTGTACCCGAAGAAGCTCTGCGAGAGATTCTTTCTTTAAGAGAAGCGGAGCAAAGATTAACACTAAGAGAGAAAGCAAAAGATAAATTTATGCCTTTTGTACATCATGTGTACGATGGGTTTATCGAGGGCAGACACCATAGGGTGATTGCCGAGAAGTTAGAAAAGATAGCCAAGGGCGAGCTAAAGAGATTAATTGTTAATATGCCGCCGAGACACAGTAAGTCTGAATTTGCGAGTTACTTGATGCCTGCGTGGTTCTTGGGAAGGAACCCTAAATTAAAAATTATACAGGCTACGCATAATACAGAGCTTGCGGTACGTTTTGGACGTAAAGTTAGAGATTTGATTGCCGATTCGCATTTCAAGGATATTTTTCCAAAAGTTGATTTGAAAGCGGATAGTAAGGCAGCTGGCCGTTGGGAAACAAGTGTAGGGGGCGAATATTTTGCCGCGGGTGTGGGTGCAGCTGTCACGGGTCGTGGTGCGGATTTATTTATTATTGATGATCCGCACTCGGAACAGGATGCTTTATCCGAATCGGCATTTGATAATGCGTTTGAATGGTATACCTCTGGTCCAAGACAACGTTTACAACCTGGTGGTTCGATTATTGTTGTTATGACCCGATGGGGCATGAAGGATTTAACAGGTCGATTGATCAAGGCACAAAGTTCTGATGTTATGTCGGATACGTGGGAGGTCGTAGAGTTTCCTGCGATTATGCCTTCTGATGATCCTTTGTGGCCTGAGTTTTGGGGTAAGGACGATTTGCTCAAGGTCAAAGCTTCTTTGCCCGTGGCCAAATGGAATGCTCAGTGGCAACAACAACCCACGGCCACAGAAGGAGCGATTGTTAAAAAAGAATGGTGGAAAAAGTGGGAAAAAGAAAAAATACCACCAGTTAAATATATTATACAAAGTTATGATACGGCTTTTTCTAAAAAAGAATCTGCCGACTATAGTGCGATTACGACATGGGGTATTTTCAACCCAAACGAGGGAGAGGCCGACCATATAGTATTGATGGATGCTCGAAGGGGTCGATGGAATTTTCCAGAGTTAAAAGGTGTAGCGGGTGAGGAATATGAATATTGGGAACCGGATATGGTGATTGTGGAAGCAAAAGCGTCTGGTATGCCCCTTACAGATGAACTTCGTAGGGCAGGAGTTCCCGTTATGAACTATACACCGGCTAAAGGACGTGATAAAGTAACAAGAATGCACACAGTAGCACCTTTATTTGAAGCTGGTATGGTCTGGGCCCCAGAAAAGGGATT
>Ga0209348_1000740_pt1 | contig 16378 bp, 6 predicted proteins | sample ETNvirenome_2_30_FD_184065 | JGI IMG/M metagenome (GOLD analysis project Ga0209348, IMG submission 184065) | Marine viral communities from the Pacific Ocean - ETNP_2_30 (SPAdes) (version 2) | ecosystem: Environmental > Aquatic > Marine > Oceanic | place: Pacific Ocean | collected 2013-06-22 | reverse complement strand
GGCAAATAGTGGTCAGTTTGTGAATATAACTTCTAGTGCAGGTGTTGCTTGTACTCAATATATTGTTAGAATTGAAAATGCAAATCAACTAAGTGGAATATCTACTGGTGATGTAGTTAAATTACCAGGACATGAATTCAGTCACAAATTTGGAAGTCTTGCAGATGGTGTAAGTATTGGTATGGAAGATCAAAATGGTAATACAATTACTGAAAAGAAAGGATTGACGGTTGAAAGAACACTTGGTTCTGACCGAGTAGTCTTGACTGGATTTACTACTACAGCACTATCTCACGGAACTGCACCTAAAGTCGGTGACTATATATCTATAAGGAGAATATTTACTATCGCTAAAGGAAGAGTCGGAGTTATTTAAAAATGCCTGATAACACTAATGTTAATAATAATGCGTCTGTGGTCGTCGTCGGAAGGACTGCTCCAGTTCCTCCTGGTCAACAAAAAGCTAATAAATCTGTTCCTGTTGTTATTGCAAGTGACCAATCAACAATACCTGTCGCAGAACAAAATAAAGTACAGTCAGAGGTTGCACTTTCTCTCTTAGGAATTCCTAGATCAGAAGTTGCACTTGGTATATTCGCAGATGTTAATACCTATGATGTAAACCCTACAGAGTGGGCAGCAGAACCAGACCTATTTTCTACAGTCGGTGTAGGTCAAGGAACACCATATGCTAGTGTAAATCAGGCCATGAATTGGGGTCTGAGTCATGTTCCAGAAGAATCTGGTGCATTAATTGAAGCACCTGCTGATAAGACTGCAGTTTTAACCTCGAAGAGATTTTTTAGATACCAACCAGGTCGTGTTTCTGCTGCTACATTTGGTGTTAAGACTACTGTAATGCCAATCACGACTACAGATTCTAGTACGATAAATGTAACGGAAGATATCGGTAGTACAGTATATAATCCAGCTGTTCGTAAGTATGGAATATTTGATAACTTTGATGGATATTATTGGGAGACAAGAAACAACGGACAAGGAGATAATTTTTGTGTTGTAAGAAGAACTCAATCACTTCTATTCAATAATCCAGTAACCTTTTCAACAAGTGGACAGACAGAAGATTTTGGTGCAACAAATCCACTAGATGTTCTAGCACCAAGAGGAAATGAAACTCCTGATGATAAGGCAGGTAATCCAAGAGGTTACATATCAGGTAATTATCCATCCGATCATAACTCAACTCCTGATGGATATGAAAACATAAAACTTGGAGATCTTATTATCTATCGTGATAATTTGATGATGACACATGCTGCTGCATATGATCCATCTCTTCTTCAGGATAAGATGGAAATCGGTGTAGAATCAACAGATACTTCAACAGATTCACTTGTCTTTGATATGTCTGCCACATCTGGTGTCACTGGACTTGGAAAGAGTATAACAAACGCAGTATATGATATTGATACTGGTCTGATGACTGTCACAACTGCAGCACCTCATGGATTTGTCTCTGGGAAATACGTGCAGTTGGCTGGAATTGGAATGACTTGTCGATATAGTTACGCAAACTATGATGGAACTGGAGCTTTACAAGATGGTTCAGGCGGTGCTAATGGAAGTGTTGATCAAAGAAAAGTATATCCAGACAGAACACATGGATATAATATTTTACAAGTTCCATCGACAACTTCATTTACAGTTAATGTTGGTGTTTCGACTGTTGCAACTTTCTTCAACGCAGAAAAATCAGCTGCAAGTGGTGCTCGTGTTACTGGACTTTCTACAAGTCAGTATGTTTCATACACAAAAGGAACCAACTCTGGAACAATAAATGGAAATTTAACAGATGAAAAAATCTATCGAGTTAATTCGATCACTTATGATAAGACAACACAAAAAACAAAGGTAGCATTAAAAGAACTAAGTCAAGCAATGACTGGAGCTAGTCATAAACCTGGTGATGCACAAACTGCTGTCAGTCTTACTGGTTCAAACTCAACACAGTCTGGTCACTCACTCGTAACTCCAGTTCCATTTGTTCAACCAATTGATTCGAATATCATACCAAACACAAACAAGTATGGAACTATCAAAAGATCAGGTATGTTCCCATACATGTATAAAAATTCTGATGGTGCTAGTGAAGGATTTATTGATACGACTTTAGGCACATCAGATACTGCTGATGTTGCAACTCAAATAAGTAACGTAAATTTATATTATCGAGATTGGATAAATCAGAATGTCAAAAAAGATTTCTGGAATGTGTATGAATACCGTGTTCCAAGATCTAGATTTAGTGGTGATCGTTTAGATAATGCGACTGATAACTTATTATACAGTGACGTGACAGCAAGTAATCGTGCAGGTTCAAATGTATTAGATCCTACAACAGGTGAACTTACCACAGACACAAGTATATGGAATCTTGAATTTGATAAAGTTACCATGTACAAGATTGAATTCTCATGGTATGGTGCTGTTGGTGCTCTGTTCCTTGCTTATGTTCCAGTCAGTGCAGGTGAAGCCAGATGGGTACGTGTTCACCATTTAAGAGCATCTAACCAGTTAAAGGGTTCATCATTAGGTAATGCAACTTTACCGATCACATACCTCGTTTACGGTGGAGGTGGTTCAAATCGTTTTGGATATCCTGATACCAGTAGAACTGACACAACTTTACCATATGGTTCATCATCAGAACATATTATCAAGTATGGTGCTTCTTATTATATTGATGGTGGAGATCGTGGAACAGTTAAGTTGTTCAGTCATGGAACACCAACTGGAGTTGAAGTATTTGGATCAAAGAGACAGTTCACAGTTGGTAGTGGTGGTGCTAACGTATCAATTGTTGAGGGTGATGCAGTTACCAACGCAATAGATCCATTCATTACTGGAGGTGCTAGTGTTGGATTTACTTCATCATATTATGTTGGTGCAAAAATTATTACTGGAAATCCACTGGATCAAAATATTGAAGTCACATACGTGGATACAGCTAACAATAGATTACATTTAAGTACCCCTCTTGCTGCTGTTCCTACTAATGGAACAATTATTAATATAATTTCTAATCGTCCTACTCCTTTAATTGGATTAAAATGTAGAGATTTTATTACAAGTAGTCAGGGAAGAACAGTTAGAAACCGCACTCAGGTATATCCAACAAGATTATCCACTGGTTCTAATGCTTTGATGAAAGTTGATTTACTTAAAACACCAATATTCCAAACATCATCTGTTACGAGTGGAACTTTTAGTATTACAACAGCAACAGTTAACATAGGAAAAAGAGGTAAAGCATTTCTTCTTTCAAATGTAAGTAACAACACTTACTTAGAAGAAGGGACAGGGACTTATGGTTACTTTAGAGGAAAATTTGAAGGTGATGCATCTAATAAAACAATAACAGTTCTTGGATATCTAGAGAGAAGATTATCAACAACTGCAACACCAGGATATTACTTTAATGCTTTAGAATCAACAACAAGTAATATAATTCTAAGCGTAGGTGTTAACTTCCTACATGAAGGACAAATTGGCCCAACTGGTATCGCTGCGACTTCAACTCAAGCAGACTTTACATTAGACGCATTATCATCAATTAAAGTGAGTCCACAACTTAGAGCACCAATTCCTAAGACAGGAACAATTGTTGCAAGTCTGTTTGTACCAGCATCAGGTGAAGAGTTTGACTTATCATCATACTTTGATTATAATAAAGAATATCTATCATTCCCACTCACAAACGTGGTAGAGAGTTTGTTTGTTGTTGGTTCCGCAGAAGGAGAATATAATCCTGCCTCTGGCATAGGAACAATTAATGCAAGTGTCACTTGGGAGGAGCAGTGATCTATGAATGGAGGAAAGGATGTTAAAATTGGGCACGATAAACGCCCAGTATCCGTAGTACCATCAGATGAACAACCGCTATACAATATACAAAGTGGTGAAATATTAACTGATGAATATGGTCAACCACTTATAACTGAGGTTGATCAATTTTTTCTTGCAGATGCATCAAAGAAAAGAGCAACCTCAGTTGTTTTCCCTTCAGATCCAAAAGACAAATATAAACAAACTAAAGTTACACAAGTTGGAGTTTCAACTGCAACTTATGGTGTTGATTTTGATGTTAATATTGCTGTGGTCAATACGGGATTTACTACAGAGGCAATTCCTGTTTTACAAGTTGGTGGTGGTGTTATTGGAATAGGAACAACTACTCCTGGTCAACTACCCAACGTATCATTAGCTAATACTACGACAACAGTTAATTTCACACCATCTTTAAATCATGTTGAAGTTAAAACGGTTGAACCCAGACTCACTGATAATGGAAAAAATAGTTTATATTTTCCTGTTGAAGACCTATCATATATTTCAGGAGTTACTGTTGGTAATAAAGTATCTGGACATAACATCCCAGACGGAAGTTTCGTTGTAGATAAAAAACATAATAAGGTTGTCATTTCAGGTGATGTAACACTAGGAATTACAACAGAGAAAGTTACTTTCTTTAATACAACAAGACCAACATATGAAGCAGATAATGTACTTAAAATCGCAGAACAATTTGCAGAAACAAGTGAAGTTAGTACAACATTACTTGGCGTAAATCGAGCAGAAACACAGTTAAGTTTATTTTCAAACGTCTCTTCTTATGGAATAAATAATGATGATTGGGAAACGTTTACATATAATACAGGTACAAGTAAATCATCTTGGGATTTAAGAAATAATAAAATTTATGGAAAAAGATATTTAGCTAGAGTTGAAGAGGAAACACAGGAATCTGCAATTAAATTATCTGTATTTTCTCCTCCTTACTCATTTCCATTTGGCCCTAATTATGCAAAAATTGGATTATATGATAAAGATTCCTATGATCAATATAAAGACTTTATAGTATTAGGAAATAATGCTTATAATTATTTTTCAAGCACAGCAGGTTATAGTGCTGCTTTTGCAGCACAATTTTTAAATCCTGGTGACGCTAAAATTGTTGATAATGAAGTTGTTTATGGTATGGCACCATCTCAAGTTCTTGACTCTAGTAAAAAGTTTGATTATGCTTTTGCGAAGATAGATACTTGGACTGATACATGGAGATCTTTAACAAAAGGAATTTTTGATCCTGTGACTGGTAGCAATCTAACTTTTGCAACTTTAAAAAATATTTTAGCAGATAGTGGATTTGCAACAAAAGCATTAGATGGAACAAATACAAAACCAGGATATTATACCACTCATAATAGATATACTGCGATTCAATCAAGAAGAGTTTTTAGGTATCAACCAGGTAGAATAAGTGGATTTACATTTGGATTGAGATCGTCTGTAGAACCAGTTGGTGGAGTTGTCTTAGAATGGGGAATTGCAAATGAAACAGATGCATATATGTTTAAGATATATGGTGGACAATTATCTATTGTTCGTAGAAGTACAGTAAAATTAGATGATTCAGTATTAAAAAGAAATGGATTAGATCCAATTGAAACTCCACCTATTCAAATTAACGGTGAAGTATATAATGAGGTTCAACCACAAATACCTAGTGGTGATCCATTTGATGTAGTTGATGAAAATGGCCCTCTTAGTGGTGAAGATTTACCATTTGTAAGTTCATCTAGAGCTAGAAAATATCATACAATTGAAATACCAAGAGATAATTTTAATGGTGATCCTTTAAATGGAAATGGGCCATCTGGATATACAATTAAACCAGAGAACGTTACCATGTGGAAGATTGAATTTGGTTGGTATGGTGCGATTGGTGCAAGATTTTATGCTTATATTCCTGCTGGTGCAGGTGAAGCAAGATGGGTTGTTGTTCATACATTAGTGATTGAAAACTCTTTAGGAGAACCATGTTTAAGGGATTCATACTTTAGGTTTAAATATTCAATCAACGTATCTAATAATATAAACATCAGAACTCCACAATTTTTATATAAGTATGGTGCCTCATATTATATTGACGGTGGTGATGAAGGAACATCTGAAATATATTCAGTAAGCACTGGATTAAATCCGAAACAAATTAACCCTACGAGTGAAACATCATTATTTGGATTTAGACCAAAGGATGTAATTTATAGTGGAAACGCAAATTATACCGTAACAGAAGATATTATTAATAATAGAAAATTAATTCTTCCAACTAAATTTAATGTATCAGCAAATGCCTTAACAGAATTAAAAATCAAAACTTGCAAAGGTTGTGCGGGTCATGGACATGTATTTACTCCTGGTGTAGGAACCACGATATCTGGAAGAGAAATTGACATAGAATTTGGAGGTGGAAATACAATTAATATTGTTGGTTCTGGAGCAAGTTTTACTGAGGATGATATTGGTGCAAAGTTAATTGCTCCATCTATTTTTAATGCTTACATCACTGAGTTAAGTGGTGAAACTTTATATCCAAGTGGTTTTAAAAGTTATTCAAGTGCAAAAATATATGGATGGGGGCCAGGATTGGATGGTTATCCAGATCATGATAAGACTACTAGACAAATAGCAGGTTCTCCTGTTAAGGATTATTCTGTTCAAGTTGGTGATACTGGTATAACAACTTCGATAGGTATTGGTACTGCATATCCACATAAAGTTCGTTTGAGTAATTATGACGTTCATTTTGCATCAGATTTTCCACTGACGGGAAGTGAAATAAAAATTCAGTTTATGAATCCAAATAATAAAGATGGTATTTCTTCATACAGAAGTAATACACATTTTACTGACATCATGATTGGAGTTACTAATAGAAAACCTTCTGTAACTGGAGCAAATACTTTGCTAGGATGGAGTAATACTGTAGTTCCTTGGAAAGATTATGGTAACGCACCCGATTATAATGGTATTGGTAATACTTCAATTCTTCCAGAATCAGAAATTTTATTTGCAGAACACACACACAGTTTTGCAACTTTGGATGAAGATGGTGTAGAAACAAGCGAGGCGTTCGCTCCTAGTAATTTCAGAGTTAGAATGGGAGAAGATATAAGAATACCAAAAGTCACTTCTGCGAGTGGAGGAAACTGTTCAACTGTATTTGTTAAGGTTAACAAAGAGGATGATTTAGCAACTGATGTATTACAAGTATATCTTCAAAATGAAACTCCAACTGGGGTTTCGACCACAGGAAATAGATATTATCTAATTAAATCTGATGGAGGTTTTAGTGGAGGAATTACAGATTGGTTGGGTGGTCAAGTCGTTTATCAAAATCCTGATGGAACAGCAAACTTAAGTTCAAACGCAAAGTATGCTCAAAGAGAGGCAACACAATTTACATATGGTGGAAAACCATCAGAATTTATTGAAATAACCGACTCAGTAAAACAATCAAGTGCGTATGATGCTTCGAAAGGTGATATAGGTGATGGAAATGGAAATGATTCAGGTTTGATAATAAAAGGAAGAACAGTACAATTAAGAGCATCTGTAATCGGGTCTCCTAAAGTTAAACTTTTTACATATGGTGTTTATCCTTTATATCTTGTTGGTAAGTTAATGGATAATGCAAAAATAAATAATATAGTTATTAATGAAAAATCATTAACTTCGAAGAAAGCCACTTCACCTAAATTATATTTTACACAAAATTCAAATGGTTTTATTGATGATGTTAGTAGTAATGCTACCAATACTAATGATCCTCCAACTAATTTTATTGAGATTGATAGGTTATCGTCAGCATCTGTTGATACTCAAAATGAAAGAAAATTAAGAGACACTGTGACTAAAGATATTTTTTATGTTGGTGAAAATCAAACAAAAGAAGTTGATATGAGAAAAGTATTTGGAGTTGATCGAAATGTGATTACACCAGATAACAATAATATCGAGGCAACATTTATTACTGCAAAACAACTTGAAAGTGGTAGTGGTAAATTTATACAAGGAAGTTTAAACTTTAGGGAACAATAATGACACTCACGAATCCTAGAATATTTGGTTTAAATGTTAATAGTCTTCTCACTGATGTTGAGAAGAAAAATACTGCTATACAAAATCTTGGAATCAATCCCCTTGATTTAGATATCATAAGAGGATCGAGTAATGCAGCGATGGATCGTTTTGATTGGATTAGTTTTTCTCGTTTAAAAAGTCCAATATATAAAACCTTAGATCGTTTTAGTAATGAATCAACGAAGTTTGTTAGCATTTTGCTTAATCGTGCAGGCACAGATCAAACATTATTTGGTAACTTAGATATAAATGGATCTCTGAGTGGTAGTGCGATTCGATATCGTTATCGTGATTTTAATCAGAATAGTTTTAGAATTGCTGACATATCAACATCAAGAGTAAGTGCATGGAGTTCCTCTGATTCAAGAGCTAATAATCAAGATTTAAGTGTTCAAAAGTTAGCAAGAATTTCTTATGGTGCGAGAGTTGGTATTATTGATGGTGGTAAATTGCAATTTGACCCACAGTCAACTGCAACTAAAGCATTAGGTAATGCAGAAAACTCTACTTTTGATCAAGGAGTTACTGGCCCTGCAGGTCAACCAAGATTACAAACAACAATATTTCCAGAAGTAAAAGAATTTCCCTCTGAACTTCCAACATCTACGATAAAATGTAAAATTGGAAATGATATTGTAAGATTATATGCGATGAAAGGAATACCCTTAATCTTTAAAGGATTTTTCAGAAACTTAGATGCAGAGGTTAAATTTAATTATATTAATATTGGTGGACAAAATATCAAAGCAAGTTGGAAGATAGTTGAAACTGCAAATGCCAATTTATACACAAATTATGTTAATAAAGAAACTAATACTTCATTTATTAATTATAGATCACCAGTGTCAAGGGAGAGATTTATTCAATTTTATTATAATCCAAATAAAATTACTTCGATTCAGATTAGAAATGCAAATATTAGAGAACTTCCAGCTGTTAGACTATCGAATGTTTGTGAAACTTTAGACTTTGCATACAACCAAATTAAAACATTCCCTAATTTCTCTTTTATTGCATCTAATTTAAAAACTTTGAGGACTATGAGAAATCCTTTTTATCTAAGTGATATTGAGAGTGAAAGATCACTTAATACTACTGTCTTAAATAAAATTCCACAATCTCTTAGAACTTTAGAATTTGAAGGATCTTTTTATGGATCAATTGTAAGAAATATTATTTCTGAAAGACTTCCTCTTTTAACTTACTTTCATGTTGGTAGAGGTGGTGGAGTTGCTTTTAACCAAGACTCCAGACCAGCAAATAATATTAAAAATTCTTTAGGTGTTGTTGCAAATGCAGGTTCAGATTCATTTTGTCCAGATGTTCCAAGAGGAGTAACATACTATAACATCCAAGGTAACGATTTCAGAAATGTTGATATGAATGATGTGGCTGCTGGTGGCACTGTTAATGGAATCACCTATTCACAAGGATCATGTAGTTTTAAAACATTACCGAATCTACAATACTTATATGTAAATAGCAACTATTATTTAACCGATGCAAAATCCCCCTCAGATTTAGCACTTGCAAGTGCGACTAGCAATAGAATTGTTGAAATTAATTACAGTGTTACTGCCCTTAAAATTCCTACTAATCTACAAGGTTGTTCAAGTTTAGTTAGTTATACTGCAACTCATAATCGAAATCATGCTAATCAACTTTTAGTTGGATCAGCTTTTAAATTTTCTGGATGTGTGAATTTAAAAACTTTAAATTTTTATGCAACAGATTTGGGTCGAATTAATTTTCCTAATTTTAATAATGAACTTTTGGAATCTTTAGATATGAGATACACTAATATTAAAGGTGGTGCACCAGATACAGCAGACGGATCTCAAGAAAGTGTGATTACTGCAGATACTTTTAGGAATGCAACAAAGTTAAAATCTTTTAAACTAATATCCAACAATCTTGGATCAGGATTTCCAACTGGAAAAAATAAAATACACGAAAATGCATTTACTTTTAGTACTAATTTAGAAATACTTGAAATAAATTCAGGTGGATCATTATCGGGAGGTATATCTCAATTATTTTCTAACAATCCTAATCTAAAGAATCTTAACTTAACAAATAATAGTTTTACTGGATCACCTCCTAATTTCTTAAATAATTCTAGTCTTACTTACGTAAATTTATCATCCAACCAACTTGATGGAATTATACCCTCCTATTCAGGAAATATTCAACAACTTTACCTTCAAAATAATCAATTGACACAGATTAATGCACCAGGCACCCTTGCAAGTTTGAGCACTTATCAGGCACATAATAATGCTATCGCAGGAGATGTCCCAGATTTTTCAGGTTGTGCAAATGTAAGAAGTATAACTTTAAATAATAACAAATTAACTGGTTACATAGATGGTGCACTTGCTTCTCTTTATAAAATAAATTATATTGATTTATCATTTAATTTTTTAAGTTCAACATCACTAGATAATATACTCGTTGATTTGTTGGATAACTGGAAATCCATAAAACGTGGTGGAGTCACAATTAATTTAAAAAACCAGAGAAGTGAAACAAACCCAGACATCAGATTCCGTCCAAGTGAAATTGGTTATGCAGCTGCCAGACAATTAGTAAGTAATGGTTGGAGTATTGGTTTGACTTTTGGTATACCAGATCCACCAGAAGAAGAATTGTAAGGAGGTAAAAAATGGCAATTGCTAACCAAGGATATCGTAGAGATTTAAATCTATCAGAAACTGAAAATGAGCAAGAGGCAATCTCCAATTTAATGGGGACAGGTATAGATGCCGATATAAGATATCTTCAAAATAATTTAAGAAACGTATCAAGAGTTCCATTTAATAATGTAGATGCAGCTGGATTTTTCTCATTTGCCGAAGATAAAACTTTGGCAATTCAAAGTATTGCATCGGATGAAAGTCCTGATGATCCAAATGACACTCGTGTCAGAGTTACTCTAACTGAACCTTATCTTTTGAAAGGTGGAAATTTAGTTGAGATAAGCATACCTGATACTTCTGCTGCATTTGTTTTAAATGGTCAGTATGTTGTTAGTACTATTTCTACTGATTTAACAATTGTCACTCTATTTAAAAACAATTTAGTCTATGTGAATAGTAATGTGCCACTTAGTGGAGTTTCGTTCACTCATAAAGCTGAAAATATATTTACTTATACAGATGGAGATATTATCAATCTTAGTGAGAATGTGACATTTAACATTACATCAGGAACTACTACTTTAGCATCAGATGTAACTTACTATGTGATTGAGTCAAACGGAATTAATAAATTTAAATTATCAACTACTGAGAATGGAACTTCTGTGCTACCTACATCTGGAGTTAGTGGTGGAACTCCAAGTAATTTTCAATTCATACGTCAAGATCCAGTTCACAGAGATCAAATACTTTTCTTTAGATATCCTGAAATACAAGATAATGACTTTAATTATCTTGGTGGTAACACGATTAACGATACTATCACTTCAAGTCAATCAAATATTGAGAGTGCAGAATATTTCACTACTAAAAAATATCGAGGAGACAAGACTTTAGTTTCTACAGATGAGTCAATTAAGTATGAGGGTAGTATTGTTTTAAATGATCCTAATAATTACAATAGTACTTCCGATGATGTTTTAAACGTGGGTGTGGAAGGATCACCTGCACCTGGAATTTACATCGGGGGAACTCGTGCATTTTCAAGTGATAATAATCCTTGGGGTAAAGAAGGAGTAAAAAATACAGTCGGATCAGCCTTGACAACATCTTCAGAAGAGGTATCAATCGGTGAACTTTCATTTTTAGATGGAAGTTTACTTAACTCTTCTGAAGAAGGATCTATGATTATTGAGGGTATCGAAAATGATGTAGCAGATGTATCAGTAATTGCAAGTTCGTTCACACATAAAATACCTATCAAAGTAGAAGACGCTAACGGTAATCAAGAATCTTATTTCTTACTTGTTTCTGATACTTAAAACCAAAATCGACTTTTAATTCCAAAAAAGTCGCAAAAAAAATTTCGGCAAAAATTTTACCGAAAACCTTTTTATGAACTTTACAAAAATCAATACATATCATTTTTAGAAATAGCTGTATAGAAGCAAGTCATTCTGTAAATAACACCACCCGCACCACCAGAACAACTAATTTGTGCACCATGAGCAGTACCACCAGACGCAGTATAACCACCAGAAGATAAATTACTTAAAGAAAAACCATTACCAGCAGCAGCACCGTCTTGATATAATATATGTCCTTGTGACATACCTGTTCCTCTGACCTTCTGAATAAATCCCTTGGCATAATGAGTGGTGTAGGTAGAAGCATCGTTTCTCACCACCTGTATAAACAATTCGATACTAGTATCATCAACTAACCATAATCTTCCGAGATCAAATGTACCAGCTCCGCTTCCATTCAAAGTAACAGTACTAGTTACGCTACCTTGCATACATTTTTTACCTAAAAATCTCTGTGTATGTACAGGAGCACCACCTGTAAAAGCAGTAGGAGTTGACGTTCCTAGTTTTGAATTACCTTGATTGTCAATTGTAAATTTTTCTGTACTTACATAAGTTCCAGCACCACCAGTATACATTCTTAAGGAACCATCTTGTCCAAAAGTAATAGCACCGTGATTCCAATTACTATCTCCTGTATTACGAACACAAAATTCAATACCAGCACCTTTATCATTACCATCAAAATCTCGACCTAATAAGGTAATAGTGGCATCTGTTTGATGATAGTTTGCATGATTGACCCAACCACTTGCACCAAAGACTGCACTCTTTCCGTAACTTGTATTTTCAGATCTTACATGTAGTGGAGCGTGTCCTGTTATACCACCAATACTTAAGTTAGCTCCATTGTCAATATCAACATTCTTATGAATGTTTATTTGATCAGTATTTTGAACTATCGATATAAAATTAGTGTCATTCGCAGCAGAATCTCTCATTCCGATAAGTGCCTTTGCTTGATCACTTGATCCTCTACCTGCTTTGATGAATATACCACGATCATTATTAAATTGAGTAATTCTGACTATTGCACCAGTATCATTACTATCAGTACCTGCAGTGAAATGTGCAACTTCATGGTATCCACTACCTGCTCCTCCACCATCTTTAACGACTGCTAATTGTGTTGGTGTGGTTGATCCATCAGCATAATTTGCTAAGGCTGCATCTCTTCCGATGGAAACATCACAATCACTGAAGATGATTTTACTATCTCTCGTAATTCTCATCTTTTCGTCAGTATCATTGACCAAAGTTGAGTTTTGATCATTATTAGTGAGGAAAACTAAATCACCAGTTCCATAACTACCAGATCTTGTAAATGCTATAGAACCTTTTGTATAAGTAAATGCAGCACCAGCACCAAATCCTATACCACTAGTATCAGTAACATTTCCAGTTCCATAGTTATGAAGATTTATCATTGCATAGTTCTTACTGATACCCGCAGGATCATTTGCAGAACTATCGCTATTTGCATCGTATATTGATAACCAAGTGTCGTCTAATTGTCCTTGTGTTTGATTATGATTAATTTTTAATCTTCCAGTATTTGTGATACGAAGTCTTTGTTTAAGTGAACCTCCACCAGTTCCAGTTCCGAATGAAATAAATCCTGTAGTTCCATCAACTTGGTTATTGTTGATATATAAACCACCAGTTTTATATTTGACAATATCAGCAGATGTTGAACTGCTACCATCACTTTTTGTTGTTATTAATCTTATAATTGAACCTGCACTACCTCCTGTATTGAGATTATAAACATCAAAGTATCTTAGAGCATTACCAGCATCAGCAGAAGACCCTAACTGTGTGTTACCACTTGAGTCGATGCGAAGTCTAGTGGTACCATTAGTTGCTAAATCAATAGCAGCACCACCACCACCGCCTTCATATGAATCAATCACCATACGGTTTGGTGTTCCACCACCTCTTATGGTTAGATACTTATTAAAATGTGTATCCTTTAATCTTAAAACTTCGATATTTGCATTATTCCAAACTTCAAGTTTTGAGTTTGGAATTTCACTTCCAATACCAACTCTACCATTATTTGTAGCAACTAATGTATCAGTGGAATCATTCCTTAAAACAATTTTACCAATCTTTGCTCTAAGGATTAATTCCTCTGGGGTATGCTCATAAGAAAGAGATCCTCTTGATGCGTCTAAACCTCCACCTGATCCATCCGAAAAATTAATAGCTCCATAACCACTACTTGGTGAACAAATAGTTAAACCATGATTACCAGAGGAAACATTACCAATAACTAAATCGTTTGCATTTGCGTTTGCATTATATCCAGCACCTTGTTGAGAAATAGATGTATTAGTTCCGTTAGCATCAACTAATAGAACTGGATAGGTTGATCCATTTTCTATCATTGAAACTGTTTTTACCCCACCAACAGTAAATGAAAGTCGATCTAATCCATCTTGCTCAAAATAAGTATTACTGTCTGTGGCAAATCCTACTTTTCCTCCTGCTGCGACTGATATTCCACCTTCTGATGTGAATGTAATTTTATCATTTGCTGCACCTGTTCTAAAATATAAATGTCCCCCATAAGGTTTTAATGACCAATCAGAATCACCAGCACCAGAACCAGTTCTTCTTAATCTTAGATGATCATAAACTCCAGAAGTAGTATTAATATCTAATAATCCAGTTGGATTATTAGTTCCGATACCAACACTTCCACCAGTTCTACACATCACAATATTTTTATTATTATATGCTAATGATAAGAAACCACCATTTACAGTAATTCCATTTTGACCACTTCCATCGTTAGTGGTTAAAGTCATATCATAACCACCAGTGTGTTCAAGGAGTATTTCAGGTTGAGAAGCTGACACATGAAGTGCTTTTGTTGGATTATTAGTTCCGATACCAAAGTTTCTTGCGGTGCCATCTGTGGTTACACCAACAAAACTATTTCCATTTGTCCAAAACTTAAATGAATCAGCAGTGTTTTTTAAATCACGAATTGTAAATGTATTACCAACAGCACCACCAGGCCCAACTTCTGACTTAAATTGAAATGCATTAAGTCTTCCAGTGGGGTCAGCTCGGTCAAAAGCCCAATTTGCAATATAACGATTAATTTTATTTGTTACTCGATAAGTCGGTGTTGAAGATCCATCATTATCAGCAACTAATATATCATTAAAAGAAGTATTATAATCTGCAAGTTTTCCAAGTTTAAGTGCAATTGCCTCAGTTCCATCTTCATCAGGATAAATCCAAGCAGCACCAAGAGCAACATCTAACTTATTTGCTGGTATTGTACTGTTGATACCAACATTACCATCTGATTTGATGCGAACTTTTTCTGCACTTCCTGTTGTTCTAAATCTCCAATCATCTGCACTCGTTAAATATAATGTATTTCCTACACCATCACCAGAGCGAAAATCGTGAGCAGTTATTGCACCAGTGGCACGAACTCCACCACCATCAGCAACTGAAAATACCTCTGTACTATTATCATATAAGTTTAGTATATCTCCTGAACCTCTTTGTGTGATTATACCTGCTGCTACAGTATTATTAGTTGTATCGACTCTTAATAATTCTACCTCTCTTAGAGTTGTATTTAATGTTGTTGTATCTCCATTTACTACTAAATTCCCACCTATTGTAACATTTCCAGAAAAATCACCAGTTGTTCCGTCAAAAGGCCCAACAAAATTAGTGGCAGTGATTATTCCAGATGAGTTTATATTGTGGGTGTGTACATTGGATAATGTATGAATACCTGCACCGACAATCTTAGTGAACGCCATATAACTTTGACTTTTTTACTATTTAGTGTATAATAAATAGGATACCGCTATTATTTAACCATGATGGAACCTGATAAAATGTTAAACGAATTGAATTTAAAAAAACAGACGTTAGAAGATCAACTAGTAGAGTTGGAAAAAACTTTTAATCAAAAGAAAGAACAATATTTAAAAATATTAGGTGCAATCGAAGCATTAGAAGCAATTGATTCACCAGTTCCAAAAGAATGATAAATAGATAAAGACTTATATAAGTCGTTTCTGGTAAATACCCAATATAATAAATGGCAACACCTTTTAGGTTAAAGAGATCCTCTGTGACAGGTAAGAGACCTGCACTTACGGATCTACAAATAGGAGAATTAGCATTTAATTTCTACGATGGTCATCTGTTCGCAGAGAGAGACACTGGTGGTGTCGGAATAGGAACCACTGTAGCACTTTTAACTCCTTGGAAAGAAAACTTTGGTGGTGGGTCAATTACTTATGTTGGAGTCGTTACAGCAAATACTTATCACGGAGACCAAGTAATTGGAACACCTGCAGGTGGATTTAAGACAGGAGCATTTACGATAAACAATTCGGATCATACAAAAGATTCAATAAACGAATTAAATTTTATATTAGGAAA
>Ga0209348_1000739_pt1 | contig 16386 bp, 9 predicted proteins | sample ETNvirenome_2_30_FD_184065 | JGI IMG/M metagenome (GOLD analysis project Ga0209348, IMG submission 184065) | Marine viral communities from the Pacific Ocean - ETNP_2_30 (SPAdes) (version 2) | ecosystem: Environmental > Aquatic > Marine > Oceanic | place: Pacific Ocean | collected 2013-06-22 | reverse complement strand
GGTTGAATTTTTAGCAAACTTACCAAATACCGAGGTAAAGCTAAGTTACAACAATCAACAAGAGCGTTTACACGCGAAGTCATATTTGTTTATGCGTAATACAGGTTTTCATACTGGGTATATTGGCTCGTCTAATTTATCGCATTCGGCGCTTACTAGCGGCCTAGAGTGGAACTTAAAAATTACAGCGCAAGAAATACCACACATAATAGCCAAAACCAAAAGTACCTTTGAAACCTACTGGCAATCGCCAGATTTCGAGCTATTTACAGGCAAAGCTGAGTGTAAAGAAAAACTAATAAATTCTCTTAATGAGCAGCGTGGTATTGGGCAATCAAGCAGCCAGTTTTATTTTGATATAACACCAAAAACACACCAGCTCGCTATTTTAGAAAAACTAAGCGTTGAACGTAGCGTACATAATCGTTTTAAAAACCTAGTGGTTGCTGCAACGGGCACAGGTAAAACCATAATATCGGCGTTCGACTTTAAAACCGTTTACGATAAAAACCCAAACGCACACTTTTTGTTTGTAGCCCACCGAGAAGAAATACTAAAACAAGCGCAAAGCGCTTACCGTGGCGTGCTTAAAAATCACGACTTTGGTGAGCTGTGGGTAGGTAACTACAAACCACAACGCTACAACCAATTATTTGCATCAATCCAAACGCTGAACAGCCAAATTGAATCGCTCAATTTAACGCATGATTACTACGACTACATAGTAATAGACGAAGTACACCACGTAAGCGCAGCGAGTTATCGCGCTATATTAAATCACTTTGCGCCCACTATATTACTTGGCTTAACCGCTACACCAGAGCGACAAGATGGCGCAAATATACTCGATGACTTTTGCGGTGTAATAGCCGCCGAAATTCGCTTGCCAGAGGCAATAAACCAACGCCATTTATGCCCGTTTCAGTACTTTGGATTAGATGACGATACCGACCTAAGCCAAATAACATGGCGCGGCGGCCGTTACGATATAACCGAGCTAAGTAACCTTTATACAGGGGAAAACAGCCGCGCTAACAAAATTATATCCAGCCTTGCTGATATAGTGACTAATGTTCACAACATTAAAGCGTTGGCATTTTGCGTAAGCCAAAAACACGCGGAGTTTATGGCCTCTAACTTTAATTTAGCAGGCATAAACGCCGATGTACTCACCAGCAAAAACACTAATGAGCGCGCGACCAAACAACAAGCACTGCGCCAAGGCGAAATACAAATACTTTGTGTGGTTGATATTTTTAACGAAGGTGTCGATATTCCAGAGGTCGATACCTTACTATTTTTACGCCCAACTGAAAGCCTAACGCTGTTTTTACAGCAACTCGGCCGTGGTTTGCGCCTACCCGACAACAGCCAAAAGCAATGCTGTACCGTGCTCGACTTTGTAGGTAATGCTCGCCCAGAATACGACTTTGCCAGTAAATTCCGCGCGCTAATTGGTAAAAGCAACCAACCAATAAAAACTGAGATTGAAAACAACTTCCCACATTTACCATTGGGTTGTCGTATTGAGCTACAAAAGCGCACACAACAAACAATATTAAAAAATATTCAGCAAGCTATAAACTCTAAACGCCGTTTACAGCAGCTTATAAATAGCTATTCGCAACACACTAATGACGCGCTAACGCTAAGTAATTTTTTACGCATAAACCCACAAGTCACGCTTGAAGATATTTACAAACCTAAAGCCGGTAGGCTCGGCGGCTGGCACTGGTTAAAAGGCGATGAAATACCCGCAAAACAAGCCGATATTTACGCCGCGTATTACCGTGCTATAAACACTCAATTACTCGTCTGCGACTCGCTCAGCTACTTATGCTTTTTACGTGATTTATGTAATAACGACTTTAGCTTTACCCTAACACCACAAAACCAACAGTACGCGCTTATGGCGCATTACAACTTTTGGGATAGTACAGGCACAAGTTTAGGTTTTAAAACGCTTGAGCAAAGCTTACATGCACTTAAACATAAAGAGTTGCAGTACGAACTTGCCCAAGTAATCGCGCTTTTAATAAACCGCATTCATCAGCAAGAAAGCGATTTAACGTGCCGGCCTAATCATGCAATAAAATTACACAGCCGCTACACGCGCCAACAAATACTCGCCGCGTTTGGCGCACACTCGTTTGAGCAAAAGTCATCTGCTCGCGAGGGTGTTCTTGTATTCAACGACCAAAACCTAGAGCTATTATTTGTAACACTCAACAAGTGTGAAAAAACCTACTCGCCCACCACGCTGTATCACGACTATGCAATCAGCCCTACCCTGTTTCATTGGCAAACGCAAAACAGCGCCCGACCAGAACACGGCCGCGGCCTAAGTTATATTCAGCACCAACAAACAGGCAAAACTATCCTGTTATTTGTGCGCGAACAAAGTAAAGACGAAAACGGTCGAACTAAGGGGTTTGTAAACTACGGCGAGGTTAAATACCAAAGCCACAACGGCAGCCAGCCGATGAATATAACGTGGGAATTAACCAACCCCATGCCAAGTGAAATGTGGCATGAAGCTGGGAAATTGGCAGTTGGGTGATAAATTGTAATAAGGGTATTTTATGAGCCATAACTATAAAATGACGAGGGCATACAATGAGCAAAACTGGATCACGAGTATTGATGATGTTCAAAGAGGCCTAAAGTGTAATTGTACTTGCGTTGATTGCGGAGCAAAGTTAATTGCCAAAAAAGGAGCTGTACAAGCAAACCATTTCGCCCATGCCCCAGATGATCAAAAAACAAAGGATTGTAAATGGAGCTACGAAACAGAACTTCACTTATTAGCCAAAGAAGTACTTAACAACAGTAAAAAACTAACAATACCAATTGGTAACTTTGATCCTTATAGCTTTACACTTATTTTTGATAATGTTGATATTGAAACTCCAATTGATAATTCAAAGCGAATTCCTGACGTGATTGGTTATTCAAAGGGCGAGCAAATTTTAATTGAAATAGCAGTATCTCATTTCTGCAGTACTGAGAAAACTTATGAATATAGAAGGTTAAATAAAAACGCTATCGAGTTCGACTTTAGTAATTTTGTTCCTACCTCTGAAGTCATAACATTAGAAGAAGTGAGTGACTTATTTGAAAGCTCAAATGCAAAATGGCTAAGTATTGCACCAGCTGGATTTATAGGAGAGCTATGTCATGCACATGAACGTCAATCAATTAAAGATTTGATGGTTGCAAGAAGGGAGTTTTTAAATAAATACGAACAAGAAAAGAGAAGTTTATATTCAGCCGTGTCATTACTCAAAGAACAGTTACGAGATTTATCATATACTAAAAACAATCTTGAGGTGATTGTAAAAAACGACGAAGAAAAAATTCGTAATGCTTATAGAGTGGAATATAAAGGGCTTGTCAAAAACATTAAATATGCTTTACAAAAACTATCTCAAATCAATGAAAGCATAAGTCAGAGGTCAAATATAAAAAATGAAATTGATGAGTATGAGGCTACGCTAAGAAACGAGCTGAATCTTAAAAACCAAGACTTAATAAGTAAGAAGAAAAAACTACTAGAAGATATTAATCAATTAAACAGTGTTAAAAGCTTTACTATTAAAGAGAGTAAAGAAAGTGCTGTTGAGGCTTTTCAAAAAGAAAAACAATTATTAGTAGAGCAGTTTAATAAAAGCCTAGAGAGTGAAGTCAGTGAACTTTCTTTTAGAAAGTTAAAATTAGAATCCGAAATAGTGCAGTTATATGAAGATAGAGATGCAGTTCAAAAATCAGTAAATGAGAAACAGTTACTATTAGAGTCAATAAAAGTACAAAAATACGAAATCCAGAATGAAAAAGAGCGACTGGAATTACTAGAAAAAAGTATTATAAAACAAAATCGGCTTTATCTAAATGCAGCAAAAAATATTGAAAGAATTACGCCCGATTTGAAAGAGTTAACACGCAAAGCCGGTATTCCTTGGCCATTTGCACATAACTTAGTAGATGAGTTAAGCAAAGAAATTAAACCATAACCCTTTAAAATTTAATATTTTAAATAAAAAGTCAGTTTTAGTATCTACTAACTAAACTACGGGTTTGTGCTACGGCGAGGTTAAATACCGAAGCTATAATGGCCATCAGCCAATGAATATAATGTGGAAGTTAACCAATCCCATGCCAGGTAAAATGTGGTATGGGGCAGGGTAGCTAGCGTTTGGGTGATTCGTTTATTAAATTTTGAAGGTATTGATTGTAACTCTGCTTTATTTCTGGATTTAAAGGTTTACATCTAGGTAGTAAAACAGCTTCACTTTCAGAGCCTCGCAGCCAAGCAATATCTGAGTTACTTACAGTTGCCTTGATAACAACACGCTGTTCTTTATCTATATTAAAGTATGTAAAGGCAAACGCTTTCGCAATTTCAAAATCTAAGCTCCAAGATTGCCTAAAACATTTATTATTAAACTCACCTATATGGCAACCCCTATAAACTGTTAATACCTTTGGCGTGCTTGAATAATCAGCTACAGGGGAGGTAATCTGGACAACTGGAAACCAATTGTCTCCCCCCCGATTTGTATGTTCATACAAAGCCTTATGAAGCTCTAGCCCTTGCTTAGAATTTAACTCTTTAAAACAATCAAACATAGATTGCATAAATTCATTTTCTGTATCGGTGCCTTCTTCATAATAATGAACTTCAGCATCAAATTGACTAGACTTTCTGGAGTCGGCCAGCATTAGTGTTAATAACTCACGGGCCTTAATCTTAAAACTATTGTCAAAGCTATTATATTTAACAAGGAAATGATTTAAATTGATATTCATCTCACTACTTAGGCAATCTAAGATATCTTGAGAAAGTAAATTATTATGCACTTTTATGGACTCCTTTAAATATTAAAGTCGATCAAATATCGAACCTTTAGTAGGAGTAAAAAGTTTCTCGTAGAATTTAGTCGCATAATCATCAGTCATACCAGAGATAAAGTCACAAATTACACGCATCTGAGCCTGCTTGCCCTTTTCTTTACCCATTTCATTAGCCGCTTTTATCCACCGTTCTAATGTTGGCTTTGGTAAGAACCTTTTTGGATCAGTAGATAAAGCTTGAAATAACTCAATAATTAACTTTTGTCCTTTAAACTCAAGCTGCTGTACATTTTCGTCAAGAATGACTTTTTTTAAAACTATATTGAATATTTCTTCACGAAGGGCTTCAACTTTATTGGGTAATTTTACTTCAAATCTTAGCAAAGGGTGTGTACAACCAGACTTATTTTCACAAATCTGGCTACTAGTGATCATAATATTCACTAGTGCACCAATCGCATTTTTCCTTTCATGACTTGATTTAAACAAAGCATTAAGAAGCGCTTCATATTGAAGATCTTCTCTTTCTCCTGCGACCTCATTGAATAATGACTCTTTTTCTTTAAAGTGTAATTCCCAGTCTTGTTTAGTTATCATTCCTAGTGATAATGCATCTTCCAGATCGTGAAGACTGTAAGATATATTGTCGGCTAAATTCATTATCGAGCAATCTAGTGACTTGAATTTACTTTTATAATGTTTTTCAATTTTTTCACCATCATAATCGTATTTTATTTCTTCAACTGTGACTTGGGTGAATTTTCTAACATCTTTATCGCTAAACTTTTCAAAAATAAAATCTACTATATCTTGATCATCGTCGTGGTAACATTTAGGTGGCTTTTGAGGCTTTGCTTCAAATAACCAAAAAGGTCTAGTTTTATCGCTATTAACTATATAAGCTTTTTTATTGAGCAAACCACTATAAGGCACTGGATATTTGAGAATACCTAATAGCATTCTTCGTGTTGGGTTCAAGCCATATTTATCAGTGTATTTATCAAGTTTTCCTAATATCCTTAGCGTTTGACCATTTCCTTCAAAGCCACCGTAATCACGCATACAATAATTCAGTGCAACTTCACCACCATGCCCGAAAGGAGGGTGCCCTATGTCATGGGCAAGACAAATCGCTGAAATTAGAGCAATATCAGGAAGATATTCTTTGTATGCGCAATCAGCTTTACTGGCCAAGTATTGCACAATTCCTCGTCCAATTTGAGCAACCTCCATTGAATGAGTAAGCCGAGTACGATAAAAATCACTTTCACCAAGACCTAAGACCTGTGTTTTTGACTGCAAACGACGAAAAGCAGCAGAATGTATTAACCTTGCCTCATCACGATCAAATTCACTTCGTGCATCGTCATAACGTTGAGCTTGATATTTTCTTCGATCTTCCATAAATTCATTAATATTCATTAATATTCCTTTCTTTTTGTTTTTATTCTGATTTTATTCACTTATATAAAAACATTAATAACCAAGCTATTTAACAGAGTAATAATCTACCAAAACACTCCAACTCCCCGTGATCACACCCGAAAGGTATAAATTGATGAGTAATCACTTGCATGGATGCAAGTTAAGCTGTGACTTCGCCATGGACGGCGAATACACGGCGTTTACGTTCACATCAATTTTTAACTTGAGGACCCAGTGTGATCCTCGGGTGCGCCTTGGGATTCCAAAGGGTGGACGGCGGTATGCCCCCTTTGGTTGTCGCCAGCAATCTGGCATAAACCTCGAATAGAGGTTATTAAATCCCTAAAGCTCTCACGTAAAAAACCTATTTTGAAAGCTTCGCCTTTAACGCCAGCAAGCTGCGCGTCTTGTATCTACACGTTAAAACGCGATATAAAATCGCGACTACAAAACCACTTGTTTAAAGCGTGCGAACGTTCGCATGCTTTCATCAGCAATCATTACTTCGTAATCGGGGTTTTGAGCGATTAGCTCATATTGCCCGTTTGGTAATTTATTAACTTTGCGCAGTAAATACTGCCCGTCTCCGCTTATATCGTCTCGCTCTATCGCGACTATTTGGCCGCGAAGTGATCCAGCTCTATCGGAAGTTATAAGCTCAAGTAACAATAAGTCGCCATCAAGTATTGGGTGTTTACCGCCGTTCATAGAGTTACCCGATGCGCGTGCTAAAAAATGTATTTGCGGGTCGAGCTTGCCCGCGCCAAATGGCGCGTCCATTAATTCCATATCGCTTTCATCCCCAGTTTTAAAATGCCCACAGGCAATTTTAATATTGGGAAAGTACGGCAGTTTTAATGCGCTATTTTGCTCGTTTGCTGTATCGGCAAGATCTTTGAACGCTAATTGAGTTACATTGTCAGCTTTTTGCTCTGTATTTTGTTTCGTAGTTGGCGTTTTTACTTTTAGGCGCTGGTTGTATTTGGCTAAGGTGTACTCAACCAGTTCTAACACGGCGCTGTTTAGTAATTCGCGTTTTTCTGCGGGTACGTCAAACGTGGCTTTTACGGTGTTGTTTTGTAAGGTAAACCATTGTGTGCCGTCTTTATTTTTATTGGTATAGGCTTTAATTGGATTTTTACGCCAGTAGCTTTGCCATGTTTGGGAATCTGCAGCTGCTTGCTGTTCTTTAATAGGTAAATCATGTTGCTTTAAATTTGGATGGCGCGCTAAAACCTTTGCGCTCATGGCTGCAAGTTCTGCAACTGTTGGGGGGTTAGCAAAACCGTTTAAAGCGACATACGCCTCAAGCAAAATAGCTTTGAAGCATTTGTTCATACTGGTTGTTTGTATGCCTTTGTATAAAAAGTCGTAAAACGGTGCTAATTGCTTGGCACTTTGTTGTGCTTCATCATCAATATTTTGTGTTTTAGCAATTAGCTCAAACCAGCTTGTGTAATTAGTGTTTACTTTTTTTATATCGCCATAGTGGTAGTAAAACTCACTTAACGTGGGTAAGTGCCCAAGTTGCTCAGCCAGCTGCGTTATATCTTCTAACGCCGTAGTACGCTGTATTTTGGCTAGCTGCTGCCAAAAATCGGTAACTTTTAAATCAATATTTATAAAGCAGCCATCTGCAAGGTTGGGCTTTTTAAGCTTTTTAACTACACCACTTGGCGTGGTTTCATGTAGTAGTGCATAGGGTTTATTTAAAAAGCTGTGGTGGTTACCAATAAAATCGAGCACCACTAAATGTGTTTTACCTTCAAGGGTGCGTAAACCACGGCCTAATTGCTGTAAAAATAGTATTTTAGAGTCGCTTGGGCGCAGCATTAATATGGTATCAATACTTGGTAAATCAGTGCCTTCGTTAAATAGGTCAACAGTAAATAATACTTCAACTTGGCGCTGTTCTAATTGTTTTAGCGCCTCATTGCGGCGTACTTTTGATTGGCTATGCACTGATAGCGCTTTTACACCCGCTTTATTAAATGCAGCTGCCATATAATCAGCATGTTTGGTAGATATGCAAAAGCCTAATGTGCGCTGCTGCTTGTATTGCTGCCACTGTAAAAGTGCGTGGTCTGCTCGTTTTTGGGTCGCAAACTTGTTTTCTAGTGCTGTTGGGTCAAATCGACCATTACGCCACGGAATAGCTTGATAGTTTACGTTTTCATCCCAAATCCCGTAGTAATGAAATGGCACTAACGTTTTTTGATCTATCCCCTGTGTTAAGTTGCGCTCAAACACTAAGTTGTTGTCGCATAGCCCTAAAATATCAGCTTGGTCGGTACGTTCTGGTGTAGCTGTTAAACCAAGTAAAAACTGGGGTTCAAAGTAGTTTAAAAGCTGACGATATACACGCGCACTTGCATGGTGAAATTCGTCAACAATAATGTAATCAAACGCTGTTGGCGCAAATTGTTTTAAGTGATTACTACGACCAATGGTTTGAATAGAGGCAAATAAACACTCAGCGTTTTTGTCTCGCTGTTTACCATTATAAAACCCAGTTGATAAAGTAAGTAATTCAGAAAATGTACGCTGTGCTTGCAAAAGTATTTCTTCGCGATGTGCTACAAATAAAACACGTTTTGCTTTGAATTGTTTTACATCAAATGCACTTAACCATGTTTTACCCATGCCTGTTGCCAATACCACTAAGCCACGTTTGAAACCCTCAGTACGGGTTTGCGCTAGGGCATTTAGCGCTTCAACTTGAGCTGACCTTGGTGTTTTAGCTTCATTTTTTTCAATAACTTGCTCAGCTGTATCGGTATGGTTTACCGCTACAAACTGCTGTACTTTACGCCTAGCAATGTAGCTATTAATCCACTCATGGCTTAAATGAGTAACAAATTTGTGATTAAAAATATTTTCAAAAGCTGTGCGTATACTTAAAAACTGCTTCGCTGCTTGGCTTGTTTTTGGCTGTGTATAATCATGTCTAAAATTCCACTCGTGCCCTTTGGTCAATGCGCTGGCACTAATATTACTCGAGCCAATAAAGGCGCAGCCACCAGTAATCTCGTTTTGGTCGTTTGTTTTGACAAAAATATACGACTTCATATGGAAGCTTTGATTACTGTGCGTTTGGTAAATACGCACATCGGCGCCCCGATCTACTAATGCCATGAGTTCTCTCAATGCATTAGGATGAGTAATATCGAGGTAGTCTGAGGTAAGTAGCTTAAGCGTTGCGCCGCTTTGTAACGCTTCGCTTAGTGGGTCGAACAAGAGTGCTAAGCCACTTGGCTGAATAAATGAAACTGTAATTTCAATCTCAGTGGCGTTGTTTATGGCATGCACAAGATTAGGTAATAACGGGTCATTATCACCCGTAATAAGTTGTTGGTTATTATTTTGCAGGTGTTGATGTTCGCTAAAACTATTCACTTATAATTTCGCTTTGCTATGCGTTATCAATGCATTTAGCCACACTTCGCTTTCACGCCCTGGGCGCTGATCAACACTTTGCCAGTGCTTAATTATGCTTAATTGCGTGTGTTGATTTAATAAACTACTTAATAACTGCTCGGTTAAATCGGTAAATTCACGGCCATTATGTTCGCGCTCTTGCGTGCCGTATTTAAACGATACATATAAAACGCCATTGGATTTGAGTGCATTTTGCAGGTTTAAAAATACTTGAGGAAGCTCGGCCTTTGGCACATGTAACAAACTAGCGCAGCACCAAATGCCGTCGTATTTATTAGCACACTCAAGCTCTTGAAAGGTTTTAACAGCTACCGGTTGTTGTAAGTAATTACTGGCTAACTTTGCAAGCACTGGGCTTGCATCAAAAGCCGACACACTAAACCCTTGGCTTTTAAAATAGGCAGCATCGCGAGCTGAGCCACAACCTGCATCTAGCACATGGCCATTTTGGACAACATAAGGTAAAAACTCACGGTAAAGCGCCGACATATCAACATTAAGTGTTGAGTCGCTAAAGGTTTGTGCATTTTGGTTATAATAATTTAGTGTGGTATTGGGCACTGCTTATACCGCTCCTTGGCTTTTGCGAGTTTGCAACGTTAATGCTGCATTCATGTTTGTTTAATCTACAGGAACAAGCCGATAAATTAAAGAACTTATAAGTAGGTTTTTTTAGCTTAATACGCTGTTTGTATTGAATTTAGCAATAATTATCTCCTTAAACCCTTTGCCCTCTCCTTTTTAGATACATTTTTTTACAACTTTAATGATTCCTTCACCATTATATTATTTTGCTAGGTTATACTGTTTTAATAACGTACAAAAAAGCTTACCTCAGAGACTTAATGAATAAATTAATAACCTTATTATTGTGTGTGTTGTTTAGTACCTCTTGGGGTGTGTTTGCCTGCGAAAGAACACTTAGCGTTGGCGCACATGATGCTTTTTGGCCGCCTTATGTAATGGGCATTAGCGGCCAGTTACAGGGTAAAGAGGTGGATGCGTTAACTGTTATTTTTAAAGACTCGCCTTTTTGTTTTGAAATAAAAATGCTGCCTAACTCTAAACGGGCTTTTACCGAGCTGCGCCATGGCCGAATAGACATAGGCTGGGCGGCAAGTTACACCAGTGAGCGCGCTAAATATGCTCATTATACAAAGGCCTACCGCACCGAGGTAATGCGTTTATACGAAAACAAAAACAATCGACACAAGGTTAAAAACTTAGCTGATATTTTTAACCAAGGTTTAACCATAGGCGCTAACTTTGGTAGTTATTATGGCGAAGAGTTTGAGCAGTATAAAAAAAGCCATAAAAAACAAATAGAATACACCAGCGCAACCAGTAAGCGCTTTGAAATGCTTAATAAGCAGCGTATAGATTACGCAATAGAAGACGAGCTAGTAGGCAATTATTTAAGTAAGCGTGGTAACAGCTTAATGAAGGCGCCTACCGTACCCGCTATTAATAAAGACCAAATACACTTAATGCTAAGCAAAAGAACAGTAACGCCCGATGATGTTAAAATTATTAACGCGCATATAACTAAAAATAAAGCGGCACTTAAGGCTCTGTTTGAATGAATGTTTTGAGCTGTACGCGTGTGTTTTTATTGGTATGGGTAACGTGTTTGGGGTTATTTAGCGCTAAAGCCCAAGCATGCGATAAAACCATTAATGTAGGTACTAACGAGCGCTACTGGCCGCCGTATGTGGTACTAAAAAACAATACGTTGACGGGTGTTGAAATAGATATAATTAAAACCATTTTTAAAGACTCCCCTTTTTGTATAAATTTTACGTTATTACCTAACTCCTTACGCGCCTTAGAAGAGCTAAAACACGGCCGTGTAGATTTAATGTTTGCAGCAAGCAAAACCCGTGAGCGCCAAGCTTACGCCCACTTTAGTTTGCCTTATCGCGAAGAGGTAATGTTGCTGTATAAACATGCTGGCTCGGCAAATATTAGTTCGTTAGAGCAGTTATTTAAAAAGGGCTTAACAGCCGGCGTTAATCGCGGCAGCTTTTTAGGGCACACGTTTAAAACGTTAAGCGATAAATATAACAAGCAAATAGTACTTACCAGCGATGCCGATAAACGCTTTGCTTTATTAAATAAAAAGCGGGTAGATTTTGTAGTAGACGATTCGTTAGTGGCGCACCATTTTGCTAATAAATACACGGCTATTTTACCCGTTGAGCAAGTAGCGCCTATTAACGTAAATAATGTGCATTTTATGATGAGCAAAAAAACGATTACTTTAGAAGAAGTTAACACTATTAATGCGCATATTGTAAAAAATAAAGCGGCGCTTAAGGCGTTATTTAAGTAATAATACCAACCCACATTAATACTTAATCATTTTCAGGGGCTAAATGTGTCGCTATCTGCGTTAAAAAATTCTCACTTAGAACAACTAAATAGCGAATTTTTTGCCTTGCTATCAACACGTTTATCCATCCTCAAAATAGACCACTTAATTATGCGGATTGGTATAAAAGGACGTCTTATGAAGATGTTTCTGTTAGCGTTTATAGTTTTGGTGGCGCAATTTAATGCGCTGGCATGCACTAAAACGCTAAAAATGGGCACCAACGAAACCAACTGGGCGCCCTATTTAATTAAACAAGGCAATGCCTTTGTAGGCGCAGAGGTAGATACGGTTAACGCTGTTTTTAAAAATTCGCCTTTTTGTATTGAATGGGTTTATTTTCCGAGCTTATCGCGGGTTCAGCAAGAGCTAAAAACAGGCCATATTGATATTACCTTTGCAGCAAGTTATACAAAAGAGCGCGCCGAGTACTCTTATTTTACTGATGTATATCGCGATGAAGTTATGCTGCTTTATAAGCATGAAAACGCCAAAGATGTAATTAACTTAGCGGCGCTTTTTGAACGTGGCTTTATTGTTGGCGTTAACAGAGGCAGCTTTTTTGGCGCTGAGTTTGAAAAAATAAGAAAACACTACCCCAACCAAATAGTACTTACCGCGGATGCAAATACGCGCTTTGGTATGCTTAACAAAAAGCGAGTTGATTACGTGATTGACGACTCTGTTGTCGCAAAATATTTTGCTAAGCGCTACAACACCATTTTGCCGGTAAAAACGGCGCCAGCTATTAATGTTAATGGCGTACATTTTATGATGAGTAAACAGTCGGTCACGCTTGACGAAGTCGCTGTAATTAATCGCCTTATTAAAAATAATAAAGCGGCCATAGAGCGCATTTATAAACCCTATTAACCCGCGGCTTTACACTTATATAGATTCATAGCCCAACGTGCTGCCATTTTAGGTATGTATCTTTTACCTTTCATTACCATGGGGGGATCTGTATAATTCGCCAGCTAATTTACCCTATTGCTTGGTCTTGTTTGTGGCGTTTTGCTGCAGTTGGCCCCTGTCAGTACTCATTCTAGGACTAACTTTTTGATCTCCACCGCAAATATTACGATGCAGTTTGGCGCAGAGCCGTTATTTGAAAACATTTCAGCTAAATTTGGTAACGGTAACCGTTACGGTTTAATTGGCGCTAACGGCTGTGGTAAGTCGACCTTCATGAAAATTTTAAGCGGTGCGCTTGTGCCAAGTGCGGGTAATGTGTCGATTACACCGGGGCTTAAAGTAGGTAACCTAAGCCAAGACCAGTTTGCTTTTGAACAATACAGCGTTGTAGATGCCGTAATTATGGGCGACGTAGAGCTTTGGAAAGTAAAGCAAGAGCGCGACCGTATTTACTTATTACCCGAAATGAGCGAAGAAGACGGCATGAAAGTGGCCGACCTTGAAAGCGTTTTTGCCGAAATGGATGGTTACACAGCCGAAAGCCGCGCTGAAGAAATACTATTAGAAGCGGGTATAGATAAAGAGTTTCATTATGGGTTAATGGCAAACGTTGCCCCAGGTTGGAAACTACGTGTGCTTTTAGCGCAGGCGCTGTTTGCAAACCCAGACATACTGCTACTCGATGAGCCAACCAATAACTTGGATATTCATACCATTACGTGGCTTGCTAATGAGCTTAATAAACGTAAATGCACCATGATTATTATTTCCCATGACCGCCACTTTTTAAACTCGGTATGTACTCACATGGCCGACATTGATTACGGTGAGCTGCGTATTTACCCAGGTAACTACGAAAAGTTTTTAGAAGCCGCAGGCTTACAGCGAGAGCAATTATTAGCCGAAAACGCTAAAAAGAGCGCTGAGATTGACGAGCTTCAAGACTTTGTTAACCGTTTTGGTGCTAACGCGTCTAAAGCTAAACAAGCCAGTTCGCGTGCTAAAAAAATGGATAAAATTAAGCTTGATGAAGTTAAAGCGTCAAGCCGTATGAGTCCATCGCTAAGTTTTGACGAAGGCAAAAAAATGTACCGCCAAGCGCTTGAAGTTAATAAACTTGGCCACGGTTTTGATGGCGAAACACTATTTAGCGGCGGCGACTTTTTACTAGAAGCAGGCGCTAAGCTTGCGGTTATTGGCGAAAACGGTGTGGGTAAAACCACCTTTTTACGCTGTTTAGTTAACGAGCTTAAAAGTAATGAAGGCGAAATTAAATGGTCTGAAAATGCGACCTTTGGCTACTGCCCGCAAGACAGCACAAAAGATTTTGATAACGATTTAACGTTATTTGATTGGATGTCGCAATGGCGTACAGCCAAGCATAACGATTTAATGGTTCGCGGCATGTTAGGGCGTTTGTTGTTTACCGCCGACGATTCAAACAAAAAAGCGCGTAACTGTTCTGGTGGTGAAAAAAACCGTTTGTTGTTTGGTAAGCTAATGATGCAAGACGTAAACGTACTTGTAATGGACGAGCCAACCAACCACATGGATATGGAAGCCATTGAAGCGCTAAACAATGCACTTAAAGACTTTGCGGGTACGCTTATTTTTGTAAGCCACGACCGCGAGTTTGTATCATCTTTAGCAACACGTATTATTGATATTAAAGACAAGCAGGTCATTGATTTTCAGGGTACGTTTGACGAATACCTAGCTAGCATCGAAGAGAAAAAAATCGCTTAAGTTGTAGCAGCGATTTTATATCGCGTCTGTTTTAGGTATAAGTTTTTAGGTTTAAGCTTTTAGGTTTCAAAAACTAAAAATAAAGCCTAAATCATTTTAAAAAGGTGCTGTTTAGCGCCTTTTTTTGTGGGTGTTTGAATAGGTGGGTGCGCATTGCTTTTGTTTAAAAGTGATTATGTCACCACCGAGAAGTGAAGGAGAAGAGCAGGAGAAATTGCTCACCAATCCCCGTGTTTTCTCTGTGTAGCGCAAAGCGCCTCTGTGGCTTCTGTGGTGGTATTTAATTTACAATTAATGAAAAGCTGTACATCAACCCTGAACAAGCTCTGTGCCTACAGGCCACTAACTAAAATTTAGATAATAAAAAAGGGGAGCTATGTTGCTCCCCTTTGTGCCTATAATTTTGATTTATTTAAGATCAAATCTGTCGGCGTTCATTACTTTTACCCATGCATTTACGAAGTCATGTACAAAACGTTCGTTGTTGTCGTCTTGTGCGTAAAATTCGCTTAGTGCACGTAATATAGAGTTTGAACCAAACACTAAATCTATACGTGTTGCGGTCCATTTTATGGTGCCTGTTTTACGTTCAACAATGTTGTAAACACCTGGCTCAGACGGTTTCCAGTTATTGGCCATGTCGGTTAAGTTTACAAAAAAGTCGGTAGAAAGCGCACCTACGTTGTCGGTAAATACGCCGTGTTTGCTGCCTGCGTAGTTTGTGCCTAACACGCGCATTCCGCCAAACAGTACGGTCATTTCTGGTGCGGTTAGGCCCATTAACTGGCTACGCTCTAAAAGTAGCTCTTCTGGCGATACGCTAAAGTCGCCTTTAAGGTAGTTTCTAAAGCCGTCGTGTACTGGCTCTAACGGTTCGAACGACTCGGCATCGGTCATTTCGTCGGTTGCATCGCCGCGACCTGGCGCAAACGGTACAGTTACATCAACACCAGCTTGTTTTGCAGCTTGCTCTACAGCAGCTGTGCCACCTAGTACGATTAAATCTGCAATACTGATAGGCTTAGCTAAACCTGCTCTAAATTTTTCAAGGGCACTAAGTACGCTTGCTAGGCGCTCTGGCTCATTACCTTGCCAATCTTTTTGCGGAGCTAAGCGAATACGCGCGCCATTTGCACCACCACGGCGGTCTGAACCTCGGTACGTACGTGCGCTATCCCATGCTGTAGTAATTAAATCGGTTGCGCTTACGCCACAATCAAGAATTTGTGATTTTAGCTCGCTAATTTCGTCATCAGACAGGGTGTAGTCAACCGCTGGAATTGGGTCTTGCCAAATTAGGTCTTCGCTTGGTACATCTTTACCTAAGTAACACGCTTTAGGGCCTAAGTCGCGGTGCGTAAGTTTAAACCACGCGCGGGCAAACACATCAGAAAAATACTCAAAGTCGTTGTTAAAACGTTCAATAATTTTACGGTAGATTGGGTCTACCTTCATGGCCATATCGGCGTCGGTCATCATTGGGTTTAAACGAATTGATGGGTCTTCTACATCTACCGGCTTATCTTCTTCTTTAATATTTACAGGCTCCCATTGGTGCGCGCCTGCTGGGCTTTTAGTTAGTTCCCACTCGTAGTTTAATAGTAAGTGACAGTAGCCGTTATCCCATTTTGTAGGGTGGG
>Ga0209348_1000738_pt1 | contig 16421 bp, 34 predicted proteins | sample ETNvirenome_2_30_FD_184065 | JGI IMG/M metagenome (GOLD analysis project Ga0209348, IMG submission 184065) | Marine viral communities from the Pacific Ocean - ETNP_2_30 (SPAdes) (version 2) | ecosystem: Environmental > Aquatic > Marine > Oceanic | place: Pacific Ocean | collected 2013-06-22 | reverse complement strand
TTAAGGATTATCAACGCCTTCACATTGTAATGAAGTCGTATGGTGAAGTCGTCTATGATGGCCTCATTGACAGTTATGACCGAAAATTAGTGGTGGGACTTGAATGAGAAAGTGGTTGGGTCGTTTAACATCTCCTTTCTTTGTGCCGTTGCGCCGTTTCATAGTTTGGGGCGATAAGACCTTTGGCACTTGCGATATGAAATTGACCCTTGAGGCTCGTTATGATGAAAACCCCTTGAGAGGATTTGCAGATATTGACGAAACCTCATCACATACAACACTTTCCGAATTAGAAAAGAAAATTTCAAAAGACAAGGCTAACATTCAAGGGTTGGGTGAAAGCGAGTGAAAAGCGAATGGCTTTGGATGCTCAAACCTAAAGAAAATGAGGGCGAGGAAGAATGAGTGGTAAATACAAAATCCGTTTCCACTTAGGAAGGGGAGAGAATTTTCAGCATTGGCAAATCATTAAGCCTTGTGGAACAAGGGAATTCGTAAATCCTCATAGCGACCAAGAATATCAAATCAAGATGTTCAATTGCCGTTTAGTTAATCGCACTTCAACCGCTAAAAAAATCCATGATGGCGAGTGCAACAAAACTGTTTGTTCATGGATTGAATGTTCTTCAATGAAAGTCATTGGTATCATGTCCAATCTTTTCGGAGGGGATGGCGACCCCACCGATGATTTGTATGATATTGGAAATTCCGTTGAAGTGCGATATAATCCTCGTAAAAATCCCTTTTGGGTTCATTCAGCCACTCTTTCCAATGTTGATGGACACACTTTTCGCCATCTATTTACGAAGGGAAACAAAGTTTATGTGAAGGAGAAATGATTATGACGACACCAATGATGGATGATGCCCTTTATGGAATTGCTTACAAATCCCGAAGGGAATGTAAGAAATGCGGTAAAAGCAAGTGGTATGATTTGACCGCTACGGGTCATTTACTTTGTCTTGATTGTGGACACCAAGAACCTGTTGAGGACTGATATTATGGATGAATTGAAATTTAGAATTGAAACCGAAGAATACATTTACGAAGAATGGATTATAGAAAACCTTTAACAAGGTGTTCCACCAATTTGACTTCATGGCGAAATTAGCATCGTGGGAATGTCCCCAATGTGGACTCAAAACTCATTACAAAGGTCTATGTCGTGAATGCACCGAATATGACGAAACAGGAATGCCTGTCAAACCTGTTTATCGGGTTCGGGTTAATCATACTCAAACGGAACGCCATGTTCACATTCCGACCAAAGCCGACTTCGTTAATTCACGCCGTAGGCAACCTTCCAAGCGACAGTTAGAGAAGATGAAGGAAATGTTGAATGCTACTTCACGGCGGGTTGATGGCGAAGGCGAAGATTCCGAAGGTGATTTCATGTCCATTGGAGAAATCGTTGCTAAAGTGGAGGAAGAATGATGACAATTCACGCTGAAATGTCTTCATGGCGCAAACATCTCAAAGAATGTCGGATTGCCGACAGTCGCCTTATTCATACGATGGTTGAAATGCCATACGAGGGCGAATTCATTGGAGAGTAATTCAATGGAGAATATCGTTTCCACTTTTGATGGAATCTCATGCCTCCAAATAGCGTTGAATCGGCAGGGTCTTGAATACAAAAATTACTACGCCTCCGAGATTGATACGCATTGTATCAAGATTGCACAAAAGAATTATCCGAATACCATCCAAAAAGGAAACATTTGTGATTTGACTAAAGCCGATTTTCCCGAAAACATTGATTTGTTGGTAGGAGGTTCACCATGTCAAGGATTCTCCTTGATGGGGCGACAATTGAATTTCAATGACGACAGAAGCAAATTGTTCTTTGAGTTTGTGCGACTAAAAGATGAATTGAAGCCGAAATGGTTTATCTTGGAAAATGTCGTGATGCGACAAGACATTCAAGATGCTATTTCCGATTTGCTCGGAGTCAAACCTATCAAAATCAATTCCGCCCTCTTTTCGGGTCAAAATCGCAAGCGTTTGTATTGGACAAACATTCCAAATGTTGAGGAAAAAATCGCCCAATCTCTTGCGTCACTTCCCCAAATTACGGGAAAAAGCATCCTAACTGACCAAACCTACGAAATCGCTACGGTAAGAAAGGGAAAGAATGGTTCGCCTCGTCAAATCGTCAAACCTGCCACCGACAAGTTAGGTTGCTTAACGGCGAGTTATTACAAAGGCGTTAATGCTGATGGAAGACCTGCCAAATCAAAATTCTTTGGAGATTACGAAGCAGGGAAAATTGAAATGTTGTCGCCTGTGGAGTGTGAAAGATTACAAACTGTTCCCGAAGGATATACCGAAGGAATTTCTAAGACCCAACGATACAAAGCATTAGGAAATGGGTTCACGGTTGAGGTCATTTCTTTTATTCTTGGTTGCATTCCCTAAATGTGGGTTTTTGTTCCAACTTACCCTGACGAATCATAACTCATCTTACTGTGATTCCGAAAATTTTCCACGAACTCCCGAAAATTTTCCGAATTTTAGAATTTCTATACTAATAATGAAGAACATAACATTTGATTGCTACAATTGCCAAAGGAAGATAACCGCCCGTTGGACTCCAAAGTATGTGAGAACCTTTCATGCGTGTGGGAACATTTACTACACCTGTCGGATTTGTCCGAGTTTTCTCCCCGACTCTCCGAGAATTCTCCGTGAAATAGAAAGTCCCAAGTATAGAAGAAGGTGATACCATGACTGATGACATTTTTAGGAAAAGACCCATCTTAGGGAATCGGATTTTGACTCCTATTCGTGAAAAACCCACTTTCAAACGGGTGATGAGTTTATGGGAGGCTGAAAGAAGGTGTAGGTATTACCCACAAATGAAGCAATCTATGTTCACCCCACCAACGGGTTGTAAGGTAGTGCAAAGAAATGTCAATGGAACGACTAAGTATTGGGAGATGTTGTGTAATTGCGACTTGAATAAGCCCCAAATTACGCCCGAAAGGGTGATAGCCAAGATGAAGGATTTGGCCTTCAATTGGACATAATAATGTTGGGCTTTTACAAAATAATGTAATTTTGAAGATTTGACGAGTATAGATTACAAGATTTGAATTCCGATGTTCGGGATTTGAATTGGGAGAATGGAAGGTGAACCACTAATGATGAGAAGAAGGATTTTGATTCCAATAAAGAATGCTTTACAGGAAAAGGCTGACGAATATGCTAAGAAGCAAGATTGTCAAACCCTACAAGGGATGACTCGCATTGAAAGCCTTAGTGATGGCTACATTCTTTTCATTTACGCTAATTTTTCCATAACTTGCATCCGAGAATTGCCTAATGGAGAGATTAGGGTTGATGATTACCGCAACATGAATTTCCTCCCCAAAGAATCCAATTGGGTAAGCGAATCTTTGTGGGAAAAGCGAGAGTTAGAGCGCAAAGCGGAACAAAACGATAAGGTCATAAAAATGGCGAAAAACATGGCTTACAATTGGTAAAACTCTAAATATGTGTAAGGTGGGGGAGAACTCATGGGCGATTTACAAGAGCGTTTCAATCAAACCTACAATGAAGTCATGGCACTTGACAACCACCCTCAAGCGGGTTTGCATTATTGGCAAAAGAAAAAGCAAACATTGGACACGACACCTTTAGAAAATTGGAAATGGACAAAGGTTGATGATAGTTTTGACCCACACAATAGCAACGGAGAATTTCACATTGACCCCTCATGGACAATTTCTATTGCCACACCACTACACTTTACCAATCAAGTCAAGCGCATTCCAATTATCAATGTTCCAAGTGAAAGAAAAGTCATGCAAATGGCTTTGAATATCGCCCAAGCGGTGCGTAGTGGACTCAAAGAGTATGAAAGATACCAATTTTGTGATGTAGTCATTCCGAAATCTTGATTGGGCCAAACATTTAGATACAAATTAGGGCCATAATTTACCCTATGGTAAAAATCCGAAATGTCCTCTCCCTTTTTGACGGTATCTCCTGTGGCTACCTTGCTTTGAAGAAAGCAGGGATTGAGTTTGAGAATTATTATGCCTCCGAAATAGACCCTAATTGCATTGAATTAGCCGAAAAGCACCACAATATCATCTCTTTAGGTGATGTTGCCAATTGGCAAGATTGGGATTTGGAAAACATTGACTTGATTATGGGTGGTTCACCCTGTCAAGGTTTCGCTTGTCAAGGACTTCAATTGAATTTTGACGACCCTCGTAGCAAACTGTTTTTCACGATGGTTGAAATCATTGAGCATTTCAAGCCCAAATACTACTTCTTAGAGAATGTCGGAATGAGGAAACAATGGCAAGATATAATCACCCAATACATGAAGGTTGAACCTGTTCATCTATGCTCATCTCTTGTTTCCGCACAAACCCGAAAAAGGATTTATTGGGCGAATTGGGAGTTTGAAGCACCAAAAGACCGTTTAATTCATCTCACCAAGTTGATAGAAGACAAAAAATTCACAAATCCCGCATCCATTAACGGAAGAAAAATCAACCCTGCTACGGGAAAACGAGAAGATTCTAACCCTAACATTCCCTACACTCAATGTCTTCAAGTTAAGAAAGATAATTCCAAAATGGGTTGCTTAACGACTGTGGCAAAAGATTCCATTTTATCTTCCTTACCTGCGGGTCGTTATGTGGATGCTTTCAACATGGAGGTTGGAGAGGATTGGAGATATTTGACCGCCCTTGAATACGAAAGGCTACAAACTTTACCCGATGGATATACCGAAGGCTACAATGATTCCACCCGCAAAGCCATGATTGGGAACGCATGGACTGTGGATATGATTGCTCATATTTTCTCTTTCATGTGATGGCGGCAACATAGAAATACTTGTTGGAACAAAGTGATGATATGGTTGTAGCACTCGCACTCTTTGATGGTATCTCATGTGGGCGTGTTGCGTTAGAACGGCTTGGTGTTCCGATTGAGAAATACTACACAAGCGAAATTGACAAATATGCTATCGCTATCAGCGACTATCACTATCCATCTAACATCAAATTAGGCGACATTAACGATTGGGAAACATGGAACATTGATTTTGCCGAAATTGACTTGATTTTAGCAGGTTTTCCTTGCCAATCATGGTCGGCCAATGGACAATTGAAGGGCATTGAAGATGTAAGAGGCAAATTGGTATATCCCATGTTGAAAATCCTTGAAGCCGTAAGAAAGGTCAATCCAAATGTCAAATTTTTGTTTGAAAATGTCAAGATGAAAACTGAATTTCAAGATTTTTTGACAAATCTCATCGGTGTTAAACCTATTTTGTTGAATTCGTCATTACTTTCCGCACAAAACCGGGAAAGATTGTATTGGACTAACTTTGACAAAGTAAGTCCTCCGAAAGATTTGGGATTGACAATGGATGACATACTTGAAACAGGACAAGTCCAAGAAAATCTTTACTATAACACAGGTGCGGATTTTACAGGAAAGACCACAGGCCATGTTGCCAATCTTCACATCAAAATCCATGAGGCGGAACGGCGAGTTTATTCATCGGATTACAAATCCCCCACTTTAACCACAATGCAAGGCGGGCATCGGCAACCGAAAGTCCTCATTGGCGACCTCAAAGGCCATCACATCATGCGAAGATTAACTCCTTTGGAATGCGAAAGATTACAAACATTGGAAGATGATTATACTTCTCAAGGCATTATGGATGGTAAAACAGTCAAAATTTCTAACACCCAACGATACAAGACCGTAGGCAACGGTTGGACTGTTGATGTAATCGCTCATTTGTTCAAATTTATGTGAAGGATTAAATACCAATCCCGCCCATATTTTACTTATGAACCAACGAGAGTTATTGATTAAACATTTTGAGTCCCGTTCCTCCATTTCGGGTGTTGAGGCGGCGACTATTTACAAGATTCGTTCCCTACCTCGCCGTATTCTTGATTTGAAGCAAATGGGCTATCAATTTGAGAGTGAATGGCGAACAGACCCGACAGGTCAAAGATACAAGCGATACACTTTGACAGGCGTTCCCGATATTGAAGGACACCCTGTTTCCCATTACACCAATGCTTAGATACGCCTTCGGACAAGTGATAGTCATGGTTCTAACTGCCGATGAATTGAAGAAGCAAAAAACTCCCGAATTGGAAAAAATCATTGTTCTCATTGAAGAAATCCTTGAGAGTCGTAGCGACAAATCCGCCGAGATTGCCGTTGGCGACAAGGTTTCTTTTGAGATTCGTAAAAACTGCGTCATTGAAGGCGAAGTATTAGCCAAGACCGACAAGCGTGTTAAGGTTCATACTACCAAGATTTCGGGCGTTTATCAAATTGCGAGTAAGAAAGTGGACATTTTGGCTTCCGCACCGCCCGCCGATACCGAAGAAGAATGATTACTATGAAGCGATTTATTGACGAATACCGAAAGTTTCGCCATCTTGTTCGTGAGGAACTTGGCGATTTTCCCGAAGAAGACATTATGTTGCTTTTCTCAATGTATCTTGACAGACCGCAATACAAGAACCCCTTCGCAGGTCTTGAAACCTTTTTCACTCAATACTCATCTTTGTTCAATTCTAACACGAATCCAAACGATGACCCTAATGACCCCGACTTTGATGACGACCCGTTTTCAAACAATACTACCGCAGGGCGTTAGGAAACTTTATTAGCGTGAAATGGGTGGGAGATTTATGAAAGTCATCGCCCTTGACATTGAAACGGCTAATCTTGACATGGATGCCGAAGGTTTGGCATTTGACAATCCGAAGGGATGGAAAACTGCCGTAGTTTGTATGTATGATTCAAAGGATGGTTTGAATTCCATCTATGTTCACCCCGACAATTACGATGAAGTAGTGCGTAAGTGCGGAGGCAAGTTAGGAATTGTTTTCAAGTTTGAAATGCTCGCCTATCACTTGCGAAACGCAAGGAATGATGGATATTTACTCCTTACGCACAATGGAGAAGGCTTTGACTTCCCAATTATGAGCAAAACACAAAAGCAAGGTGGCGTGGGTTCTGTCAAATCACTTTTGGAAAAGTGGCCCGAACATCAAAAATTGGATATGGCACAGTATCTCAAAAACGAAACGGGAATCCGATACCGATTGAATCACCTAATTCACGGACTTCTTGGCGAAGATGAATCAAAACTCATGGATGCGGCGAATGCCCCGATTGAATGGAATAAAGGAAACCATGAAGAAGTTATTCGCTATTGTATTGATGATTGCCACAAAACCTATCATGTCTTTTTGAAGGCAAAGGATATTGGATATTTCACCGCTATTGGAAAAGACGAGTATGTTGATGTTCCCTATGCACCACCTGTAAGGTTGGAGTGAGGAAGTGGTTATGATGGTAAATTGTCCGACTTGTGGATGGAGTATGAAATTGCGAAAAGAATACGCTTCGGGTGGATATGTCTTTGGACATTTTGTTTGTAAGTCCGTCAAGGAGTGTCCCACCACCGTCAAGGTGAAAGCCCCTATGAAATGGATGATTGAAACAGGCCGTTGGAAAGGTGAACCTTTATCAAGTAAGTCGGAGAAGTGATGACACATGGATTCAATTACATTAGGATTTTTTGTTTTCACATGGATTTTCTTCCTTTGGCTTGCATGGTTTGGTTGGCAAATGATTCAATCAATTCTTGACCTTAACGATGAAATCTTCGGCCATCTCGGTTTGAAGAAAGACGAAAGTAAGGTTGTGGAAGGACAAATGAGCCTTGCTGACTTTGCCGAAGATGAGTAGGTTTTGCTATGTCCCAAAGAGGAAAGTTTGAGCGTTGGCTTGACCGTCATAATCATAAAATGGAATTGATGAGGACATTGACTTCGGCTTTAGCGGCCATAGCCTCATCTATTGTTTTATTCAAGGTGTGGTAATGAAACTAAGTGGCAGGGATTTTTGGCGACCTATTTTCGGTCTAATCGCCTTACAACCGTTGGTATTATTGTGGTGTCTTTGGTTTGATTTAGATTATGTTGAAAATCTTGGAATCTTTTCCATTGTTTGCACTTTGTATCTTATTCCTGTATATGCTTGGTATGAACGCAAGTGTGATGAGTTAGATAAGAACGAAAAAGTGGGGTGGCCGTATTGAGAATCCCCGACCCCAACGAACCACCCTTCCCATATAATTTGCCTGTTTCCGAAGATGAAGATGTTAAAACCCTAATTTTGTTGTTAGGGGGCCTGCAAAAACGAATTGATGACTTAGAGAAAAGAGTCCGATACTTAGAGTCGGAAAAGAATCGCAAAGAGTTTTCCAAAAGGCGATGATTATGGGTTGGAAAGAAAAGGATTGGAAGAATAACGAGAGTCGTAAAGATGCACCCAATGAATCCCCATCGGAGATTCAAAAGGAAATGCTACGAATGCAAGGACTAATCATGTGCGAGGAATGTTGGATTCCTTATTCATTGTATCAACCAAGATGCCCCCATTGTGATGAACCTAACAAAAGTCATTATCCCGCTAAGGTGTGAACGCTTATTAAGGTAGTATGCCTTTAGATAGGACATGACCCTAAATGTCGTGAACCTTTTGGCTACTTCCCGATTTGCGGAATATCTTGACCTTGACCACTTTTCCATTGAGGCTGATGTGGATTTTGACCCCGACAGATTTCCGGGTTTGACCTACAAAATTGACAGCCCTAAAGTGTGCGCCCTCATGTTCCGAAGTGGAAGAATTGTGATTACAGGTGCAAAGAACCTCGCTGATGTTGAAACTGCTCTTGAAATTACCCACAAAGCCCTTCGTGAACATGGTTGCGAAGTTTGGAATGGCTATGATTACCACATCGGAAATGTGGTCGTCACTCACGACTTAGGCCGTGAATTGAATCTTGCCGTTCTTACTGTTAGCCTTCCGATGGCTCGCACCGAATGGGAACCCGAACAATTTCCCGGCCTTATTTACCGTTTGAAAGACGCTTCGGCAGTTTGTCTTATCTTCTCATCGGGTAAGTGTGTAATCACAGGCAATACCTCTCTTGAGGATGCTCAAGATGCCGTTGATGCCTTGATTGCCGACCTTGACGGATTGTGAACCCATAAATACCCGTTGGGACAATAGGTGTTTCATGCGTTCCATTCGTTCTCCTTACTTTGATATGGAGAATCCCTCTAAGTCGTGGACAGCGAAAGCCTCCGACTTCAACGATGATTATACCATCGGTGGTCAAGTCGGACAGACCAATACCAAAGGGAAAATGCAAGATATTGTCAATTTGTTTTACGACAGATACCAAAGCGTAGCCGATTTGTTGAGAAACCAAGCAGGTTTCAAGGCTTCGGGAACAATTAAGCAAATTCAAAAGGAGAAGAAAAAGAATCGCAATTACAACATTGTAGGAATCGTCTTAGATTTACGAAGAACCAAAAGTGGCGGTAAGATGGTCACAATTGAGGATATGTCCTCCACAATTGATGTTTTCGTAAGAAAAGACGACCCCGCTTGTGCCACCATTTTCAAAGACGAAGTGCTTGGTATTTCGGGTCGCTTCGGTGATGATGGAAGAATGTTTTGGGTGGACAGGGTGGTTCACCCCGATTTACTTCCCAACCATCAAAACAAAGGTGGGGCGGAGTTTGACCCCGTATCAATTGCTTTCATTTCCGACCTTCACATGGGTTCAAAGAAATTCTTAGAAAGTGAATGGGATAAGATGGTTGATTGGATGAATACTGATGATGAAACCGCCCAAAATATCAAGTGGTTGGTTCTTAGCGGAGATGTAATTGATGGCATCGGGATTTATCCCGGCCATGAAGAAAACATTTGCATCGCAAACTCATTTGACCAATACGAAATGTGCGCTCGGAAACTTGATGAATTACCCGACCATATTACGCCTGTTTTACTGCCCGGAAATCACGATGCCGTGCGACCTGCTGAACCACAACCAATGTTAGAACCCGGCGTTCAGCAAAAATTCAATTCCACTATTCATGTTGGCAACCCTGCAAGAATTAACCTATCGGGTATTGATGTGTTGTCTTATCATGGAAAGGGTATTGACGATATTGTTCCGAGAGTGGAAGATGTCACTTACGACAAACCTCAAGAAGCGATGAAACTAATGCTTCAAAAGCGACACCTTGCCCCGATGTGGGGTGAAAGAAACGCTTTGAGTCCCGAAGAAGAAGACCAAATGATTATTCGTGATGCCCCCGATATTTTCGTGACAGGACACACTCACGCTCATGCGACAGAATGGCATCGTGGAATACCTCTCGTAGTATCATCCACATTTCAAGGAGAAACGGATTTCATGCAAATGATGGGATATAAGCCTAAAATGGGGTATTTGTCTGTTTATAACATTCAAAACCGACAATTTAGAATTGCTCAATTTGCTGATAATTGAGTTTGAGAATAACCAAAAATGTTATATCTCGGAAACCCCTCTTTTCATTTTGAGGCAGGGTGAAACCGCCGACAAGGAGGAAGGAACATGACCGAGAAAACATGGGGTTTCAATGAAAATTGGAATTGGAATAAATTGAAGCGCACACGACCCGTAAGGATAAGTGAAGCGAGAAAGTGGAAAGGTGCAAGAACCTTAGCCGAATACAAACAAATGTATTCATCCACCGATGGCCCATTGAATCAAATCCATGAACTCGCTACGCAATTGAAACAACAATTACCAATCATGGAGGCCATACGAAAATTACAACCTAATTCCGTAGGAGAGTTTAGGACATTCCTTGAGTGGGCTGACAAGATTCTCACTAAGGGAGAAAGCGATTGTGTTTTGTCATGGCGTAAAGAACATTGGGGCGGTGTTTCGTTAGAGGATTTAGCCCACTATCTTTACCAAGAGCAATTCACGATGATGGGTGCAAAAGTCCTTCGCCATTATGATGAGGAAGACCCACGCCCCTTTGACAAAGAAACCTGTGCTTATTGGATTGACAAATTGTATGTGGAGAATACCTACTGTGGATGGAAAGCCGAATTGGAAGCGAAAGAACGAATGGAAAAGCAATTCCGAAATGGCCTAATGAAGTCCGATGGCAAACCCGCTAATGTGGAAGTGAAAATCCCCGACAGGAAAACAGATGCGAAGGGATTAGATTTGATTGTCATGGAGAAGGGAACGGACAATGTGCTGTTTGGAGTGCAAGTTAAGCCCACAACATTTACCATTTCACCCCAACACCAAGAAAACTACGATAATTGGCGATATGGTAATGCCAAAATCACCATCGGATTTCATGGCGAAAAGGCGAAAATCAAGAAAAAGCAACGGTTTGAAACCTATTTGTGCATTTACGACTTGAGTGAAGACCGAAACGAATTGGTTTGGGATAACCTTGATACCCAAATTGAAAGAATGTGGACAGGGGCGATTTGTCCCCACTTGGCATCTTGATACCGCTTAAAGGTTTAGATAGGTAATGGCACAATCAAAGGTTAATGCCCTATATCGCACAAGAAAAGCGAGCGTTGCTTGAGCATTCTTTGGCTTCCTTAGCCTCACGGATTGTTGTTGAAGAACCTAAGAGTCAAGCAGGGGTGTTGAATTATTGCATTTCCGCCCTCTTGAACGAGGTCTTGAAGACAAACGGGTTAAACTACCGCAACATCAACGAATTGATTGGTGTTCTTGAGTGTGCTAAATTGGAATTGTATCGCCGTGTGGCGAGTCCATACGAAGACGAGAAGATACAATCCAATGGAGATGTTTTCAATGAGTGATTACTTCAAGAAATACGGCGACTCATCGGGTGGAACGCTCAACGACATTTGCGAAGCATTTCGTTTAGCGACTCGCAAGAATTCCATCTCCGTTATCGCACTCCAACAAAAACACAAGATTGTTTCCGCCGACCACTTGCTCGCTGAAATTGACCGACACTATCACGAAGATTGTGAATGCGGTTTGAAGTCGGCAACCACGATGGAACAATTGGCTCAAAAATTGTATGATGCACAAGATACTGAACAAGGAAAAGCCATTTTGAAGCGAAAAGGAGAACAAAAGTGGGATTTGGACACTTGTAGGAGATGGATGGGGAATCTTATGGGTAAAAATTCCTTCAAGGGAAAGAAGATGGAAGACAAAGCCATCAAGGATTTGAAAGTCCACATTTGGAAATACAAAGTGGAGAAAGCCGATGAGGAAACTGATGTGGCGCACATGGTTGATTTGGTAGTAAAGCAAAACAACGAAATCAAAGCAGGTATTCAAGTGAAGCCCGATTCATTTTATCACATGAACCTCCCTTATGTGCAAAAACTTCACGATGAATTGGACTATCCCGTTCACCATTTGATTTATGATGCCGAAGGCGAGTGGACAAACTATCTTGCCACAATCTCCTATTTCCTGTGAAACATTTATTAACCTGTTTCCACAAAGTCAATTTATCCTCCTATTCAAAGGATGGGTGGGTGTCCGTTGGTGGTCATAAATCGCAACGATGGCTTGAGGGTTTCCTCCTTCTCCTTGAGTCGTCTTGGTTCATCACGACCATACATCATAGGACTCGGTGAAAATCCGACCTGCACCCACCCTCCGCTATCTTTATTAACCTGATTACGGCACGGTGAGAATATGGCATACATGACATTTGACAGTAGGCAAGATTGGAAGGATTATCAAGACAAAATGGATGATGCCATGTGGGGCGTTTTTGCTAAAGATGCACCCGAAGGCGGTTATTGGGAATTGGTTCATTTTACCAAGTTTCTAAGTCGGTTTTTGAAGATGGATGGGGAAGATATTCTAAGCGTTTTGGACAAGCCTTACCAATGGAGTAAAGAATACGAGATTTACAAGAAGTTTCAAAAATTAGTGGATGGTGAAATTGATGCTGAAACCCTTCATTCTATGAATGTATGGGACTTTTCTCAATTGGAAACAGCCATGATTGAACCTAATTGGGAAGACATTTACATGAAGAATCTTTATTAACCCGATTCAATGAGCGTGATAACATGGCAAGAATTTGCTACATTCTAAGAGGACTTTCGGGAACGGGAAAATCCCAACTCGCTAAAAACCTGCGAGATAGTCATATTCATGCAAGGGTATTTTCCACCGATAGGTTCTTCATGGTTGATGGGGAGTATCAATTTGACCCCACTAAACTTGGCGAATATCACGCTAAAAACCTACGCCAAGCGACTTACTTCATGGAAGGTTGCAGTAGTGTTTATGACTACCCCGATGCGTTGTGTATCATTGATAATACCAACACCCAACATTGGGAATACGAGAAGTATGTTGAAGCGGCGAAGGAAAATGGATTCATGGTTCAAATCATCAGCGTTGATTGGAAGCGGGAGGACATTCCTCTCTATGCCAAGCGAAATTCTCACGGCGTTCCCGAAGAAGCAATTCAAAGAATGGCTGACCGATGGGAATACTAAAATAGTCGTTCCGACAAGCATAATGTATGGACTGTGGGACTTGTGAAAGTGCGAACCCTATCACTTTAGAGCAACCCCAAGTAGTGTCGGTTGATTTGACGATTACTGACAAGGCTCATGCCATGCTTTCCGATGCTTTCGGTGATGATGAAGATATGGCACTCCTTGTGGGTGTCTTATCGGGTGGTTGTTCGGGTTTCATGTATGATTTACAAATCGTTGAACACGCCGAAAATTGTCAAGAATTGATGATTGGCGGAGTCAAAGTGTTAGTCCCTAACATGGCAAGTCATTTACTTGACGGGATTGAAATTGACTACGAAGATAAACTCATGGGTGGCGGATTCAAAATTAACAATCCCAACGCTTCTTCATCTTGTGGTTGCGGTGAATCCTTTGCGTGATTTCAGCAACCATTAAATAGCCGTTTAATCCATCGTGAATTATGAACATCTTTTTCCTTTCCGATGAACCTAATGAAGCGGCAAAGATGGCTTGCGACAGGCATTCCATCAAGATGATTTTGGAAAGCGCACAAATGCTTTCCACAGGGCTAAGACAACATGGCTACGATGAATCCAAGCATCAAGATTTAGACCCTCGCTTTGAAAAGTGGGTTTATGGTATCACTCACGCTAAACACCCCTCAACGATTTGGGCGGGTAAAACAAGAGCGAATTTTGAGTGGTTGGTTGAACACGCTTTAGCCCTATGCCGTGAATATACCGCACGGTATGGTAAATTCCACAAGAGCGAAGAAATCTTGTATCGTTGTGCTGATTTGAAGCATTGGATTCCCGAAGGTCGTTTGACCGTTCCGCCAAAGTGCATGGGTCTTGAATACAAAGTGGGCGGTTCTAATTGGAAAGATGTTGTGGCTTCGTATCGCAAGTATTATCGCTATGGAAAAGGCTATATGAACAAAGGAAAAGGCCCACAATGGAATAAAATACCAACGAGGAAACCTTCATGGTTCAAGTATGCGTAATTTGTATCAAGAACCCTGCTACTGATACACCGATTCGGTGGAGTGGAAGAAAAGGCTTCATTTGCGAAGCCTGTTTAGAGAAATCTTGGGAATGCCCCGATTGTTCCCGTTTGTTTTACACAGGCGAAAATAAAGGCTACAAACCTCGTCATAATGTGGCGATAGGAAAACGCCAAGAAGAATGTCATGGTTGGAAATCCGAATATCGTCAAAAATTTGAGCGAAAAATGGGTTGGATAAAATCTGTCAAAATTGACAAAAATAATGCGGCTGAAAATTCTGCTCAAACGAAAAACCACATTTAAGATTTGGAATTCCGAATTATTAGATAGTCGGCAGGGGTAAATTACTGTATGGCGAGTCCACTAACTGCAACATTGACTATGTTTAGTATTCAAGTCGGTTTTCCCGTAGCAGGTATTTTGGTTGCTGATAAAATGTTCCAAAGAACAAAAAGGACAAGGAAGTTTCGCTACGGTTTCGCTATAACCTCTTTCGCTTTCGGTGGTTGGTATTTAGCCAATTACTTTACCACAATGTATCTTGAAAATGTTGAGATTACTCTTGAGGCGGAAGGCGAAGATGTATTGTTAGATTGGTTTGATACAAACCTTGTCCGAAGGACTTCTTACGATGTCAAAGACAATGATGCAAGAATTATCAGTTTTGATTATGCGTTGCCGACAGGAATGGGTAAGTTTGTTAGCACATATCCCGAACAACAAGTAAAGCCCATTGTTTATGAACCGATGATGAGGGAGGGGCTTGAAGAAATTGAGTTTGAGTTAGATGAAGCACTCAAAATGTCGGATGGTTATTACTTCATTAGCCGTGATGTTCCTAACACAAACCGAAGTGAAAGAAGCGAATTGATATTTTTCACCATGAGTGGAGATGGTAGGAAAAGACCACTCCGTATCTTCCAATTAGCCCATACTATGTATTGATATACCCCTTCGCACAATTGACCCCTTATGTGGGAGTATTGGTTTGAAGCCATTGTTATTTTCATGCTGTTAGGCATTTCGGGTCGCATTTACATGATTGGTCGTGAATTATCGGATTTCCATGATTGTTTCCATCATTTTGAGGAAAAGGTATTCAATCCTCCCGAAGAAATTCATGTTGATGATGGAAGAAACCTTCGGGTGATGGGTCTTGAAGATTTCATGGATGAATTCGGCTTTGACCCCCGAAACCCACCGATGGATGAGGGCGATGACCCCGATAATCGGAAAGCGGTTGCTGAATGGGATAACAAACTATAAATAGTGGGAACGGGGGTCTTGAATACATGACAGATTACCGCATAGTCATCCGAGATGGCGAGAAAAGGACTACCATGTTGCTTAGTGAAGCGAATCCAAAGCAAATTGCGGCGATGATTTCCATTGAACCCATTCAAGAGGCTAAAACAACCACTAAGAATCCTTAGATAATGGGACAACACATAAATACACATGGGCGCAGACGAACCCGATATTTCCGAATTGGCGGAGAAGGCAAAAATCGTAGCGGAAGCCACAGGTCGTGATGAGGCCGATGTGTTGGCTGACTTGCTTGACGATGGTATTGTTAATATGTCAAACGAGGGTGAAAAGCCAAAAGATTTAGTCACGCAATTAAAAGAAGCGGCGGAATTGATTACTACTGTTCAATCCATTAACAAAGAAGTTTCCGAAAATAAGGTTCTCAATGGTGGGGAAAATTCAACAGAAGTCAAGGTTGAAACCACTCTTGAGGGCGACATTGTGGATAGGGCTATTGAGTCCATTCAAAGAAAATCCGAGAACATCAAGAAACTGATTATTACTATGACCCCTCTATTCTTACTCTTAACAGGTGGTGGTCTTGAGGCTCTTGGCATCATTGATGTAATGGGCGGCGAAGATGAAGGTTGGGAAGACGATAACTACTACGAAGTATGGGGTTGCACCGCCCCCGATGCTCAAAATTATATGCCCGATGCTACACATGATGATGGTTCATGTTTTTGGGATGATAATAACGGCGGAGGCGGAGGCCCACCCCCCGCAAATTGTCA